>Ga0066445_1000508_pt1 | contig 10878 bp, 7 predicted proteins | sample LakWasMet67_HOW9_2_FD_59533 | JGI IMG/M metagenome (GOLD analysis project Ga0066445, IMG submission 59533) | Freshwater sediment methanotrophic microbial communities from Lake Washington under simulated oxygen tension - Sediment Metagenome 67_HOW9 | ecosystem: Environmental > Aquatic > Freshwater...
ATGCTTTATAGGCATATTTAAATGCCAAAGAATAGTTGTTTAAATGGCCGTATATAACCGAAATGTTAGAACATGTTTTACTAATCCCCGGTAAATAATTTTTTTCAGTATTTAACATTAAATCTTCTTTAAAATATTCTAATGCCTTATCGTGTTTTCCTAATGTGTTGTAAACGTTACCTATGTTTCCCAAAATAGTTGCGCGCAGAATTGCACTGTTTTGAGTTTCTTTTAAATTTAGCGCCAATAGATAATATTCAATTGCTTTTTCGAGTTTACCTAATTTATCCATAACGGCCCCCATGTTTGTGTAAACATCTGCTAAGCCTTTTTTATTAGGATTTTGCTTTTTAATAAAAAGTGCTTTTTCAAAAAAACTAAGGGCCTTTAATTCGTTATGATTGTTTAGTTCAATATATCCCTTGTTATTTAATGCACTTGCTAATCCAAATTTTGCCCTGTTGCTAATTTTTTCGTTACTAGATTCGGATAATTTTGTAGCAAGACTAAACGCTAATTCATTGTATTTATGCCACTCTTTTTCATCCGGGTGAAATTCAGCTAATTTTAAATAAACATCTAACCTGTTTGTATCTTCTTTTAAGTTTTTTAAGCTCCCTATTAAAGAATCAACGCTTGGCTGGGCAAATGTGGTTCCAAAAAAAAGGAAAAATATTGCTAAAAATAATTTCATCATCCAAATATTAAACTAAAAACTTCTTCCATTTTACCGGCAGAAAGTATTTTAATTTTATATGAATTTACGTTTATTCCTTTAAGATTATAGCTACTAACAATTATTTTACTAAAACCTAACTTTTCAGCTTCACTAATGCGCTGTTCTATTCTATTTACCGGGCGAATTTCGCCTGTTAAGCCTACTTCACCCGCAAAGCAAACATTTTGGGGTATTGGCATGTCTTCGTTACTGCTGAGAATGGCGCAAACCAAGGCCAAATCAATTCCCGGATCTTCTACTCTAATGCCACCCGCAATGTTTATAAAAACATCTTTTACGCCTAATCTAAATCCGCAGCGTTTTTCTAGCACAGCCAATAACATTGATAAGCGTCTAAGATCAAAACCGGTTGAAGAGCGTTGCGGAGTGCCATAAGCGGCGCTACTCACAAGGGCTTGGGTTTCTATTAACATTGGGCGATTACCCTCCATAGTAGCAGAAATGGCTACGCCGCTTGTTGGCGTTTCGCGATTGGTAATTAAAATTTCAGAAGGGTTTAAAACCTCCCTTAATCCATCGCCGTTCATTTCGTAAATACCCATTTCGTTAGTGCTTCCAAAACGATTTTTAGTAGCTCGTAATAACCGATATATATGGTTTCTGTCGCCTTCAAATTGTAAAACGGTGTCAACCATGTGCTCAAGCACTTTTGGACCCGCTAAACTACCCTCTTTGGTTATGTGGCCAATCATAAAAACCGGCGTGTTGGTTTCTTTAGCAAAACGTAAAAACTCAGCGGCGCACTCTCTTACTTGGCTAACACTTCCGGGACTACTTTCGATATAACTCGAATGAAGTGTTTGGATAGAGTCGAGAATTACCAACTGCGGCTCAATTTCTACAATTTGCTGAAAAATATTTTGCGTGTTGGTTTCTTGAAGAATAAAACAATTGTCGGTTGTAACGCCAATACGTTCGGCACGCATTTTAATTTGTTGCTCACTTTCTTCGCCACTTACATATAATACTTTTAGGTTTTTTAAGCGCAAGGCCAGTTGTAACATTAGGGTAGATTTACCAATGCCTGGTTCTCCACCAAATAAAACAAGACTTCCGGGCACAATACCTCCACCAAGCACACGGGTTAATTCTTTCCCCGGTACAGCAATACGAGGGAAATCTTGCAAGCCTACATCTTGCAATAAAATTGATTTGTTAGATGTTTTTGCTGTTTTGTTGCCTGAAAATAATTGTAAACGATCGTTCTTACTTTCTTTATGCACAACTTCTTCCACGTAGGTGTTCCACTCATTACAACTCGGGCATTTACCAATCCACTTAGCAGAAGGTGCGCCACAATTTTGGCAGAAGAAAGTTACTTTTGTTTTTGACATGGTATAACAAAATTACTGCGAAATAACGCAATACATTGCTATTAATTGTAGTAATTAAAATAAAGCGAATTTGCTCCTCCGTCAGTTCGTGACACCTCCTCCAAAGGAGGATACCATGTGATTAAAGCGTATTTAATTTTTGCATTAATTCTTCGCGAAAAGATCCGCCAACCGGAATAACTTTTTTCTCGTTCTCTAAAATTACATTTTGAGAATCGATGCTTTGAATTTTATCTAAACGCGCAATAAAAGAACGGTGCACACGAGCAAAATCTGTAGTGCCTAACTTCTTTTCAATATCTTTCATTGTGCTATGCACGGTATAACGGGCATACTGTGTGTTTATAATAACATAATCTTTTAATGCTTCAACATAAAAAATATCTTTTAAAAGCACTTTTACTAAACGGCTGTTTGCTTTAACAAATAAAATATCCTTGCTCGAATCGTCTTTATTTTCAACTAAAGAATATAAAAAATCTCTTTCTTTTTGAAGCTCAGCATCTTTTTGGTGCTTGTAAAAAGCCATTTCGATGGTTGAATGAAGGTCTATTTCTTTAAACGGTTTTAATATGTATCCATAGGGTTCGGTAACTTTTGCTTTAGAAAGTGTTCCTTCATCGGCATAAGCAGTTAAAAATATTACGGGAATATTAACTTTTTCTTTTATTCTTTCGCTAACATCAATTCCTGTTAAATCCCCTTTTATCATAATATCCATCAAAATAAGATCAGGGTTTGTTTCAATAATTTTCTCGATTGCATCTTTTCCATTATTAGCAACACCAATAACTTCATAGCCTAATTTTACCAAACTATTTTGAATATCTTTTGCAACGATACTTTCGTCTTCAACTATAAATATTTTTAATTTTTCCATTTTGTTTTACATCTTAAATTTAATTAAAACTTCGGTTCCTTTATCTTTTTGTGAATTAAATTTTATTTCGGCTCCTAATTGGTCTACCAAGGTGTTAACTAATTGTAAACCAAGCGTATTTGTGTTATTAAAATCAACACCAGGCGGAATTCCGATGCCATTATCTTTTACTTCTAAATAAACCGTATTGTTTTCTGACCTTAAATTCAGATAAATTTTACCTTTTATTGAATTAGGAAATGCGTGTTTTATTGCGTTTGTTATTAATTCGTTTACGATTAATCCGGCGGGAATTGAAACATCTAAATTTAAACTTATTTTTTCGAGGTTTAATATTAATTCAATTTTTTCGGATGAAATAACATAAGATTGGATGATGTTTTTTGAAAGTGTTTGAATGTATTCAGAAAAATTTACAGAAGTAAACGATTTATTTTGGTACAAACTTTCGTGAATATACGCCATCGTTTTAATACGATTTTGGCTTTCTTTTAAAAGAGCCAGGGTATAAGCATCTGTAACGTAAGAAGATTGTAAGTTTAAAATACTGCTTATAATTTGCATATTATTTTTTACCCGATGATGAACTTCTTTTAAAAGCACATCTTTTTCTTTTAAGGATTGCTCTACACGCTGTTGATTTAATTTTTTATCTGTGATATTGTGTGCAATACCACTTACTTCAAGTATTTGTTCGTTTTCAAAAATTGGATTTAAATAAACATCTAGATAAACTTTTTTTAAGTTTTTATCAAGCGTTTCTATCTCAAAATTTGTAGCAATACCTTCAAAAGCTTTATTATAATGATAGCTCAATAAGCCAGAATATTCTTGATTATTAGCCAGGGCACCTCTATCTAGTTTAAATCCTAAAAACGGCATTGTATTATAAAGCGCTGACACTAACTCGAAATAATTTTTATTAAAGGAAGTTAATCGTTCTTCTCTGTCAATAGTCCAGATATAATGATGGCTACTTTCAATTATTGAATTTAATTTTGCAGACTGTTGAATTATTTTATTTTCGTTTTTAATCCTCTCTGTCATATCATTTGCTATTGCAGAAACTTCTACAACTTCATTAGCCGATGAAATGGGATTAAGAAATATTTCACGATAAAATTCTTTACCGTTTACTATACTTTTGTGAATAAAAACTTGTTTTTCTCCTTTAAAAGCAGAATTAAATTTATTTGACCAAAAAGCCAGATTTTCGGACTTTCTAATAGTATCTTTTAAATAAATGGTGCTTTTATTTTTTACAATATCCTTTATTAATTTAAAATAATTTTGATTGTATGAGGTTAATTTAAACTCCTTATTAAACGTCCAAATTAATTGAGAACCACTTTCAAAAACGCTTAATAATTTAGCAGATTGGTTAATTAATTTTTCTTCGTATTTTTTTTGCTCAGTTATATCGTGTGCAATACAACTAATCTCTTCAATTTTATTATTATTTAATATTGGGTTTATAAAAACCTTTCTATAAATTCTTTCGCCTAAATTTTCGTCTTCTTTTTCAAACTCTAATTTTTTACCTAAAAAAGCTTGTTTGTACAAGGGTAACCAATATTGCATATAATCGGCATACGTTTTGTTTAAAACCTTTCCAACGTTTACACCTACAATTTTTGTAATGTTATATTTTTGACTGAGAATTTGCTCAAAATTTTTATTACACGATGTTATTTCGAAATTTTTATTTACCGTCCAAATTAAATGATTTGAGCTTTCAAATATTGAAGATAAGTGAGCGGTTTTTTCGAGCAGTTTTTTTTCTGTTTCTTGTCTTTCTTTTACTTCTAATAATAAAATTTCATTTTTAACCTTTATTCTTTCTGCTTTTATCTTTTCACTCTCTATTTTTTTTTGTTCGGTTATATTGTTGATTAGAGTTAAAATACAGGTTTGGTTATCAAATTTTATGAGGATTGATTTTAATTCTGCGTCTATCTTATTGCCTTTAGCATCAATTACAGTATAATTATTTGGCTTATTAATATCAATTCCTTTATAAATATCTTTTATTCTTTCTAAGGCTTTTTTTCTTTCAAATTCAGCTAAAAAATCTAAAGCAAACCTTCCTAAAACCTGCTTTTCGCTTTTAACTTTTAAAAGTTTTAACATTGTTTTATTACAAAACATAGTTACGCCTTGTTTGTGAATAATGTATGCGTTAGGCGAATTATCAAGTAAATTTTGGTAATTTAATTGTTGTTGTTCAAGTTCAAGTTCCTTTTCTTTTTGTATTGTAATATCTCTTATAATATTTAAGAAAAAAACTATTTTTCCTTGCTTATTACAAATTGGCGTTAAATTATTTTCAAGCCAAACTTCTTCTTTATTTTTTTTAAAGGTTTTAAACTTATATGAATAATTTTTTTTGACATTTTTTTTCTGATAGTTTCTTACGATTTTATCAATATTTAAAAAATCAGATTTACTTCCTATAATTCGTTTGTTAAAAAAATTATGGTCACTTAAAAATTCTTTTGGTTGAAAGCCTAATATATTTGTAATGTTAGGGCTAACATAACTATATTTTTCATCTGGATAATACGAATAAAAGGCAATAATATCGTTACTGCTTTTTGTAATTAAATCAAATTTTTCTTTAGTTTCAATTAATAATTTTTCAGATTCTTCAAGTTCAAATTGTTTTTGTTTAAGTTCTGAAATTTCTATAAAAGTAGTTTGAACAACTTTTTTGTTTTCAAATAAAACACAATTTGATTTTGCTTCAATATAAATTGGTTTATTTTTAAATGTTTTAAACTGCAATTCAACCGGAGGAAACTCTTCTCCTTTAATAATTTTTAAGTTATTTTTTCGAATGCGAGCGTGATATTTTTCATCTAATAATTCAAAAATAGAAATGTTTTTAATCTTTTTATTTTGTTTATCAGAAATATGAAATAACTGTTTTGCTTTTTTATTTACAAAATAAACTTTTTTATTATCAAAAATAGCCACCGCTATTGGTAATAAATCTAATGTATTTAAATCAACCAAAGTAGATTGACCTTTTTTAGGTGGCATAAAATTATTTTCTAATAGTTTGCGTTTTATTTTCGTCTATTTTAATATTATAGGTTCTTAAACCTTCTTCATAAGTGGGTCTAATTTTATCACCTTGCCATTTTATTTCTATATCATTTTTATAAGTAATAGTTAAGTAATTATAACCTAGCTCATCATAAAAATGCCAATCACCTTCTTTCATTCCGCTTACATAGTTACCATAAAACATTTTTTTTCCGTTTGCATAATATTGTGTATGTAAGCCTATAGGGTCACCTGCAGAATATTTTCCTTCAAAACGTTTATACTTACTAGGCATATAATAACTTACCCAAATACTATCAGGTTCATCGTTTGAATAATTTCCAATTTCTTTATAGTCGGGTGTTTCATATATCCATTTACCTTCTTTTCTGTTTTCTACAAAACTGCCTTGTAAAATTAGTTTACCTTGTGGATCATAATCTTTTAATTCTCCTTCGCGTTTTCCGTTTACATAAAGTTCTTCTCGCCATAATTGACCACTTTCATAAAACCATTTCCAAACACCTTGAGTTCTTCCTTTTTTATCATATTTTCCTTTTTGTTCTAATTTACCGGAAGCATAATAAAATTCCCAATCTCCTATTCTATTTCCGTCTTTATAAACACCTTTACCTTTAAATTCACCGGTATTATGAAATTCAGACCATACTCCTATTCTATTCCTAACACTATCAACAGCGCCTCTTGCAACCACGGTGCCATCAAAATATTCTATAGCACTATCTGGTACAGGAACATTTCTACAAACTAATTTATTTATATAAACAGGTTCTTTTAAAGTAGAGTCATCTTTTAAAATCAAACTACTATCGCATTGATATTTTTGCTTATACTTAAAATGAGTTCCAATTGCTACACCATCACTATAAACACCTTCATATTTTAATGTTCCGTCTTTAAATAATTCTGTATACAATTCAACATTTGCAATTTCTGGAGCATTTAATATTTGTTTACCATTATTAAACTTTTTGGTTGAAAGTAAATTTCCTTTTTTATCATACTGTTTTACATAACCATCTAATGAATCATCATTAAACTTCATTTCTTTTTTTACTTCAAGGTTTTCATAAAATTCTTTCCAAATACCTTGTTTTTTATTATTAGGATCGCGTTGATTTATTTTTTCGAAGCTTTGTAAAATTCCACCTTTATAAACAATAATAGCTGTTATTAATGAATCTTCACTATACTCATAAGCAGTTCCATCAGGTTTACCTTTTTCATAAGGTATAATACTTTTTGTTTTTCCTGTTTTATAAAAATTTCTTAAAAGACCTTGTTTAATATCGTTTACAAAATTTTCTGTACTTACTATTTTTTGTAATGTATCATAATTGGTAGTTAAGCCATTTTTTTTACCGTCTTTATAATTTATTGATTTGGTAATTTTTCCTTTTTCATCATAAAATTTCCATAAACTATCTAATTGAAAATTTTTACGGTTTCCTTCTATTTTTAATTTACCATTTTTATGATAATTTTTCCAGTAACCCTCGGGTTTACCATCTTTCATTTTACCCTCACTGCTTATTGCACCATTATCGTAATAAAACTTATTATAGCCATTAGGATTACTTACTTGCGCAAACAAAACAATAGTATTTAAAAATATAAAAACTAAAAAAAGTATTATTTTTTTGTGAATTTTATTCATTTTAGACTAAGCTTAAATGTAGCAATTATAATCCAAATTTTGCCGATAATTCAAGCATTTTTAAAATTGGTTTTTTTGCTTTTTCAATCATATCATCACTCATTAATAGTTCAGGTTGTTCATGTAATAAAGCAATATAAATTTTTTCTAAAGTATTTAATTTCATGTAAGGGCAATCGTTACAAGCACAATTATTATTTGGTGGTGCAGGAATAAATGTTTTATCAGGACTGCTTTTTTGCATTTGATGTAATATTCCTGTTTCTGTTAAAACAATAAATTCTTTATCTGCAGATTTTTTTGAATAGTTTAATAAGGCTGTTGTACTTCCAATAAAATCTGCATGATCTAATATAGCAGCTTCACATTCAGGGTGTGCAATTATTTTAGCATTTGGATTTTGTGCTTTAAGTTTTATTAATTTTTCTAAACTAAAAATTTCATGTACCATGCAAGCGCCATCCCATAAAACCATATTACGGCCAGTTTTTTTATTTATATACGCTCCTAAATTTTTATCAGGAGCAAATATTATTTTTTGATCTTTTGGTAAGCTCTCAACTATTTGAACAGCGTTACTGCTTGTGCAAATTATGTCTGATAAAGCTTTAATATCCGCTGTACAATTAATATAAGTAATTACAATATGATCAGGGTGATTTTTTTTAAATTCACTAAATTTATCGGGGGGACAAGAATCTGCTAAAGAACAACCAGCTTTTAAATCGGGAATTAATACTTTTTTTGTTGGGTTTAAAATTTTTGCAGTTTCTGCCATAAAATGAACTCCGGCAAATAAAATTATATCAGAAGTGCTTTTTTGTGCCTCTTGGGCAAGCCCTAAAGAATCTCCAATATAGTCTGCAACATCTTGTATATCAGTATTTTGATAGTAATGAGCAAGTAGTACTGCATTCTTTTTCTTCTTAAGATAATTTATTTCTTTGATTAAATCAAGCGATGAATCAACTCTTAAATTTAACCAACCTTTATCTAATAATATATTTTTCATTTTTAAAATTTAAATTTATGTATTGTATATATAGGCTGTTAATACTGTTAATTAATTTACTATTTATAGTTGTTTTTTCAGTTTATAAATACTAGTTAACATACAATTAACAAATTTAATACTTTAAAGTGCTGAATGTCAAATATAGTAACTACTATTAACAATAGTTAGTAGTTATTAGTCTTAATAAGTTTATCATATATTACAATGTTAGTAACGTATATATTGTTCTTATAACTACTTATTTATAATAATAACTTTGCTAGGATATGGTTAAAATAATTGCATACAAAACTTTTATTTAATAGTTAGTTAATATATTACTGTGTATTTATTAACGTTGCACGAAGAAGTTAACATAAGCATTGTTTATTTGTTTATTTTTGAATGGTTCATTATCAGTTAGTTAATTTATGAGTGTTAATTAACGTTGATTAATATTTTTGAGTATTATTAGGTTTTATAATAGAGTGTAAATATTTATGAGTATAAAAATAGCCATTGGATGTGATCATGCAGGCTTTGAACTTAAAGAACAATTAATAACTTATTTAAAGTTAAAAAATATTTCTGTAGTAGATAAAGGGTGTTATAGTTTAGATCGTGCTGATTATCCTGATTATGGACATGCGGTTGCAACTGCTGTTGTTAATAAGGAAGTAAATTTTGGAATATTAATGTGTGGTAGCGGTAATGGTATTAATATGAGCGCAAACAAACACAAAGGTATTCGCGCTGCTTTATGTTGGAATGCCGAAATTGCTTCTCTGGCTCGTCAACATAACGATGCTAATATTTTAGTTTTACCTGCAAGATATATTTCTGTTGACGAAGCGCATAAATGCATAGATGCCTTTATAACTGAGAATTTTGAAGGTGGTCGTCATCAGGCTCGTTTAGAAAAAATTGATATTTAATAATTAAAAAATATAGCATGAAAAACTTATTTGTAATAACTGTTTTATTAGCCGCATTAAATTGTTCGGCACAAAAAGGAAAAACCTTTCCAAATACTAATGGGGCTACATTAGATGATAAAGAAAAAACTATTCCGTTTAAAAATGGAAAGTTTTCTATTCTGGCAGTTGCTTTTCACAGAGGCGCCGAAGATGAGTTAAAAAAGTGGCTAAATCCATTGTATAATACTTTTATGGTAAAGTCTAAAGCTAAAACATTAGACATGTCTACTAATTATGATATTAATTTTGTTTTTGTACCAATGATTGCAGGTATTAAAATGATTGCTGACGAATACAAATCTGGCACAGATAAAGCATTTTGGCCTTATGTATTAGACACAAAAAAGTCTGATATGAAAGCTGCTGCAACTAGTTTAGGAATTACAGATCGTAAAATACCGTATATTTTTGTTTTAAATAAAGATGGTGTTGTTGTTGATGTACAATCAGGAGAATATTCTGAAGATAAAATTGATGCAATGGAAGAGTCTATGGAGTAACTTCATACTTTACTATATAATGGTTATGTAAGGCCTAAAATATTTCCCTATCTTTGCAATCTATTTTGCAAAATAATTACGATATAATTGTTGTTGGTGCTGGTCATGCTGGTTGCGAAGCCGCTGCTGCTGCCGCAAATATGGGCTCTAAGGTTTTATTGGTAACAATGAACATGCAAACCATTGCTCAAATGAGTTGTAATCCTGCTATGGGAGGCATTGCTAAAGGACAAATTGTTAGGGAGATTGACGCAATGGGTGGTTATAGCGGTATTGTTTCAGATAAATCTGCTATACAATTTAGGATGCTTAATAGCAGTAAAGGCCCTGCAATGTGGAGTCCTCGAACTCAAAACGATCGTATGCTGTTTGCCGGTTTGTGGAGGGAAATGTTGGAACAAAATCCTAATGTTGATTTTTGGCAAGACATGGTTCGTTCATTAATTGTTTCTAAAGACGGTAAACGCGTTGAAGGCGTTATAACCGGGATGGGCGTAGAATTTAGAGCTAAAGCTGTTGTTTTAACTAATGGAACATTTTTAAACGGAATTATTCATATTGGCGAAAAGCAATTAGGCGGTGGGCGAACAGGTGAATCTGCTAGTCACGGAATAACGGAACAATTAGTCCAATTAGGATTTGAAAGTGGTCGTATGAAGACCGGAACACCACCACGGATTGATGGTAGATCTTTAGATTATTCAAAAATGGAGGTTCAAGGCGGTGAT
>Ga0066445_1000513_pt1 | contig 10810 bp, 4 predicted proteins | sample LakWasMet67_HOW9_2_FD_59533 | JGI IMG/M metagenome (GOLD analysis project Ga0066445, IMG submission 59533) | Freshwater sediment methanotrophic microbial communities from Lake Washington under simulated oxygen tension - Sediment Metagenome 67_HOW9 | ecosystem: Environmental > Aquatic > Freshwater...
CCATACGTTTTGGTAATTATTTTATTGCCATTTGAATTATCACGCTTAGCTGTTTTATTTATTTCTTTTTTCTTAGGTGTTTGTATCGATTACTTTTTTGATTCTTCTGGTCTTCATACCTCGGCTTGCACCTTAATGGGTTTTAGCAGATATTATGTTTTAAAATTTATTTCTCCTCGCGATGGATATGATGCCGGTGTGCAACCAACAGTAACTGATATGGGCTTGGCCTGGTTTTTAAGTTATGCCGGAACCTTAGTGATTATTCATCATTTTTTCTTTTTTTATTTAGAAGTTTTTCGTTTTTCGGAATTTTTTAGAACTTTTTTCAGAGCAGTGTTAAGCAGTATTGGAACATTTGGCTTGATCTACCTTTTGCAATTTTTATTTTTTACAAACCGTAAAAGATCATGAGCACTAATTCGCAATTAGGGAATAGAAAATTAATTATCGGCGGATTTTTTTGTTTGATCGTCATAATTTATTTGTGCCGTTTATTTTACATTCAGGTAATTGATAAACAATATAAATTGGATGCTGAAAAAAACGCATTCCGTTATATGACCGAGTACCCCGTGCGTGGCTATATTTATGATCGTAAAGGAAAGTTATTGGTGTTTAATGCACCATCGTATGATCTAATGGTTATTCCTCGCGAGACAAAGGGCTGCGATACAATGGGCGTTTGCGATGTTCTTCAAATCACAAAACAGGAATATTTAAAACGAATGAAAAAAGCTTGTCAGGCACCTAATTCTCCTCGTAAAGAAAGTGTTTTCGAAAAACAAATGTCGGCACAAACCTATGCTACTTTGCAGGAAAAATTATATCGCTTTAAAGGTTTTTTTGTTCAGAAACGTACCGTTAGAAGGTATCCAAAGCCAATAGCGGCGCATCTTTTAGGGTATGTTGGTGAGATCAGTAAAGACCAAGCTGAAAAAGAAGTATATTATAAAGAAGGTGATTACATTGGTATCACAGGTTTAGAGCGAAGCTACGAAGATGTTTTGAGAGGAAAAAAAGGAACTCAAATAGCAATTACCGATGTGCACAATAAAATTATTGGCCGTTACATGGATGGTAAATTTGACACATTAGCTATTGCGGGAAAGCCTTTGTATTGCAGTATTGATAGAGATTTACAAGAGTACGGTGAACAATTGATGCAAGGAAAAAAAGGTGCCGTTGTTGCTATAGAGCCTTCAACCGGCGAAATTTTATGTTTGGTTTCCGGTCCTACTTACGATCCAAATTTATTAGTAGGTGGTAAAGAGCGTTCTAAAAATTTTACAAAATTATATTACGATAGTTTAAACCGACCTTTGTTTAATCGGGCGTTAACTGCCATGTACCCTCCGGGTTCTATTTTTAAATTGATAGACGCTTTAATTGCACAAAATGATGGCTTAATTAACCGCAATACTGTTTTCCCTTGTCAAATGGGCTATCCACCAATGGGTGGAAAACCAAAATGTCACGCACACGGTGGTGGAAAAAATTTACCGGGTTCTATTTCGGTTTCGTGTAACTCTTATTACAGTTATGTTTCTAGAGAGATTGTGGATCAGCGTAAATACCCAAAATTTATTGATGGCTATAATCACTGGCGCGATATGGTTAAATCATTTGGTCCGGGCACACGCCTTGGAACCGATTTGCCCTATGATAAACCGGGTAACGTTCCGTCTGTTGAATATTATAATAAGGTTTTTGGAAAAAATGGATGGCGCAGTAATACCATTGTTTCTTTAGGTATTGGTCAGGCCGAGTTAACCCTTGTGCCTTTACAAATGGCCAATGTGGTTGCTATTATTGCTAACCGTGGATACTATTATACCCCGCACAGTGTAAAAGGGGTAGGTATTGATAAAAAATTAGATAAACGATTTACCGAAAAACATTATGCCGGTGTGCAAGATCCTACAGCTTATTTAAATGTTATTGATGGTATGCAAGGCGCCATGGAGCCGGGAGGAACAGCTTATGCCTCTCGTATTAAAGATGTAATTGTTTGCGGAAAAACAGGAACGGCACAAAATCCTCACGGACAATCGCACGCTGTGTTTTTAGCTTTTGCACCACGCGATAATCCAAAAATTGCCATGGCTTGTATTGTTGAAAATGCGGGTTTTGGTGGGGTTACAAGCGCACCAATTGTTTCTTTAATGATGGAAAAATATTTAAAAGGTAAAACAGATCGTTTAGAATTAGAAAAGCGCGTAATGGCTGCAGATTTAATTCATGGTATAAATGTACTAGGTTCAGGACAACACTAAAATGGGACGTAACGAAAATAGCATATTTTATGGTGTAGACAGAGTAACCTTACTCGTTTATGTTATTCTTGTTTTTATGGGTTGGTTAAATATTTACGCTGCTGTTTATGATGAGGAGCATCAAAATATTTTTGACACCACACAAAAGTATGGTATGCAATTAATATGGATTGGCGGAGCTGCTATTATTGCCTTTAGTATTTTATTAATTGATGCAAACTTTTATACTGTGTTTGCTTATGGTTTTTACGGATTTTTTTTGGTAGCCAATATTTTGGTGTTGTTTTTAGGTCGAGAGGTTAAGGGAAGTCACTCTTGGTATAGGTTTGGGAAGTTTGGTATACAGCCCGCAGAGTTTATGAAATTTGCTACCAGTCTTGCTCTTGCTAAGTTTTTAAGTAATCAAAACATTGTGGTTAATCAGCAATTTCGTTTGCGATTAAAAGATTTAATTAAGAATTATAAAAACACAATTTTTGCTTTACTCTTTATTATTTTACCCTTAATTATAATTATAAAATTGCAAAACGAAACAGGGTTAGCCATTGTATTTATTGCCTTTATTATTGTTTTGTATCGCGAAGGTTTAAGTGTTGGTTTTTTAATTTTTGGTTTATTAGCAGCCATTTTATTTGTAATGGCATTAGTAGTAACAAACACATCTGGCTTATTAATTACCCTTGCCGTAATTGCAGCTTCAGCTTTTTTATTTATTAGAAGAAGCAGAAAAAATTTAGTCATTGTTTTTTTGGTTTATCTTTCTGCCGCGGGTGTGGTATTAGCAACCAATTATGTTTATAACCATTTAGAAGCCCACCAAAAAACACGTATTGATGTGCTTTTAGGACGAGGAACAGTAGATTTAAAAAAAGAGGGATATAACGTTAATCAGGCAAAAATTGCTATTGGTAGTGGTGGTTTTTTTGGAAAGGGTTATTTGCAAGGCACGCAAACAAAGTACGATTTTGTACCGGAGCAAGACACTGATTTTATTTTTTGTACCGTAGGTGAGGAGTGGGGCTTTGTTGGCAGTACAGTGGTTATTTTTTTAGAATTGTTTTTAATTCTTCGACTTATATTTTTAGCAGAACGGCAACGCTCCGATTTTAGTAGGATTTATGGTTATGGTGTGGCTTCTGTTTTATTTTTTCACTTGGCGGTTAATATTGGTATGACTATTGGTTTAATGCCGGTTATTGGTATTCCCTTGCCATTCTTTAGTTATGGCGGGTCTTCTTTATGGTCGTTCACCATATTGCTCTTTATTTTTATAAAGTTAGACGCAAATAGATTGCTTATTTTGAGGTAGTTTCTTTACATGTAAAGCTTGCTTTTATTTGCTATTTTAGCATTTCAATAAAATGTCATGAAAAGAATAACTTTATTTTTTGTTTTTATATTCTCAATTTTATTTTCAAAAGCTCAATTAACATACCAATGGGCAAACTCGGCGGGCTCAGCAGCTAATTCAGAATATGGGCAGGCCATTGCTTCCGATCCATCAGGTAACGTTTATGTAACAGGTGCTTTTTCCGGTGTAGTTGATTTTGATCCAAGTGCAGGAACAACAACGTTATCTAGTCTTTCGGGTACTCAGGATATTTTTTTAGCAAAGTATGATGTTAACGGTGCGTTTTTATGGGTAAAACAAATTGCAGGTACGAATACTGAAAAGCCATTTGATTTGGTTGCAGATGCCTCAGGTGCTTATCTCGCAGGAATCTTTATGGGAACGGTAGATTTTGATCCCAATGCAGGAACAAATAATATTACCTCTTTAGGTGGAGGAACTGATGGTGACGGCTTTTTTGCAAAGTATGATCTAAACGGAAATTTAAACTGGGTTGATAGAATAGGTAGTACCGGAAATGATAGAGTGATAGGGATAGCTGTTGATGCTTCTCAAAACGTGTATGTATCCGGTTTTATTGGTGCTAATACGGATATGGATCCGGGAGCACCTGTGGTAACCTTTGCCGTAGCGGGAACTTACAATGCTTTTTTTGGAAAATATTCTTCAACAGGTGCTTATACATTTGCAAAACAAATTACCGGTGGCTATTCCGAAGGTGATGATATTAATATTGATGCCTCCGGAAATATCTATTTAACGGGTTCTTATGCTACGTCGAATGATTTTGATCCGAGTGCAGGAACTGCGAATCTTTCAACGGCAAGCCTAACGCAGTTAGATGTTTTTTTAGCGAAGTACACTTCGGCGGGGCTTTATTCTTATGCAAAACAAATTGGTGGCATTGGCGTTGATATTGGCTTTCAGGTGGTGCCCGATGCTTTAGGAAATGTTTATTTAGGCGGTGTGTTTTCAAGTAGTTGTGATTTTGATCCAACGGCTGCAACCAGCACGCTTACAAGCGCAGGTCAAGGCGATCTTTTTGTTGCAAAATATGATGTAAATGGAAATTTAACCTGGAAGAACGGAACAGGTGGTACAACAAACGATTATTGTTACGGTTTAGGTTTAGATGCTTCTAACAATGTATACATTACTGGTAAAGTGCAAGGCACTAATGTTGATTTTGATCCAAGTCTTTCTTCTGCTTTAATAACGGCTTCTTCAAGCTGCATGTATATTGCATCATACAGCTCTACAGGAAATTATTTATCGCTTTCTTCTCCGGGCAATATTGCTTCGGAGGGTAAAGGTCTATTGGTAAATTCATCGCTTTATGTTACCGGCATGTATAGAAATACCGGCGATTTTGATTTTAGTGCTTCAACAGCCAATTTAACGAGTTTGGGTAGCGATGATATTTTCTTCGCAAAATATAATACCTGCGTTGGTTCTCCTCCCGCTCAACCATCTAACATTGCAGGCAATTTTACTGTCTGCTCCGGAACTTCACAAACATACAGTGTGGTGAATGATCCTTTGGCAACCTCTTATACCTGGTTGTTTCCTGTGGGTTGGACAGGTAGCAGTTCTACAAACGTAAGTGTGCCAACCGTTAGTAATGGCGGTATTATTTCTGTTGTGGCAAATAATGCTTGTGGAGCAAGTTTGGCGCAAACGGTTAGTATAACAACAGTTGGGTTTTCAAATGCAGTTATCAGTACCACAAATGTTTCGTGTGCAGGTGGCAGTAATGGTAGCGCTTCAATTACTTTAACAGGTGGAGTTGCGCCGTTTACCTATGTTTGGAGTAATTCACAAATTACTCCATTAGCTACTAATTTAATTGCCGGAAATTATAGCGTTTCAGTTACAGATGCAAATGGATGCTCAATTACAAAAACTTTAACTATTACTCAACCGCTCAGCATGACAGGTACTATTACCGGCACAAATGTAACTTGTTTTGGTGCAAATAATGGAATAGGATCAATTACCTATACTGGGGGAACTAGTCCTTATTCTATTTTATGGCAACCGAGTTTAAATACGGCATCACTAGCAATTAACTTAGGTCCCTTAACACATACTGCAACCGTTGTAGACGCTAATGGTTGCGTTATTTCAAAAACGATTGCTATTACTCAGCCTTCGCAATTAAATTTGAGTACCAATTCAGGTAACACAAATTGCAGCCAATCAAATGGCAGCTCAACCGCTACGCCAACTGGTGGAGCGGGCGGTTACACTTATTTATGGAGTGCCGGACCAACTTATACTAATGCAATTATGTCTAATGTCCCCCAAGGTGCTTATACGGTAACTGTAAAAGATGCAAACAACTGTACGCAAAGTGCTATTGCAATAATTAATGATCTAGCAGGGCCGGTTGTTGTTGTTACTAATACTACACCTGTGGTTTGTTTTGGACAAACAAATGGTGGAGCTACAGTTACTGTAGCGGGTGGAGTTGCGCCTTATAACTATTTATGGTCGTACCTTTCTCAAACTTCACAAAACGTAAATAATTTACCGGGAGGTATTCATACGCTAACTGTAACCGATCAGGCAAACTGCGTCAGCACTGCAACTGTAAACATAACCCAGCCAACATCTGCATTAAGTACAGCTATTGGCACGGTTACCAATGTCTCGTGCACAGGTCAGTTTAATGGCGCAGCACAAATTATTGCAACTGGCGGTATGCCTGCGTATACCTATTCATGGTCGCCTAGCATACAGACAGGTTCCGTTTTAACCGGTGTTGGCTTCGGTAATTATACTTGTACTGTAACCGATGCGAATGGTTGCGTCAGTACCAAAACAGTTAGTATAACTCAACCAAATCCTCTCATAATAAATACAAATACAATTTCGAGTGTTACCTGTTTTGGAGCTTCCAACGGGCAAATAGCTACAAATATTACAGGAGGCACTCCTGTTTATTCAATTACCTGGACGCCTGTTTTGCCTTCTACTCAAACTGTTACAGGTCTTAGCGCTGGAAGTTATAGTTTACAAATATTTGATACGAAAGGTTGTGCAACCAATAGTGTTTATACAATCGTTCAACCGACTTCTTTAGCAGTAATTTCGTTAAATACTTTAACGGCCTGTTCAGGACCAAATGGTTCTGCTACAGTAAATATTGGTGGAGGAACTCCTGCTTATTCTTATAGTTGGGCACCAACATCACAAACTACTAATATTGCTTCCGGTTTATCCGCGGGTGGTTATACACTAACAACAACTGATGCAAAAGGTTGTGTTATAAATACAACAGTCTCTGTGCCTTCTGCTTCTAATCCAACTGTAACAGCAATTTCAAATACCAGTTTAATTTGTAATGGTCAAACAGCCACGCTTACAGCAAGTGGTGCAAATACCTATACATGGAATACAAGTGCTACTGGTTCGGTTATTGCCGTTAGTCCAAGTGTTACCACAATATATACCGTTAGTGGAACTAACGCAAGTGGTTGTTCTAATTCTTCAATAATTACACAATCTGTTTCTCTGTGTACAGCAATAAATGCACTTTCTGAAAGTGAAAATTTACACCTTAAAATTTATCCAAATCCGTTTTTAGACGAAATAGTAGTGTCAATAAGTGATCCTAAAAACGACGTAAATTTGAGTGTTTTCAATTCTTTAGGGCAACAGGTCTATCAAACTAAAGTCTCTAAAATCAATTCTGTTATTAATTTAAAAGAACTACCATCCGGACTTTATTTTATCAGATCTGAAGTGTTGGGACAAGAAAAGGTGCTTAAACTGATAAAAGAGTAATCTCTTTTAAAAATATGCTGTATTAAGCCTGTTTATGGCATAATATTGTTATTATTTTTACTTTATTTTACATTGTAAATTGGGGCTTTTTGTTATTTTTACCCTTTCAAAATGGCTCAAAAATCAAGTAAATACGTAAAGTGGCTTTGGATTATTTTCCTTAGTCCAATCCTTTTAATTTTCATAGTAGTTACTCTTACGGGTATGGGTACTTTTGGCTCATTGCCAGATGTTGAGGAATTAGTGAATCCTAAAAATAATCTTGCCACTATTGTTTACAGTGGCGATATGAAAATTTTAGGAAAATATTACAGCGAAAATCGTGTAAATGTAAATTTTAATCAATTAGATAAAGACCTTGTAAACGCTTTGGTAGCAACCGAGGATGCAAGGTTTTACGAGCACAGCGGTGTAGATATTAAAGCGTTAGGGCGCTCTATTGCCGGTGCTTTTACCGGTGGCAACAAGGGTGGTGGTAGTACTATCACGCAGCAGTTAGCTAAAATGATGTTTCCTCGCGAAAAATTAAGTAAGCCCGAATTGGTTATTCGTAAAATGAAAGAGTGGATTATTGCTACTCGATTAGAAAAATATTACACCAAGGATGAAATTATGGCCTTGTATTTAAATAAGTTTGACTTTTTAAATTTAGCAGTAGGCGTAAAATCTGCCGCGCAAATTTATTTTAATCGCAGTCAGGATAGTTTAAAAGTAGAACAAGCCGCCATGCTAATTGGTATGGCAAAAAATCCTTCGCTGTTTAATCCCATTCGCCATGCCGATACCACTATGCAACGTCGCAATGTTGTAATGAATCAAATGGTAAAATACGGTTACTTATCAAAACAAAAATACGATAGCTTAAAAGTATTGCCATTAGATCTTAGTTTTCATCCGGAAGATCATAACGATGGGTTAGCGCCCTACTTAAGAGAATATATTCGCGATAACTTTTTAAAATCGTGGTGCGAAAAACACATTAATCCTGCAACAAATAAGCCCTATAATGTTTATAAAGATGGATTAAGAATTTATACTACCATCGATTCGCGTATGCAACAATACGCAGAAGAGGCTGTGACGGAACACATGAGTGATCTTCAAAAAATGTTTGATAAGGATCTTAAAACTAAAAAGAATGCACCCTTTGCTTGGAATGTTAATAAACAAGAAATAGAAAACATTATGTCTTCTTCAATTAAACGCAGTGAGCGTTTCAGAGCGGCAAAAAAAGCCGGGATGAGCGATGAAGAAGCAAAGGCTACTTTTTATAAACCGGCACAAATGACTGTGTATAGTTTACGTGGTGAGATAGATACCATGATGACACCCTTTGATAGCATTAAATATTACAAAGGGTTTTTACAAACAGGCTTTATGGCTATGGAGCCGCAAACCGGTTATGTTAAAGCTTGGGTTGGTGGTATTAATCATAAACATTTTAAATACGATCACGTAAAAGTTAGTAGACGACAAGTAGGTTCAACCTTTAAGCCATTTGTGTATGCTTTAGCCATTCAGGAAGGGTACTCTCCATGTCATCAGGTGCCAAATGTAAAAACATGTATTTCTTTGCCCGAGGGTGGCGATTGGTGTCCTGAAAATTCAGATGGGCCAAACGATAAAAATAATGGAAAACTAATTACACTAAAAAAAGCATTAGCAAATTCAATTAACTACATAACGGCTTGGATCATGAAGCAATATGGGCCACATGCTGTTGTAACCTTAGTTAAACGTTTAGGCATCACTTCCGAAATTCCTGAAGTGCCATCTATCTGTTTAGGTACTGCAGATATAAATGTGTTTGAGATGGTGGCAGCTAATTCTACATTTGTAAATAAGGGAACATATATTCAACCAACATTTATTACTCGTATTGAAGATAAGAATGGTAAAGTGTTAGAAGAGTTTATTCCAACTACAGATGAAGTGTTTAGTGAAGAAAAAGCTTACACCATGATACAATTAATGCGTGGTGTTGTTGATGGAGGAACAGGATCTCGCTTACGTTCACGTCATAAATTAATGAATCAAATTGCAGGTAAAACCGGTACAACACAAAAAAATGCCGATGGTTGGTTTATGGGATTAACCCCTGAATTAGTTGCTGGCGCTTGGGTTGGGGGCGAAGATAGAAGTGTACATTTTAATTCGATGGTTGAAGGGCAAGGGGCAACAATGGCATTGCCTATTTGGGGTAAATTTTTTAGTAAAGTGTATGCCGACAAAAATTTAAAAGTTAGTAAAGGAGATTTTCCTCGGCCAAAAAACTTAGACCCTAATTTAGAATTAGATTGCAGTAAGTATGATGCAACAGATAATGATGGTTCGATTGAAATAAACGAATTTGAAAAGGAGTAAAAAATTGTGTTAACAATTATCAAAGAAAAATATTTAAGCTTACTCAGTTGGTTTGTTTTGATTTTAAGCATCATTGCAACCTATTCAAATTTAACTGACGCTGCTTTTGGGTTGTTTTTAAATTCGGATACTTTAGGTATACCTGATCTTTATCTTGATGTAGTGAATGGAGAAGGAAAGATAAAAGATTGGGTTATTGCCGCCTCAACTCAGGTTTTTCCGGATGCTTTACTTTACACACTCATTGAAAAAATACTTCATTTAGGCATTATAAAAACCGCTTTTATTTATGGAATTGTTCAGACCATAATTACTACTGCTTTAATGATGATGCTTTATAAGAAGTTGGTGAATGATAATTTAAAAAAATACAGTTGGCTAATTCCTATTTTTATGTCGATGTTTTTTTTGGAAAGTTTTTACTTTAGTAAAGATGCCTTTCTTTCCTTTTTACCAACGTCTTACATTTATCACTTTGGGGTTTTAATCAATTCACTCATAATGCTTTTGTTTTATTTTAGTTCGTATTCAAAAACAATAAAGTATTTATTTATTTTCTTATTCTCAATTGTTGCAGGCTTTAGCGATAAATTATTTTTGGTTTTATTAATTGCTCCGCTTTTTTTAACATTACTTATTTTTATTAAAAAGGATAATTTAAAAGATACATTTTTTGTAATTGTTTCAATTATTATTGGAACAGCAATTGGATTTTATATATACGGATATATAAAAGTTAACAAACTTGCTACGTTTCAGGAAGTACGAATGTTTTTTACTAAAAAAGATATTCTGTTATCAATTAATATGTTTTATGAGCAAATGGTAACGTATATTAAAATAGGAGGATTTAGGAGTTTTCAACTAGTCTTTACCTTTTTAGCGATTATTGGTGGCGTTGTGTATTGTTTTGTAAACAGAAAGAGTGGCGACTTTAAACAATTGTTTTTAGTGGTGTTTTTTGTTTTTTTTAGTGTTTGTACTATTTGCGCTCCATTCGTAAATGGAAGTTATACCGGTTATGATACAT
>Ga0066445_1000521_pt1 | contig 10729 bp, 9 predicted proteins | sample LakWasMet67_HOW9_2_FD_59533 | JGI IMG/M metagenome (GOLD analysis project Ga0066445, IMG submission 59533) | Freshwater sediment methanotrophic microbial communities from Lake Washington under simulated oxygen tension - Sediment Metagenome 67_HOW9 | ecosystem: Environmental > Aquatic > Freshwater...
TGCCTGTATGTCATAAATAGGTTGAAATGCAGTATTTAATTGAACGCCTAAAAACGTACTGTTAAATTCACCAGTTGATTGCTCAACTAAGCCATAGTCATCTAAATCTAAAAACAGAGACTCTTTTAATTGCAATCTTAATTGCTCAATCGGTGAAGTTGCGTTGGTTGGTGCTGTCATTTTTATATCCTTTTAAAACATTTAAGCAGGTGAGCTAAACATTACTTCTGGTAAATCTGATCAAAAGTACCGCCATCAGAGAAGTGCGTTTTTTGTGCTTTTTGCCAACCGCCAAATACATCATCAATCTTGATTAAGTTGACTTTTGGAAATTGCTTCTCATATTTAGCAGCTACAGATGCCAGTGTTGGGCGGTAGTAGTTTTTAGCGGCAATTTCTTGACCCTCTTCGCTATATAAATACTCTAAATAAGCTTGTGCCACTGTGCGTGTTTTGCGCTTATCAACAGTTTTGTCGATAATGGTGACAGGTGGCTCAGCCAAAATAGATAAAGATGGGATGACAATTTCAAACTTGTCCGGACCAAGCTCTTTTTGCGCCAAGAATGCTTCATTTTCCCAAGAGATAAATACGTCGCCAATGCCGCGCTCTACAAATGTTGTGGTAGACCCACGAGCACCGCTATCAAGTACCGGCACGTTTTTGAAGAGCTTACCCACAAATTCGCGTGCTTTTGCATCGTCATTATTGTTTTGCTTAAGTGCATAAGCATACGCAGCTAAGTAATTCCAGCGGGCACCACCAGATGTTTTAGGGTTAGGGGTAATCACTGAAACACCTGGTTTAATCAAATCATTCCAGTCTTTGATGTTTTTAGGATTACCTTTGCGTACCAATAAAACAATAGTAGAGCTGTACGGTGAGCTATTGTGGGTTAGACGCTTTTGCCAATCTTTAGGGATAAGTTTAGCTTTTGCACTGATTTCATCAATGTCGTAAGACAGTGCCAGTGTCACGACGTCAGCTGGGAGGCCATCAATCACGGCACGGGCTTGCTTGCCAGAGCCGCCATGTGAAGTCTTCACGGTGACTTTGTCGCCGCTTTTAGCTAGCCAATACTTACTGAATGCAGCGTTGTAATCTTGATACAACTCGCGAGTTGGGTCGTAAGAGACGTTCAGCAAAGTAATCTCTGCAGCCAAACTGGTTAGCGGTAAAAATAGTGAGCCAATTAACAGGGCTGCCTTTAATTTTTTAAATAGTTGCATGGTATTTTCTTCCTAGTTGTTTAATGATTAAAAACCTAATAGGGTTAACTCTGTGTAAAAGAAGTCGGATGAGCTAGCGCGGGTTGCATCGTTATTGTTACCTGTGATTTTGACTGAGTCTTTCACAAAGTCGCCGGCCCAGAAGTGTGCGTAGCCAATATTTAAGGATGCGTATTGATTAATAGGGAAGCGAACGCGCAAATCAACTTCTTTACCTAAATCGTTGCCGCTGGCGCCAGTTCTGTCACGCAGATTGCTGCCTGCTTGCCAGCGATCTGATGCATCATCCAAACGGTACCAGCTGAAACTCGTATCCACTTTTACGTTCTGCAGAAACGACACTTTTGGCTCAAACTCCAAATGCAACTTCGGTGTTCTGATGTTCTCCATTTGGATATAGTCGTTGTTAGACCAAGGTCGTGCAAAGCCGAATAAGCGTTCGAAGCGTTGGCTATCTGTGCGATCCGTGCCGGTTGCAGGTGTGCTGTCACCACTAGCTACGCCATAGTAGGCACTCACTCTAGGTTTCCAAGCGTTCTTGAAGGTGTAACCTACTTCGGCGCCATATGAATATGCTTCATGATCTACATTGATACTGCCCAATGCGTTGCTCAAAAAGCGATCTTGGTTGCCCCATTGTTTAACGTAGCTAGTGTCATAGTCCCAACCGGAGTTAAAGGCGCCATAAGCGCGCAAGCCTGCGGTGTGAATCTTACGGTCGATTTGTGCGGCGCTGAGTGTTGCACCTGTTAACTCTTGGCCGTTCGAATTGTATTTAACCTTGTTGCCATCCTGCTTCAGCAAGAAGTAGTAAGGTTGTAAAGTGACATATTCAGACCAGCCGCGCCAGTCGCTAATCACCCCGTAAAAATCTTGCGAGTGGTCTACCTCATCCAAGCTACGCGTAAATCTTTGTACAGGTTTCACCGCAAACGCTTCTAATTGCCAATCATTCTTTTTGTCACCAATGTTAGCGCGTACACCTTGAAACGTATTGGTTGTGTTGCGCCATTCGTTACGTGCAATTAATCGACGATCTAATGACTCCCAAGCCAAGCGGCCGCCACGCACCCAGAATGGACGATTGTTACCTAAGTCATCTTTACCAAAGATAGACTCTTTGAAGTGTAACTCTAGATAACCTTGTAAAATATCGGCTTGATTCACATCACGGGTATCATATGCGCGAGAGTAGTCACCATTGTTGCGGCGGGAGTCTTGCACTTCAACGGCAAAACGCAATGGATCCAAAATTTCTTTTACGCCAATATATGCGCGTGTACGTAATAGCAACGGGTCGTCGATATTTTCATCAGCGCGACGGAAATCGTTGTCACGATGTTCATAGCGAGCACGATACTCTAGCCCTAAATCCAGCCAGTTCACATCATTAAAAGCATCGTAATCCTTCAACCAAGTTTTATTTGCCTGTTTAACATAGCGAGGTGGTTCGCTTTCTTTTTGCGTTCCATAGCTTCTACGCTCTACGTAGTAACCGTTAGCGGTTTTTGCAGCAGCTTTTGCCTCATCCGCAATTTCTTTTAAGCGAGCTCTTACTTTTTCTTCCTGCTCCAAGTCCTCGATGCTTTTTGTTGTTTGTGTAGTGTTGTCAGCAAGTTTAATTTCAGCCTCATTCGCATGTGCAAATCCGCCGCTAAGCAATAGACTGCTGATCAGTAAGGGCTGTGCCAGCTTTTTACTGAATGAAAGATTCCTTTTGGTGTGCATGATGTTCCCTTTATTTCAATGCTAATTAGGCTTCTGTATTGGTTGTCCAGTAAAAGTCTAATCAATTATTATTTAAGTCGCTTCACTGTTGATTGTGCTCAGTGTAGTAGACGTATTGCCCTTTTGTATATTTGGCTTGCCTTGACTAAAGCGTTGTCTCTCTCTTTTTTCAATCTGTGTTACACGGCCCTCATGTACTATGACTTCAATCGACCCAAACCCCGTACCATGCTGAAGATCTTCTACAGCACGTATAATCTCTTGAGTAACATTTTGTGTGATTAGCTTGCTTGTCATAATGAAGTCAATGTTGAATAAGTAAGAAAGTACGCACTATAAATAAACTATTTAATAATTAAAAATAATTGTTTTGTATAAATTTATAATTAAAAAGAATATAAAAGCGTAATTTATGTAAAAAGTGTTAAAAGCAAACTTTATTAACTGTAGTGTTTCCAATTCATTGAATTGATTGGTATAATGCGGATGAATTTTTTGATGGGCTTTGTGCCCATTTTTTGTTTCTGCAATCTGCGTATTCGTGTTCAGATTGTGCGGTGAGAGTAAAGGGTGGAGTTTATGCAAGATTTGCAAACGTTAATAGAAAAGTCGGTAAGCCAGTTAGGCTATGAGCTTGTTGATTTGGAGATTTCCAATCGTGGCAAATTATTGCGTGTGTTTATTGATAAACAAAATCCTGTCGATATGAAAGATAGTGTCAATATCGACGATTGCGTGCTGGTAAGCAATCAGCTGGGTAATTTGTTGGCGGTTGAGCATGAGATTGATTATGACCGCTTGGAAGTATCGTCACCAGGTATAGATCGCGTGTTGAAGAAAGAGTCTGACTACTTGCGGTTTGTTGGTGAGCGTGTATCGATCAAGTTGCGCGTCGGTATGAAAGATGAAGGGCATAATGCAACAGAAACCACATTGCCAAGAAAGACCTTTCTAGGATTGATTAAAGGCGTTGAAGATGGGCACTTGATGCTTGATTTTGAGGGGGTAACCTACAAAATGGCGCTTAGTAATATTGATAAAGCACGATTAAATCCAGTGTTTTAAATGCAAGTGTGAGTATTGTAAGAATTTAATAAATAAGGCAGTTAACCTGCAATATATAGTCGGAGATTGAAAATGAGTCGTGAAATTTTATTGTTGGTAGATGCCTTGGCGCATGAAAAAAACGTTGATAAAAACGTCATATTTACCGCGCTGGAGCTGGCTTTGGCTTCAGCTACAAAGAAAAAACATCATGATGATGCCGATGTGCGTGTTGCGATTGATCGTGAAACAGGTGAATACCAAACATTTAGACGTTGGCAGTATGTTGATTACGACTTGCTAGAAAATTCTGCCTATCAAATTGATGAAGAAGATGAGCGTTCAAAAGGCTTAACAATCGGCGACTATTACGAAGAGCCTTTAGAGAATCTTGAGTTTGGGCGCATTGGCGCGCAGGCTGCTAAGCAAGTAATCTTGCAAAAAGTGCGAGAAGCAGAGCGCGAACAAATCTTGCAAGACTTCTTGGCGCGTGATGAAAAACTGGTAACTGGTGTCATCAAGCGCATGGAAAAGGGTAATGCGATTATTGAGGTAGGCCGCATTGAGTCATTGTTGCCACGCGAGCAAATGATTCCAAAAGAAAACTTGCGTGTTGGTGATCGCGTGCGTGCTTATTTGTTACGCATCGAGCGTAGTGGCCGTGGCCCTCAATTAATTTTATCTAGAATCACGCCAGAGTTCCTAGTGCGTTTGTTTGAATTGGAAGTCCCTGAGATTGAAGAGGGTTTGTTGGAAATTCGTTCAGCTGCACGTGACCCAGGCTTGCGTTCTAAAATTGCAGTAAAAAGCAACGATCAGCGTTTAGATCCAGTTGGTACTTGTGTAGGTATGCGTGGTTCGCGCGTTCAGGCTGTGACTGGCGAGTTGGCTGGTGAGCGTGTGGATATCGTGTTATGGAGCATGGAGCCAGCACAGTTTGTGATTAACGCAATGTCACCGGCTGAAGTATCTAGCATCGTTGTGGATGAAGATGCACACAGCATGGATGTTGTGGTGGAAGAAGAGCAGTTGGCGCTAGCGATTGGTCGAAATGGTCAAAACGTGCGTTTGGCATCAGAGCTAACAGGTTGGACGCTCAATATCTTGACAGTTGACCAAGCCGCACAGAAAAACCAAGAAGAGTATGCCGGTGTGAGTCAATTGTTCATGGAAAAATTGGACGTGGACGAAGAGGTGGCTGAAATTCTAGTGCAAGAAGGTTTTAGCACATTGGAAGAAATCGCATACGTTCCATTAGCTGAAATGAATCAAATCGATGCTTTTGATGAAGATACTGTCGAAGAGTTACGTAAGCGTGCTCGTGCAGCATTGTTAACAGAGGCTATTGCTAAAGAAGAGAAGGTAGAAGAAGCTGCTGAAGACTTGTTGACGCTAGAGGGTATGGATGATGCGACTGCACATCAGCTGGCGGCAAAAGGGATTTCAACAATGGACGATTTGGCCGAACTTGCAATTGATGAGTTGGTTGAGTTGACAAATATGGACGAAGAGCGAGCAAAAGCACTGATTATGACTGCACGCGCACCTTGGTTTAAATGATATTGAGTTTAAGTAATATCGGGTTTAGTAATATTGGTTTAAATAACCGTCAAATGTAGAGCTTTATGGGTGTCGGTCAATTTAATTTGACCGAACTGAAGCTAGTAATAATGAGTAGTAATGCTAGGCAATAAAGCTTAGAAAAAAGAATACTGGAGCAACAAGATGGCACAAACAACCGTAGAACAATTTGCTGGCGAATTAAAGCTGCCAACGGCATTGTTATTAGAACAGCTTAAAAGCGCTGGCGTGCATAAAACAAGTGCAGACGATGAGCTAAGTGAGAATGACAAGTCGGCATTGCTGGATCATTTGCGTAAAGAGCACGGTACGCTTGCTCCTAAAAATAAAATTACGCTCACACGTAAATCAAGCACAGAAATCAAAAAAACCGACAACACTGGTAAGGCGCGCACTATTCAAGTGGAAGTGCGCAAAAAACGTGTGATAGAACAGCGCGAAGATGCGGATATGGCTGAAGATGATGTTGTGGAAGAAGTCGTAGCTGAAGCGGTTACAGAAGTAGTCGTTGAGCCAGTTGAAGCGCCTGTGGAAGTTGTAGTGCCAGTGGTCGAAGAGCCTCCTGTCGTCGCGATTGAGCCTGAAGTGGTCGAGGTTGTGCCAGAGCCTGAGGTTGTAGCGCCAGTCGTCATAGCTCCAGTAGTGGTGGAAGCGCCTGCTGAGCCAGTCGTTGAGCCTGAAAAAGTTGTGGTTAGACAGCAAACCATTAGTCGTAAAGATTTGCTTGGTGCCGATGAGATTGCGTTGCGAGAGCAAGAAGCAAAACGTCATGCCACTTTGTTAGCATTGCAAGCAGAAGATAAACGTAAAAAAGAAGAATTAATACAACGTCGTTTAGACGAAGAGGCTAGAAAAATAGCCGAAGCCGAAGCTGCTAAAGTAAAAGCAGCTAAGCTTTCAGAAGGTACCTTGCATAAGCCAGTAGCCAAAGAAGGCGCTGAAAAACCAGGCGCAAAAGATGCGAAAAAAGGTAAGGGTAATAATAAAGAGTGGACTGATGCTGAGAACAAGAAACGTGGGTTAAAGACACGCGGAGATGTTGCAAGTGGTAAAGCAGGTTGGCGTGCACCAAAAGGCAAGGGCGGCAAGCATCATCAAGATGATGATCAGCAACATGCATTTACAGCACCTACTGAGCCGTTGGTGTATGAAGTGCTTGTGCCAGAGACCATTACAGTGGCTGATTTAGCTCACAAAATGTCAGTAAAATCAGGCGAAGTGATTAAGACCTTGATGGGCATGGGTATGATGGTTACCATTAACCAAGTGTTGGATCAAGAAACTGCGATTATTATCGTTGAAGAAATGGGGCATAAAGCGCAAGCTGCTGCACCTAACGATCCTGATGCGTTTATCGAAGAAGCTGAGCATGCTGAAGCGGTTATGGAGACACGACCACCTGTTGTTACTGTCATGGGTCACGTAGATCATGGTAAAACTTCATTATTGGATTACATCCGTCGTAGCCGTGTAGCAACAGGCGAAGCTGGTGGTATTACTCAGCACATTGGCGCTTATCACGTAGAAACACCACGCGGAATGGTGACGTTCTTAGATACGCCGGGCCATGAAGCGTTTACTGCTATGCGTGCTCGCGGTGCTAAAGCCACCGACATCGTTATTCTGGTTGTTTCAGCAGATGATGGTGTGATGCCACAAACGATTGAAGCGATTCACCATGCTAAAGCAGCCGGTGTGCCGATTGTTGTGGCGATCAATAAGATTGATAAACCAGATGCTGATCCTGAGCGTGTAAAAATGGAGTTGGTGAGCCAAGAGGTTGTACCAGAAGACTTTGGTGGTGATGTCATGTTCCGTGCGGTTTCAGCTAAAACAGGTCAAGGCATTGATGACCTGTTAGAAGCGGTACTATTACAAGCTGAGGTGTTAGAGCTACAAGCACCTAAAAATACCCCAGCAAAAGGCTTGGTGATTGAAGGTCGTTTAGATAAAGGTCGCGGTTCAGTGGCAACGATTTTAGTGCAATCAGGTACCTTAAAACGTGGCGATATGATTTTAGCTGGCACTACTTTTGGTAAAGTGCGTGCGATGTTGGATGAGACTGGCAAAGATATTCAAGAAGCTGGTCCATCTATGCCGGTAGAGATTCTAGGTTTGTCTGACGTGCCTAGTGCTGGTGAAGAAGTGATTGTATTGAATGATGAGCGCAAAGCACGTGAAATTGCATTGTTCCGTCAAGGTAAATACCGTGACGTGAAACTTGCTAAGCAGCAAGCAGCAAAACTTGAGAATATGTTTGAGCAAATGGAATCAGGCGAAGTGCAAACACTTGGTTTGATTATCAAGTCAGACGTGCAGGGCTCATATGAAGCATTGGCGACAAGTTTGCAAAAACTATCTACCAGCGAAGTGAAAGTGAATATTATTCACACAGGTGTTGGTGCCATCAGCGAGTCAGATGTTAACTTGGCAGCGGCATCTAAGGCTGTATTGATTGGCTTTAACGTGCGTGCAGATTCTGGTGCACGTAAATTGATTGATACGCTAGGTGTGGATGTACGTTACTACAATATTATTTACGAGGCAGTTGACGAGATAAAAGCTGCACTTGGCGGTATGTTGGCACCAGAGCAAAAAGAGAGCATGATTGGTACTGTAGAAGTGCGTGAAGTATTCCGTATTTCTAAAATTGGTGCGATTGCTGGTTGTTACGTACAGGATGGTATGATTAAACGTAACTCTAAAGTGCGTATCTTGCGTAATAACGTGATTGTGCATACTGGTGAGTTAGATTCGCTAAAACGCTTTAAAGATGATGTTAAAGAAGTTAAAAACAACTTTGAATGCGGTCTGTCATTAAAAGGCTACAACGATATTGAGGTTGGTGATATCTTAGAAGTTTATGAAATGGTAGAAGTGGCGCGTACCTTATAGTTAACAGTAAGTGCCTATGATCTTTATTGGTTGTAGGCATGTGGTTGTTGTGGCGTAAAGATTGAATCAAACCACATATATTAAGTAGTATCTGGCTGCGCTTAGCTATATTGACGCCTCATTTTGGCGTTGATGTGGGCTCTGTGAATGGCTCAAGATTTAAGTGAGTAATGTTTAAGAGAGTCGGCTCAGCTTTATTTAGGATTAGAATGGCAAAAGATTTTTCACGTAGTCACCGAGTGGCTGAGCAAATGCAACGAGAAATCGCAGATTTGTTGATGTTTGAAATTAAAGACCCGCGCGTGGGCATGGTCACTGTGACTGCTGTTGAAGTCACAGGTGACATGGCGCATGCTAAGATTTTTTACAGTGCGGCCAAAGCGAGCGAAAGTACGCAGCAGGGGCTTGAAAAGTCAGCAGGTTTTTTACGTACGCAGTTAGCTAAACGTATGTTGTTGCGTACGGTGCCACAATTGCATTTTGTTTACGATGCATCGATTGATAATGGCATGATGATGTCTAAATTAATTGATGAGGCGATCGCTTCAGACAAAAACAAGTCTTAATTTTCAGAAGTCACTTTCCTTTGCAATTCAAAAGAGTCAAAAAAAATATCAATGGTATTTTGTTATTAGATAAGCCATTAGGTTTTTCTTCTAACCAAGCGCTGCAAAGAGTTAAGTGGTTGTTACAGGCAGCCAAAGCTGGCCATACAGGTACTTTAGATCCATTGGCAACAGGCTTGTTGCCACTCTGTTTTGGCGAGGCAACTAAATTCGCGCACTATCTAACTGATGCAGATAAAACCTATCACGCCACTATAAAATTAGGTGTTACCACTACCACTGGTGATGCTGAAGGCGCAGTGCTTAACACCTTGCCAGTCAATGTCACCAGCAATCAGTTTGATGAAGCTTGCCGTAAGTTTGTTGGTGTCATCAATCAAGTCCCCCCAATGTATTCAGCTTTAAAGCACGAAGGTAAAGCGCTGTATGAATATGCGCGTGAAGGTGTGGAAATTGAGCGTAAAGTACGTACCGTTACTATTCATAAGATTGAAGTGCTTAGCTTTGCGGGTGATGTCGCTGAAATTAAAGTGACGTGTACTAAAGGCACCTATATTCGCACACTCGCAGAAGATATAGGTGCACATTTGGGCTGTGGCGCGCATTTGATTGGTTTACGTAGAACTGCCACTGCAAATTATGTGATTGCCGAAACCATTACTTTAGAGGCATTTGAAGCGCTAAGTAGTGAGGAGCGATTAGCTAAATTGGCACCACCAGAAACGGCTGTAGACTATTTGCCATCTGTGATACTGGATGCGGACAGTGCTTTTTATTTAATGCAAGGTCAAGCCGTCTGGCGAAGTGGCAATATACCAGTAGGCTTGTTGCGCCTTTATGATGAGCGGAATGTATTTTTGGGCTTGGGTGAGCAGCAGAGTGACGGAAAAATTGCACCTAAGCGATTGATGCAGCAAGTAAATAATTAAAGGCTATTTGCTAAAATAGCTTGTTAAGCAGTAAAGTTGTCACTATAATGCACGGTTCATGTAAATGAATGCATGAGTGGGTTGGTTTCTAAATCAGATTCTAGGCTACTTTTGTATTGACGCAAAACATCTAAATTAGGAAAAAGTTATGGCAATTACAGCACAAGATACCGCGAAAATCGTTGCAGAATATCAACGCGCACCAAATGACACAGCAAGCCCGGAAGTGCAAGTTGCGCTTTTAACTAGCCGTATCACATACCTAACAGAGCATTTCAAATCTAACAAAAAAGATAACCACTCACGTCGTGGTTTGTTAGCTTTGGTTAGCCAACGTCGTAGCCTGTTAGACTATCTAAAACGCAAAGACTCAAGCCGTTATCAAACATTGATTCAACGTTTAGGTCTGCGTAAATAACAGTTATAAAAGTGCTTAGCTTTTTGTTTTTAGCTTCACTTGTATAATTGCTGTAAAAAGCCGATTGCATGGATATGCGTCGGCTTTTTTTATTGTTAGATTGTTATTGGGTAGTGAATAACAGTCTGTTGAAAAAGGAAAATAAATGTTTAATAAAGTTACTAAAAGTATTCAATACGGCGCGCACACGCTAACCCTTGAAACTGGTGAAATCTCACGTCAGGCAGATGCTGCAGTGATGGTGAGCTACGGTGATACGGTGGTATTGGTAGCCGTTACCAGCAAGCGTGAAGTTAAAGCAGGTCAAGACTTCTTCCCGTTGACTGTAGATTACATGGA
>Ga0066445_1000523_pt1 | contig 10694 bp, 13 predicted proteins | sample LakWasMet67_HOW9_2_FD_59533 | JGI IMG/M metagenome (GOLD analysis project Ga0066445, IMG submission 59533) | Freshwater sediment methanotrophic microbial communities from Lake Washington under simulated oxygen tension - Sediment Metagenome 67_HOW9 | ecosystem: Environmental > Aquatic >...
TACACGATAGGGTTAATTTCCCGCTTTAACGTCGCTTGGCTTTCGTGCAGCAAACCAACCACATCACCAAAGCTAATATCGCCAATGACCATCACATCAACATCACTATTTGCTTGCTCTTCACCACGCGCTACAGAGCCGAACACAATGGCAAACTTAATATGGCTCTTCATGCTGGATAATACATTCGCTATCACATCAGCCAGACCAGAGGTTTTACGAAATATACTGGCAAGCTCCTCAAAAATGGGGCACTGCACATTTGCGCTATAGCGCTGCTGATTACCTACCTTTTTACTTTGTAGAATCCCCGCATCCGAAAGCTTACTCAGTTCTTTATGCAATGTACCAGCGCTAGTATTTGTTAGCCTAGCCAACTCACGAACATGATAGGTTTCTTCAGGATGCAATAAAAGCAACCCTAAAATGCGCTTTCTATACTCTCCAAACAACACATCAGACAACATATAATGTTTTCTTTTTAGCTACGAATGTAGCAAATAATGCTACACTTAGAACATAAAATCAAGCATTATCTATCTATCGAAGATAATCAACGTAGTTAGACTAGTAGCATGAAAAAAACAACTTTCCAATCAAACTTAGATTTTTTGAAATTCGCATTAACGCAAGCATTAACGCAAGGGGTCAAGTCTTGGATTACGACATCTTCCCTTCAAATTTTCGGACAGCACCATTAACGCAAGGGGTCAAGTCTTGCATTACGACATCTTCCCTTCAAATTTTCGGACAGCACGACTCACAGTCGCATAATGCACCTTAAAGGCCACTGCAATCGCTTGCATACGATATCCTTCATGCAAATACGCTAGCGCCATGCCAGTATCATGGTCCTGTGCATACGCAATCAGGTAATCTTCTAAACTTTTTTGCAGTGTGCGGATTTGTTGCCGGGGGATTTCTGATGAGGATGTGCTCTCATTGGCAAGCGCAAGCATCTTGTTTACGAACATATCCCTACCCAAATAAATCTGCCCTCACACACAGGGGTCAGGTCTTGCAATCCAACATAGCCATGAAAATGCTTAAATGCAAGACCTGACCCCAAATTTGCCGGTATATGAACGAGGACGCTGTGTGACGAGTGTCATGATGCTGATAAATATGTAGGACAACCAAACCATGGTGATTGATTAAAAGAGGTGATTCGAGTATGCGTGATGCGTGAAGATGGCGATGAAGAATGTGCTGCTGAGAGGCGCTTAGGCGCCATAAAGATCGATGCGAACAAAGATTGGGCGACTGATTATATTACGAAGCAAGGTAAGTTTTAGGAAAGGTCCCTTACTAACTTTTAATTGGTAGGGCAAACGGGGAGCAGGTCAATGAATCTCTCCCAATAGTCATAAATATACTTTATTCTTATTAATTTTCACTTATCTTACATGAGGTAATACTTAGTTTGCTACAAATGCAATACAGCAACAATAAAACCAATCAATCACTCATTCAAAATGAATTGGTAATACAACTCAAACTAACCTAAAGCCAATAATCCCAGCGGGCTTTCGCAATGCTCTAATTAGGGTATAAGCCAACACAACGGCCAACGATCTCTCCTCTGATCACACGTTGTGTCAGACAGCCCCTGATTGCTTGGCTATGGCTCAAGACAAGTGACTATGGGTAGTCCTCGAGGATACGGGTGAGTGAGTTTGGGTGAAGGTTTTAGCTCCCTTAGCTAGAAAACTCAAAAATCGCGAAATGCTGAAAAACTGAATTCTGAAACATTGTTCAGTATTGAGAAAAGAAAAACGGCTCACATTTCTGCAAGCCGTCTTTTATGTTTTGGTAGGGTGTGCGGGGATCGAACCCACGACAAACGGATTAAAAGTACAGGCAACTGGCGAAATCCGAGTTTTTAACTGCAAGAAAATTAAATAATTTTTTCAGTCAGAAATTCAAGCCAGTCAAATACCGAACAAAAATCCGAACCTTTCCGATCATATTTTCTGACACTCGATAGTGAATTTTCAAAACATTTCAACAAGTTATAGAATTCCTGTGCCGAGAGACTTCCGAACCGAATTACCGATGTCGTTAATTCAACATAACCGATTATGCTGAAATTATGTGTAAATTCTGATTTAAGTGGAAATCTGAGTTTTCTGATTATCTGAACTGGAAAGAATGACCTGACACCTAATCAAAGATGCCAGGTTGATATTTCTATCTTGATAAATATTTATACTGCTTTGGCTTAAAGACCTGCCATTATCTTTTCTGACGCAACATTTGATGCTTTTTGCAGTGAATTAACATTCAAATGTGCATAGCGTTGAGTAACAACTGGTGTCGAGTGACCTAGGATTTGCTGGACAACATATAAACTTTCACCTGCATTCACAAGTAAACTGGCGAAATTATGGCGTAAATCGTGCCCGCGCAGCTCCTTGGGAAGATTTGCCTTCAATTTAATTTTAGCCCAGCTCTTAGCAATAGTCGTATAGGGTTTCTTAGTTTTTGTATTTATGAACAAATACTCCGAAGTACCTTTGGTTTCCAGTTCACTGATGACATTTAATGCAGCATCATTTAGGGGTACAGTTCTAACTTTTTTACTCTTCGACAGTTTTGATGGAATTTTCCAGAGCCTATTTTTCAAATCGAACTGGTCGTAAGTACTAAGTGCTGCCTCACTGAAGCGGCAACCAGTACAGAGTAAAAACATCAACAACTGACACACCATTCTTGGTTTCTCTGTTTTCAAAACCGACACAAGCCTTTTCAATTGGGTGTCATCCAGTAGGTTTTCGATTTGATTATCTTCTGTATAAAGTCGAATTTTAGAAGCAGGATTTGATGTAGTTAAATCCCATGAGATTGCCAGGTTATAGAGCCGTTTCAAAAGTTTCACATGGTGGTTTGCAGTTGCTGGCGCTAGTCCTTCAGTAATTAAACTTCCATGGAATTTCTGAATCTCCATTCTGGTTATGTCATTGAGGCGCCTTGATCCGAATTTCTTATCAATTCTAAGCCTAAAAATTTCTTCATCTCTGGCGTGACTTCTCTTGTTCAAGCGGGCGAAAGGATCGTAATGCTGGTAGTAAAAATCATGAAGCGTTAATACAGCCAACAACTTCTTTTCTTCAAGCCTAGGGTCTCGACCCAATTCGATCTCAGCTCTTATAACTCGTGTCATCTCCTTCGCTGTGGCAAGATCAATATCAATGGTTTTTCCTAGCCTTTTGTGCGTGGTTTTATTTTCTGCATTTTTGTACCTGACGTACCACGTACCGCCCCCTTTGCTTGAACTCCTTACCTCACAAAAAAGACCACTTTTATCATCAGAAACATACTCTATTCTGTTAACCCCTTCAGGGCATATAAGTTGTGTCCTGATAAAACTGTCAGTCAATTTAACAATCATTTATTCATGCCCTCAGAAATAAAAAACCGGGAGACTAATCCCGGCTTTGAAGTTATTTTGAAAATTCATAGTATCTAGTTGGACTTCTTTTATAGCTTCTCGGTATCAATGGAAAGCGCTTCTCATCAATCATGGTACGGAAGCACATTCCTGCTATCCGCCTCATATGAATAGAAAGACTGGCCCAATACTCTTTGTCGCAAACATCTCGTAAGGTGAACAATCCTTTATCTTCGAAATTACCTAACCGCCTAGTTACGTGTGTCATTATCTCGTTATAGAACGGTATTGAAGCCCACCTGCCTGAAGATAGACGGTATACATATTCGGAATTATGTTTAATGATTTCTGGCAAGAATGAACCTCCTTAATGTTTAAGTTTGCCATTTTTAAAATGAATAAGCGGGTAACCAAAAAAGGAAAACCCGCTGCTTTAATATGTAAAACCATCACATCAAATCAGTTCAAATTGTTGTGCCCCGTGCCCTTTCATTGTGTAGGTCCAAAAATGTTTATCTGACTCTGTACCGGTATATTTTTCTATTACCTTAATAGCGGCACGCTTACTGACACCAATTCTATGGCCGACTGCCTTCACCAGCTTCATCTTTGTATTGATACCCTCTCGGATGCAATCAATAATGACAGCAATAACTTCAGCATCGGTCTTTTTCTCAGCCTCAACTTTGAATTGATCAAGGTCTGCTGCTTTTACTTTCTCCACACTTGTAACAAGCTCAGCGTATGTAATACCAGATTGATTGGAATAGAGAAATGCGGCATCAAGGTCAACATCCCCTCTTTTTTTGATATTTTCAAAAACAATCATCTTAGAATTTGCGTCTGGCGGTTCTGCGACGGCGGCAATATATGCGCAATCGCAGTCGTCCAATAGATCGCCCACACCTCCTATGATGATTTTTCCATTGGCGTCAGGTCGTTTATTGGTATGGGCTAAAGCCAACAAGGTGCCACCCTTTTGAACAAAATTCCGAACCAATCCAGTAAACACTCTGACTTGTGATTTGTGTATGACATCGACTACTTTCTTTAGTGTGTCTACAACAATGACCCTACCATGGCACTGATCTTTATTGATTAACTCCTTTATAACCTGAAGGAAGTTACCAGCCTTAAACCCAGATTCACCATCAGCGAGCATATGAAACCCGTACTCCTCAGCGAAGTTGAGTTTTGTGATCAAGCCAGAAGAGGTGTCATCCAGATTCATGTAAAAAACCATATCGGGGTTTACCGCACCACTATCGATAGCATTGATAATCCAACTTAATGCAAGCAATGTTTTGCCAGTATTGGCTTGTGCATAGACCAATACAAATTGACCCTGCAAAACCAAGTTATCCAAGATTGGAACAGCCTCGACTGCCTGCTTTTCCAGATCAGCTAATTTACCTTTTAGGGAGAATTTATTAAGTACGCAAGTAGCGTCCTCTGACTCTCCTGTTACATTTGACTCAACCGATTTTCTTAGTTTGAAATCTTCAAATGTAAATTTTTTATATTTATTGATCGTCATTCCTTTTTTATTAAAAAGTAGACTTAAGTGCAATAAATAACATCAAGGATTGACACTATTTAAAGCGCTCAAATCCATATACAAATTTTCCATTTTGTTAAAGAGCATCCGCAAGGGAATTTTTATTTCCCGAGCGGAAGAAGCTAAACATTAATAAATTAATGAATCCTTTCTGAGGAGCTCAAATAAGGAAGTAATTTATATATAAATCAATTACTTAACTTCATTTATTTACTGTACATACTTCATAAATAAGTGTCAATATGGTGATAATTCGGCTTGATAAATCTTTCAGATAAATGCGTCAAAAGCGATCACAGCGTTCCAGTTTTCCGGGCGTTCCACCCCTTCCACTCATTCCAGCAATTTCAGTCTACTGCCTCAAAAATCGCCCCCGCCTCGGCATGCTGTAATGCAAAGTCACGTAGCGCATGGAAATGTTGGGTGGTCATTGCGGCAAGAGCAAAGATTTTCACAAATGACAGATGACTGTAGGCATACATGCAAACGATGATGCCAAATGCTTCTTTAGAGACCTTTCCCTCATACCCATTTTCACAAACTATATGCACGGGCTCATCAATATCCGGCACCATGAAAAAGCCATTGTTTGAAGTTATGTAGAAATCCCAAAAAGCACCTTGGTATCCAGGGCAAAGCATTCTGGCTATGTTGTAGATGGTTGGTTCGATCTTGAATGGGAAGTGTTGTTTGAAATGCTGAACGGGAATAGTCATACGCATTTGCTCAGGCACTAATGTCGCAGTGATTTTAGTCATGTTAGTTTTCTCAAAAAATAAGTGAAAAACCATTCACCCCCACCAAATCACTTGGCGTGACAATACGATCAGCCATCAAAGCTGATTTGTATGTGTGTCATATCGGAAGTGGTTTGGTGAGGGAGGAAGTAAAGGATGGGTGGAGCGGTTTTTATTGCTGTATGTCGAAGTATGGCTGTTCGCAATCAAAGCCGGCCATCAGTTTTGCCTGATCGGCTACTGCTAATGAAATGGCGTCTTCTGGTATGTCCCATGCAAGGACTGCATCAATGGCTTGAATAATGTAATTCTGGTTGGCAATACACATGGTGAATCTCCTATTTAAATTTAAAGTAGCAAAGCAAAAGAATCAGTGCATCTATAGCGACCGCCCATAGCGGAATTGGGTATAGCTCGCCAATGACGTGAAAGGTCAAAAAAGACATTTAAGTCTCCGAAAGTAAAATTGATGTTGAGGAAAGTCTTGCCAGAAAAGCAGGCACGGTCACCGGAAAGGTCGGTATTGGGGCGGTATTGAGAAAATTGAGAAAACAGATTTCTCACGAAGCCTTATCTGGCTTGGTTTAATGGGAAGGTTTTAAAACTAGACTAACGGACTACAAATCCAGCACACTGTGAATAGTGGCTATTGAGCTGACTTGCTGACGTTTTGCTTTTTGGTGGATTGTGGTTTTGATGTTGACTTGCTACTGTCAGAGGTCTGAACGACTTTGATATCGGTACCGGCTTTGATAAGCGTATTGATTGCATCAATGACCGGCTTGGGATCGCAGGCGACATAGACACGCGGGTTATCCAAGTCACGCTCGACCAATCCCTCTGCATAAAGCACAGCGAAGATGAACCCCGGCAAATTGGCTGACTTACCAACAAAAATTCCATGCAGTGAAAATGATGTCAGTGGTTTTGGTGATGAGTCTAATTTATTTAGAACAGTATCCAGCTTGACCCATTCATCACTGAAGTATCCGCCCCCTTCATTGGCAACTACACGGATCATGATTGAGTCTTGGTCACCAATACCGATTTGATAAGTCAGTTTAAATTTAGCGGACAGGTTCAGGCACTCGTCTACTTTGACGATACGTTTGGCTTTCATAAATTGATTCCTTGGATGGTTAAAATAAGAAATTGAAACTGGACAATGAAGGCATTGCGCTTTCATATAAGATGCTTGTTTTTCCGCAGTCAGAATTGGGCTAATTAAGCTCTAAATGCTCATCCAGTCTGGCGTGTTGCCATAAAGTACTTGGTACGAAGTAAGTGTTTCCGCCAGCGTTATTCCATATGCAACAAAACACCGCCCACTCTTCATCGAGCTTATGGCAAACATCCCATACCATCGGCTTATCTGTGACATTTGGCCATTCGCCATACTCATTGGCCCACTCCTGATCAAAGGCTTTGATACATGACAGTTCAGAATCGGACTCGATAATAAACATGCTGCCACCAAGGTAAGCATTAAATGACAAATCGGCGGCTTCCAGAAAAGCTAGCGAATCTAGTTGCTCTACCCTGATTTCAGAGGGTTCATTTACCACTTGAGGGTTCAGGGGATCGCATGCATTCATCAACATGAAAGCAATATCCTTCAGGATGACTAACGGGATGCGGGATGCTTTATGAAACTGATAGGCTTGCTTGTAACTAATGATTTCGATCATAGGGCTCCTTTTCTGAAAATAAAAAAACCCGCACACCTTTCGATGTACGGGCTGGAATGCGGAATACTGATATGCTGAACTAGAGGACGAACAGGATGTAGAAAAATAATCTACACACGACGATGCTGATTACTGCATAAATGAGGGTGTTAACTAATGCCCATATGATTGGTTCAAGGATTGACCAGACAACATCCCAAACCAACATGGCAAAGTCTGCCACCTGGAAAATGCAGTATTTAACGCCTAACGATTTATGCCAGTGACTGGAGTGGATTAGCCTGCGGTTTTGATACCTGATGAGCGCTAAATTTAAGCCCGTAGAAATGAGCGTTGAAGTGACTTGATTCTGAGTTTGAATAAATGGCTGATGACTTGTGATAAGTGAATCGACAGTTTTGTCGGTAACAGCATATGACTTTCTTGCTGCTTTGCTGATGCTTGAATGAACGTTACTGTTTCTGGTGATAGATCATCCTTTCTAAGTAAAAAAGCCAAACCCATAATGGATTTGGCGTTAGATATAAAGACAGCTTGGATTGCTATTGCGTACTGGTTGTATTGTGTTGAACACCCAATGATCTCTGTATACCCTCATCAACATAACGAGTGAGATACTTGTAGTCTGGGTTAGGCTTACGCAAACTATTCGATGCCTGATTTGCTCGCTGTTCGATTAAAGCAATACGAGAGCGCATTTGCTTTATCGCTTCATCAGTTTTAGCCTGAAGCTCCATCGCCACGTCGTACGATTGTTTGCCTGAATATCCTTTGTAAACCAGATACTGTCCATTCACTTGCAAGTTATAAACCTCAGCCACCTTCACTTCACAATAAGCTTCAGGCCAGCGAGCGATACTGAAAGCAACATAATTGCCCTCATACTTTACGTTGAATGGATCCAGACTAATACTTGCAAACTCTTTAGCCTTTTTGACGCAGGCAGTAATGTTCTCTGCCTCACCAGCAAACAAACTACTGGTTGAACAAAATAACGTGATCAATAAAATCCAATACCGCATAGAACTCTCCTTTTATTATTAATAATTTTGCGATTTAATTAACTACATCCAGAAAAGCATCTATGTGAGCAGCAGGTACAGTAAATACATCCTCTCCACCTCTACCACTTAATTTGAAACGCACTCCCTTTGAACGGTGTTGCTCGAGATAATCACGTGTCACAATGATGGCGATTTCTTCATTGCGATAACATTCCCAACCACCGCAAGAAACAACATTGCGGGTTATTTCAACAGTGTCCAATTTCGAACCATCCGAATCCCATGCTGATTGGTAAAATCTCCAAGGTCCTTGGTAAGTGTCAGCCACAAAAATCTGAAATATCGGTGCAGAATTATCCGGTTTGACCGCTCGTAAGAACACTTCTCCGAATCCGTCTAAAACATCCTCACCCGTATATTCGCTTTGCTTTCTGAACTCATCATACGTCCGCTTAATTTTCGACTTCAAGCGGTTATTAGATTGCTTTACTACAGGCTTAACTTGCTTCGGCTCCGAGGTATTGCTTTGTGCTTTAACTGATGGGATTACTGTAGGCTCAGGTTGGCTGGTCTGAGTTGGTGACACTGTTGCAATGGCTATCGAGTCCTTATCAATTGGAGCATTGGTATCAGACACTTTGACCTCGAATCCCGGCTTTTTCCTGGACTCATCTCTCATCTTTTGATTGAAGTCTTTGTCAGCAGATTCAACAATCAGACTGAAGTTATTTCCGCCCTCCTCATACCGTGGAATATCGAATTTAGACACAGCAATTTGGTAATTGGGAAATGACCAGATACTGTATTCATTCTCGACCTTACTTGAGAAAAACCCTTTCTTTTCTGTTTTAGGCTCAACTTGCGGATTAGTGCCCAATGAGGACTGAACAGCTTGCGTGACTGCGGGATAAAAATCAGTATTAATCCGTGCAATAAAAGCCACCAGTTTTCCTGATTTGAACAACCCGACACCATCACTCATACTCGAACCTGCAAATCGAAAACTTATCTTGCAGCCATGTTCATCAGCCGCTTTGTTAGGGTTGGGTTTGCATTCGAAAATCCGTGTTGAAAGCTTTTGTTTGAACTCATCCAGGGGCATACCGAAATAAACCAATGGATAAATTTCTGCTTCGTCTTTGAGTAATTGTGGATTGATTTGAGCTTTTGCTACGGGAATAAGTAATACGAAGATAGTGAAACAAAGAGTGAACCATTTATATAAATTATGAATTCTCATTAAATTTCCTTTTTATTAGTAGCATCCAAACAAGCATGCATTTTTGGGTATCATATCCCGTGGTACCAAATGCGGCAAGGATTCACCATAATGGCGTGGCTAAACCTTCTCCATCATTTTCTGGTAATCCAGCACTGGTAAAACTCGGTGCTGCAATTCGTACTGCAAGATTAGATAAACAGTTGTCTCAAGAGGCGCTAGCAGATAAAGCCAACATTGATAGGTCTTACATCGGTGGGGTAGAACGTGGCGAGCATAATGTCGCGGTGATTAATCTTCTGAAGATTGCAGATGCATTAGATTTGAAGTTGAGTGATGTATTGAGTAGTAGTGATCTTTGATTTAGTCTCCTTTCATAGATAATCAAAAATTAAGATTTAAAGCCTTCCTGAGTATTCTCATCTAGTTGACCACCAATTATTATTCAAACTGACCAGTGATTCTCATAACTACTGACCACTTCATCAATGCCAAAAAATTAGACTATCCTAATAGCTGTCAGTCAGGATCGGTGCTAACGGCCCATAGCAGTCATTCAAATTTGAGCTAATTTGGTCTATTTGATTGATTAGAGTTCCGCTAGACATAACAACCTCACTATTCACTTAATACTTCACGTAAGGTAGCTAGAACTTGCTCTACCACCGTCGAGTTACGTTTGTAGTATGTCCATTTACCAACCTTAGTTGATTCGACCAAGTTCGCATCTTGCAACGCTTTCAAACATAATGATGTGGCAGGTTGCGATAGCCCAACCTTGTCCTGAATCAAGCTTGCACACACCCCATACATCTCGTATGGGTAAAGTTGTGTGTAGTCCTTAAACGCCTCATTAGGATTAGCTAACCAAGCCAATATTGCACGTCTTGTAGGGTTAGCTAGCATTTTTAATGCTTCATTTAAATCCATCTTACTCTCACCTTATTGCCAGTGGGAAAGCCCACTATTAAAGTTGATCATTATGTGCTGAATGGATAATCAATGTATCCTGCTTCACCACCACCATAAAGAGTATGATTATGCACTTGATTAAACGATAATCCTTTTAGAATTCGATACGGTAAATCGGGGTTTGC
>Ga0066445_1000528_pt1 | contig 10618 bp, 8 predicted proteins | sample LakWasMet67_HOW9_2_FD_59533 | JGI IMG/M metagenome (GOLD analysis project Ga0066445, IMG submission 59533) | Freshwater sediment methanotrophic microbial communities from Lake Washington under simulated oxygen tension - Sediment Metagenome 67_HOW9 | ecosystem: Environmental > Aquatic > Freshwater...
AACGGGCAGCCACCGAGGCCGGCGACCGAGCTGTCGAACAATTCCACCCCCATCTGCAGGGCGGCGTAGACGTTGGCGCCGCCCAGGCCGCGGGTGTCGTGCAGGTGCAGGCCAATGCGCGCCTGCGGCACGATATCGCGCACCGCGCCGATGCGCCGCTTGATGTCTTCGGGGTTGGCCCAGCCCATGGTGTCGGCCAGATAGAACGCCGGGAACGGGATGCGCCGGTCGGTGCAGACATCGGCCAGCCAGCGCACCAGGTCGGTGATGGCAGACACCGGCACCGGCCCGCCGAGGTTGCAGCCAAAGGCTGTCACCACATAGGCCTGCTCCAGCGGAATGCCCAGCGCGATGTAGCGGTCGATCCAGCCCAACTGGCGCTCACGGTTCTCGGCCACGCTGCAGTTGTTGTTGCGTTGTGAGAACGGCTCGGTCACGTAGAACATGATCTTGCCGTCCACATCGACCTGATCGCAGGCGCGTGCGCGCTCGAAGCCGTTGTCGTTCAGCCAGAGCGCTGTGTAGCGCGTACCGGGCCGCTTCTTCAACGCGGCGAACAGCTCGGGCGAATCGGCCATCTGCGGCACCGCGCGCGGGCTCACGAACGAGGCACACTGCACCTGCTTCAGGCCCGAAGCAGCGAGCGCGTCAATGAGTTCCAGGCGCTCGGCCAGGGGGTAGGACGCTTTCTCCATCTGGAAGCCCTCGCGCGGGCCCTCTTCGTGGAATTCGACCTGGCGGGGAAACGACGTCATCGCTGGGCTCCTTCAGTAGGCTGACCGCTGGGGGGTCGTGGGTTCACTCGGCGCTTGCCGCAATGGGCGCGACTTCACCCAAGTGCTGGTGGCGTTCGACCATGTCGCCCACCACGCAGCGGATGCTCGCCACGGCCCCGTCGAAGGGCGCGCTCACATGCAGTTCCATCTTCATCGACTCGAGCACGATCACCGTCTGGCCGGTCGACACGGCGTCACCGGCGGCGGCTTTGACGGCCACCACCTTGCCCATCATCGGCGCCAGCAGTGCCCCCGCCACCTCGGCGTCGCCCAGTGCGCCACCCAGGTAGGGCGTGCAAGTGAAGACACTGCGCCCGAGCGGGCTGCTCAGCTCGATGCCGGCGGCATCGCCCACCAAAGCCACCTCGAGCGTGCGGCCATCAAAATGCAGCAGGTGGTGGCCGTTGGGCATCGCGGCGAGGGACGTGCGCTCGCCACGCTCGCCCAGCACCAAGTCGATGGCGCCGTCCGCCCGCGGCGCGGCAAAGCGCACGGGCCATTCGGATTCGCCGCTCTTGAGCACCAGGCCGGGAAGCGGCGCCGCTGCCACGGCTCCGGCGCCCAGCCGCCAGCCCGTGAAGCCCCGCGCCTGACTCCAGCAGCCGAGTTCCGGGGTTGCCGCGCGTTGCAGGCCCAGCCAATGCACGGCGGCTGCGGCCACATGCTCGGCCGGCACCTGCGGCGCGGGCCGGGCCGTGGCCGATGCGGCGAAAGTCTCGTCGATCAACCGGGTGTGGAAGCTGCCGTCCAATGTTTGCGGCCACTGCAGCAGTTCGTGCAGGAACTGCAGGTTGGTCGTCAGGCCGATGACGGTGCTGTCGCGCAGCCCGGCGGCCAACGCACGTCGCGCAGATTCGCGATTGGGGCCGCGCGACACCAGCTTGGCGATCATCGAGTCGTAGAACGGCGAAATCTCGTCGCCGCTCTCGACGCCCGATTCAATTCGAACCGCCGCGCGCGAGAAGTCCACCCGTTCCAGCCGTCCCGTGGTGGGCAGAAAACCGGCCTCGGCGTCCTCGGCGCACAGCCGGGCCTCGAAAGCATGGCCCTCACAACGCACGTCGGACTGCGCCAAGGGCAGCCGGCCGGTGTCGGCAATGCGCAGTTGCAACTCCACCAGGTCGAGTCCCGTGACCTCCTCGGTGACCGGGTGCTCGACTTGCAGGCGCGGATTCACTTCGAGGAAGAAGTAGTCGTTGCCGGTGACGACGAACTCCACCGTGCCAAGGCCGCGGTAGTTCACACCGGTGGCCAGCTTCACGGCGTCGGCCAGCAGGCGCTCGCGCAACGCGGGCGGCAGGCCGGCACTCGGCGCCTCTTCGATCACCTTCTGGTGGCGGCGCTGCAAGGTGCATTCGCGTTCGAACAGGTGGACGGCCTGGCCGTTGCCGTCGCCGGCCACCTGCACCTCGATATGGCGCACGCGCGGCAGGTACCGCTCGACGATCAGTTCGCCGTTGCCGAAGGCCTTCTCGGCTTCGCGCATGGCGCTTTCGACGCGCCCCTCAAGACCGTCCAGCGTGTCGACCACCGCCATGCCGCGGCCACCGCCGCCGGCCACGGCCTTGAGCAACACGGGCAGCGGCATGCCGCTCACCGCGCGCACCACGGCGGCGGGGTCGGTCATGCCACCCTCGCTGCCAGCGATCGTCGGCACGCCCAGGCGCGCAGCTTCGCGCTTGGCCTGCGCCTTGCCGCCCAGGCGTTCCATGGTCTCGGCCGTGGGCCCGATGAAGATGAGCCCAGCGGCATCGAGCGCACGCACGAAATCCGGGTTCTCGGAAACGAAGCCGAATCCGGGGTGCACGGCATCGGCGCCGACGCGCTTGGCCGCCGCCACGATGGCATCGATGCGCAGGTAGCTGTCGGTGGGCGCGGCGCCGCCGATCTCGACCGATTCGCCGATCTCGCGCACATGGCGCGCATGGCGATCGGCCGTGGAATGCACCGTGGCGACCTTCAGGCCCAGGCGCCGGCAGGTGCGCGCGATGCGGCAGGCGATCTCGCCGCGGTTGGCAATCAGAACCTTGTGGATGTGTTGCATGTCAGAAGCGGAAGATGCCGAAGGGCGTCGGCTTGGGTGCGGTGCGCGACGCCAGATCGAGCATCAGGCCCATCACGTCGCGCGTTTCCACCGGGTCGATGATGCCGTCGGCCCACAGGTTGGACGAGAAGTTGTCGGCCGGCTGGAAGTCTTCGTAGACCTTGCGCACCGGGGCCTTGAACGCCTCCTCCTCCTCGGGCGTCCACTCGCGTCCTTCGGTCTTGTTGATCTGGCGCCGCACCAGGGCCATCACGGTGGCCGCCTGCTCGGGGCCCATGATCGCGGCGCGCGCGTTCGGCCACGCGAACATCGCGGTCGGGTTGAACGGCCGGCCGCACATCGCCAGGTAGCCCGCGCCGTAGGACGCGCCGATGATGATGGTGTACTTGGGCACGTTGGCCGAGGCCATGGCGGTGATCATCTTCGCGCCCGCCTTGGCGATGCCCGACTGCTCGGCCGCGCGACCGACCATGAAGCCGGTGACGTCGGCCATGAACAACAACGGAATGTCGCGCTGGCAGCACAGGTCGATGAAGTGCGCCGCCTTCATCGCGCTTTCGGGGAACAGCACGCCCTGGTTGGCGAGGATGCCGACTTCGTGGCCATGGATGCGGGCGAAGCCGGTCAGCAGCGTGTCGCCGAACAGCGGCTTGAATTCCTGGAAGCGGCTGTCGTCGACGAAGCGGGCCAGGATCTCGCGCGTGTCGGTGGGAATCTTCGGGTCGCGGCTGATGAGGCCGTGGATCTCACGCGGATCGAAGCGCGGCGGCAGGCTCGACTGCTTGGTCCAGCGTGGCTTCGGTGCTTCACCGAGCTCGCGCACGATCTCGCGCGTCATCGCCAGTGCATGACGGTCGTCGTTGGCGATGTGGTCCGTGACGCCGCTGACGCTGCAGTGCATCTGCGCCCCACCCAGCGATTCGCCGTCCACCGTCTCGCCGGTGGCGGCGAAGGTGAGCTCGGGCCCGCCGAGGTACATGAAGCCCTGTTCCCTGACGATCACGATCTCGTCGCACAGCGCCGGGATGTAGGCGCCACCCGCCGTGCATGGCCCCAGCACCACTGCAATCTGCTGGATGCCCTCGGCCGACATGCGCACCTGGTTGTTGAAGATGCTGCCGAACTGGCCGACGTCGGGGAAGATATTGGCCATGTCGGGCAGGAAGGCGCCGCCGCTGTCGACCAGGGTGATGCAGGGCAGGCGGTGCGCCCAGGCGATCTGCTGCGCGCGCACATGCTTCTTGCACGTCATGCCGTAGTAAGTGCCGCCCTTCACCGTGGCATCGTTGGCGATGATCATGCACGGCCGGCCCTGCACCAGGCCGATGCCGGTGATGATGCTGGCGCCCGGCGGCACGCCTTCGTACTGGCCCTCGCCAGCCAGCATGCCGAGTTCGAGAAAGGGCGAGCCCGGATCAAGCAACACCTCGACGCGGTCGCGCGGCAGGATCTTGTTGCGCGCCAGGTGCTTCTCCCGCGCCTTGGGCGGCCCGCCTGCGAGGGCCATGCGGCGGCGCTCGTGCAACCTCGCGATCAGGGCCTCGTAGGTGGTGCGGTTGAGCTGGAACTCGGGGTCGGCGGTGGAGGCGCGCGAGGTCAGTATCGTCATCCGGGATCTCGACTTGTCACTTGAACACTGGCGGGCGGCGGGCGGTGAAGGCCGCCAAGCCCTCGCTCACGTCGTCGTTCATCAGCTCGGTGGCCATCACGTCCTGCTCGAGCTTGAGGCCGTCGGACAGGGCCTTGTCCATGCCTTGGCGCGCCAGGCGTTTCATGATCGCCAGGCCGCCGCGGCTGCGCGTGGCGAGCTGGGTGCAATAAGCCAGCGCGGCCTCGCCCAGCTTGTCGGGCTCGACCACGTAGTTGACCAGGCCCCATTGCAGCGCGGTCTGGGCATCGATCCAGCGCGCGCTGAAGAACAGGTCCAGGCCGCGGCGCAGCCCGACGATGCGCGGCAAGCGCTGCGAGCCACCCCAGCCCGGCACCAGCCCGTACTGCGCGTGCTGGTCGCCGATGCGGAAATCAGTGGACGCGAAGATCACGTCACAGGCCATCATCAGCTCGCTGCCGCCGGCCAGCACCAAGCCCTGGCAGGCTGCCACCACGGGCAGGTCGCTGGCCTCCAGGCGCTGCAGCACCTGGTGTCCGTAGCGGATGAAATGGTCGATCCTGGCCGGGTCGCTGCGCAGGCCCTTGACCTCATCAAGGTCGGCGCCGGTGCAGAAGTGCTTGCCCTGGGCCCGAATGAGCACGGCGCGCACGCCCGAGCCAGGCTTCTCGAAATCATTCATCGCCGCCTCGATGGCCGCGTGCACGGCCAACGACAGGCAGTTGAACTTTTCCGGCCGTGCCAGTTCGATGATGCCGACCGCGCCTTCGCGGCCGACGACGAGCGGCGACCCGGCGCTCACTTCTTGTTCTCCGCCGCGTACTGCACGGCCACGCGGCCGGCGCGTTCGCGCGCGACGATCAGCTTCATCACCTGCGCCGTGCCGTCGCCGATCTCGAGCCCCATCACATCGCGCAGCCGCTGCTGGTGCGGCAGATCCTTCGACCAGCCATAGTGACCGAAAGTCAGGATGCACTGGTGGATGGCGTCAAAGCAGGTCTTCGGGCCCATCCACTTGACCATTGCCGACTCGGCCGTGTGCGGTTGGCCGGCATCGCGCAGCGCCAGGCCGTGGTAGCAAAGCTGGCGGCAGGCCGCGATCAGCGTCTCGAACTCGACGATCGGGAAAGACACGCCCTGGTATTGAGCCAACGGCGCACCCATGGCCTGGCGCTCCTTCACGTATTCCCAGGTCTCGTCGATCGAGGCCTGGGCGGCGCCGATGCACTGCAACGCAATCAGGATGCGGCTGAAGTCGAAGCCCTGCATCACCTGAGTGAAGCCTTTGCCCTCGGCACCCATCATGTTTTCAGCCGGGATGCGCACATCATCAAAGAACACCGAGCCGCGGCCGATGATCTTGCTGCCCAAGTCGTCGAAGCGCGTGCGCGAGATGCCGGGCAGGTCGGTCGGCACCATGAAGGCACTGATGCCACGAGCACCCGATTCGGGCGTGCCAGTGCGCGCAAAAAGGATGATGGCGTCGCACTGATCGGCAAAACTGATGGATGTCTTTTCACCGGAAAGGATGAAGCTCTTGCCATCGCGGCGCGCCTTGAGCTGCAGGTTGGCGGCGTCCGACCCGCCGCGCGGCTCGGTCAGGCCGAGGCCAATGATCGCTTCGCCGGCAACCAGACGACTGTTCCAGTGGCGCGCCAGCTCCGGGTTGGCGTTGGCGTGCACGATGGCGCCCATCAACGAACCCAGCAACTGCAGGTAGCTGATGTTGAAGTCGCCATAGGCAATCTCTTCGGTGATGATCCCAGACGTGACGCCGCTCTGCCCAAGACCGCCGTACTCTTCAGGCAGATCGACACCGATCAGCCCGAGCGAGCCGATCTCCTTCATCAAAGCTCGGTCAAACACCAGTTCAGCTTCACGCTTCTGGTAGTTCGGCTTGAGCTTCTCGCGTGCAAAACGGCGCGCCACGTCGCGCAATGCGATCTGGTCTTCGGTGAACAACATGATCCGATCTCCTTGTCGATGCAGGAATGGGTGTCCGGTACGTCGGGCTCTTCGTCAGGCAGATAGTGCCAATGCCCCCGTAAACGTCACGCTTGCCGACGGAGGCAAGTTGCCGTTATCATAGCATCAAACATACGTTAGTTAGTTAGTCGTCTGGATGAAGCGACCGCACCGCAGATCGACGCCAGTAACATATCGGCCGGATCACCTGACTGACACACCATGGCAACCAAGATCAAAGAAAAGATGTCCCCGCCTGAAACGGACACCGCAACTCGCGAGCGAATCCTGCTGGAGGCGGCGCGCCTGTTTCGGCACCACGGCTACGCCGCAACCACGCTGCGTGAGGTGGCCGACGCGTCGGGCATCAAGGCCGGCAGCATCTACTACCATTTTGAGTCCAAGGATCAGATCTTGGGCGAGGTGCTCGACAAGGGCATCCAGGTGGTGGCCGAGACGGTGCGCCAGCGGGTCGATGCGCTGCCTGCCGACGCCACTGCTCGCGAACGCGTGGCCGCCGCGATTGAAGGGCATCTTTGGGGTCTGCTGCATCACGGCGACTTCACGTCAGCCAACATTCGCATCTACGGGCAAATTCCGGCGGCCGCAAAGAACCGGCATCGCAAGATTCGGCGCGACTACGCCGACTATTGGGACCGCCTGCTCGAAGACGCGCTCGAGAGGGGCGAGCTTCGCCCCGACAGCAGCACGGCTGTCATTCGCTTGTTCGTGATCGGCGCCCTGAATTGGACGGTCGAGTGGTACAACCCACAAAAGGGCTCATTCCAGGATTTCGTCAAGCAGATCAGGGCCATCGTGTTCGATGGCACCTTCGTCCGTGAATAGCGCTGCATGAAACACCACCCGACTGCGCCCAAGGGAGCCCGCAGCACATGGCAGAGCACGGGGGTTACCCATTGAGCGTCAAACCGGGCTGGGAGGGGCGATTCTTCGAGGACTTCTTGGTGGGCGATGAGTACCGCCATCCCTTGGGCCGAACGCTGACACAGCAAGACAACATCTGGTTCACGCTGCTCACGCAGAACGTGGCGGCGGTGCATTTCGACACGCACTATGCCGCGAAAACCGAGTTCGCACGCCCGCTGGTCAATTCCTGCCTGACCTTGGCCCTCGTCACCGGGCAAACGGTGATCGACGTGTCGTACAACGTGTTTGCCAACCTCGGCTGGGATGAGGTGCGCCTGCCCAAACCGGTGTTCGAAGGCGACACGCTGTATTCACGCTCCAAGGTGCTCGACAAGCGCGAATCGAAGTCGCGCCCCAGCGTGGGCTTGGTCACTGTGGCCACCGAAGGGTTCAATCAGGATGGCATCGTGGTGTGCACCTTCAAGCGCACGCTGCTCGCCTACAAGCGCGGCATGGGGCCGGACCGCGCGCCCCCTGTGCCCAACTCGCCGATCTGAGCAACGCTCCCACCCTTTCTTTCCTCTGCACTTGAACGCACAAGAACTGCTCGAGCGCTTTGGCCCGCGCGAGACCATGGAGTACGACGTCGTCATCGTTGGCGGAGGCCCAGCGGGCTTGGCCACCGCCATCCGGCTGAAGCAACTGAATGGCGACTTGTCCGTGGTTGTGCTCGAGAAGGGCTCCGAGCCCGGCGCGCACATCCTGTCGGGCGCCGTCATGGACCCACGCGCCATCACGGAACTGCTGCCCGACTGGAAGGCACTGGGTGCGCCGCTGCTGCAGCCGGTCACCGGCGACGATGTGCTGTTCCTATCGGAGACCGGCGCAACGCGAACGCCAGACTGGCTGGTGCCGCGCAACCTGCACAACGACGGCTGCTATGTCGTTTCGCTGAGCAACGTCGTCAAGTGGCTGGCGCGGCAGGCCGAGGCCCTGGGCGTCGAGCTCTTCTCCGGCTTTGCCGCCGCCGAGGTGCTCTACGACGAACAGGGCTGTGTTCGCGGCGTCGCCACCGGCCACATGGGGCTGGGCAAGGACGGCGAGCCTGGTGGTAGCTTCCAACTCGGCGTGGAACTGATGGGCAAGTACACGGTGTTCGCCGAAGGCGCCCGCGGCCACCTGGGCAAGCAACTGCTTGCAAAGTACCGGCTGGATGCCGGCAAAGATCCGCAGAGCTTTGCCCTCGGCATCAAGGAACTGTGGGAGATCGACCCCGCTCGCGCGCAGCCCGGCCGGGTCGTGCACACGGCCGGCTGGCCGATGCGCGACCAGACCTTCGGCGGCGGCTTTCTTTACCACCTTGAAGGCAGCCGACTCACGCTGGGCTTCGTGATCGGGCTCGACTACGACAACCCGTTCATGAGCCCGTTCGAGGAGATGCAGCGCTGGAAGCTACACCCCGCGATCCGCGTGCACATCGAGGGCGGCAAGCGCATCGGCTACGGGGCGCGCGCCATCAACAACGGCACGCCGCAGGCCATGCCGAAGACCGTGTTCCCCGGCGGTGCCTTGGTGGGCTGCGACGCCGGCTATCTGAATGTCGCCCGAATCAAGGGCAGCCACGCAGCCATCAAGAGCGGCCTGCTGTGTGCCGAGGCCATCGCCGAGGCGCTCGCTGCCGGGCGCGCACGCGATGAATTGGCGGCCTACCCCGAGGCATTCGAGAAGAGTTGGCTGTGTGATGAGTTGCAGCAAACGCGCAATTTCAAGCTCTGGTTCAAGAAGGGCAAGTGGGTCGGCAACCTGATGACCGGCGTCGAGCAATGGCTGCTGCCCAAGCTCGGGGTGCAAAGCCCGCCGTGGACGCTGCATGCCACCCGGCGCGACCATGAATGCCTGAAGCCGGCGGCAGACTGCGCGCCCATCAGCTACCCCAAGCCCGACGGCAAGCTCAGTTTCGACCGGCTGTCGTCGGTGTTCGTCAGCAGCACCAACCACGAAGAGAACCAGCCGGCGCACCTGACCTTGAAGGACAGTCTCGTGCCGGTGACCGTCAACCTGAGCCGCTATGCCGGCCCCGAGAGCCGCTACTGCCCAGCCGGCGTCTACGAATTCGTGCGGGACGACGACCAGAACGAACGCTTGCAGATCAACGCGCAGAACTGCGTGCACTGCAAGACTTGCGACATCAAGGACCCGACCCAGAACATCGTGTGGGTCACGCCCGAAGGCGGCGGTGGGCCCAACTATGCGGGAATGTGACCATGCAGAGGCTTGCCGATGACTGAACCCGGGTTCGGACTGGACGACGAAACGCTGGCGCGCCTGCCGCGGGTCTTCGAGAGTGGGCTGTTCGACGGCCAGGTGGTGATGGTCTCGGGCGCAGGCAGCGGCATCGGCAAGGCCATCGCCTTCCTATACGCCAGACTCGGCGCGAGGCTGGTGATCTGCGGCCGTGACCGCACCAAGCTCGATGCCTGCGAGTCCTGGCTGCGCCGGCTGGGCAGCCCCGACGTGCTGGTGCAGCCGACCAACATCCGCGAGCCCGACGCCGTGGAGCGCCTGCTGGACGCCACCTACGCCCACTTCGGCCGGCTCGATGTGCAGGTCAACAACGCCGGCGGCCAGTTTCCGAAGGCCGCGCTCGACATCAGCGTCAAGGGCTGGAACGCGGTCATCGACAACAACCTCAACGGCACTTGGTACATGATGCACGCCGCCGCTCAGCGCTGGCGCGGCACCGGCACACCCGGCAGCATCGTCAACATCGTGATCACCTTCCAGCGCGGCTTTCCCGGCGTGGCCCACACCTGTGCCGCGCGCGCCGCGGTGGCCCACCTGTCGAAGACCGTGGCCGTCGAATGGGCGCCGCACAACATCCGCGTCAACTGCGTGGCCCCCGGCGTCATCGAGAGCACGGGTTTCAAGCAGTACTCGGCCGAAGCACGCGAGAAGTTCCCGCGCGGCAACCCGATGCTGCGCGCCGGCGATGTGCAGGACATCGCCCACGGCGTGATCTACCTCACCGCACCGAGCGGCAAGTTCGTGACTGGCGAGCTGCTCAACATCGACGGCGGCGGCATCTTGTGGGGTGAGCTGTGGACGATACCCAAACCCGCCTATTTCACCCAGGGGCAGACTCAATGAGTGGGCCAACTCCACAGCCGAAGTTCGGCCCCGGCGATGAGGCCCTGGCCCATCTGTCCACGGTCTACCGTGACGACCTGTTTGCCGGCAAGGTGGTGCTGGTCTCCGGCGCCGGCAGCGGCATCGGCAAGGCCATCGCCTTCCTCCTGGCAAGGCTGGGCGCCACGCTGGCGATCTGCGGCCGCAAGCTCGACGCACTGGAAGACTGCG
>Ga0066445_1000529_pt1 | contig 10609 bp, 7 predicted proteins | sample LakWasMet67_HOW9_2_FD_59533 | JGI IMG/M metagenome (GOLD analysis project Ga0066445, IMG submission 59533) | Freshwater sediment methanotrophic microbial communities from Lake Washington under simulated oxygen tension - Sediment Metagenome 67_HOW9 | ecosystem: Environmental > Aquatic > Freshwater...
TTATACTTTAACAAATGTAGTTGTTTCTAAAAGGTCTAATTTTCAGAAGCCATAAATGGTAATTATAATTTGATAACTGGTATTATTTAATAAAACAATCAATAGAAAATAAATTACTAGCTACTACTTCTTCTTCAAAAACCTCTCATCCGTTAAACTCAACATAAAGTTCTCAAGATCTTTTTTTTCTGTTGGAGTTAAGTCTAAGGGTTTATTCATTATGCTATCGCGATTAATAGCGCCTTTTACAAACTTATCGGGTTGGTCGTAATGCTCAATTACTTCCATTAGTGTTTTAAACATGCCGTTATGCATGTAAGGCGCAGTTATTGCTATATTGCGTAGACCGGGAATTTTAAAGGCTCCTAGGTCTTTTGTTTTTCCTGAAATAACAAATCTTCCTTTATCATTTAATTCTTTGCCGTTATATAAACCAATGTTTTTAAATTGATCGTTACCGGTAAAGTCTACACCAAAATGGCAATCAAAACAGTTTGCCTTACCGTTAAATAAGTTTAAACCTCGTTTTGCACTCTCAGAAAATTGAGTAGTGTCAGTTCCGTTCATGTAATTATCAAATGCACTATTGTTTGTTTCTAAGGTCTTTTCAAAGGCTGCAATTGCTTGTGCTAATAGTTCAGGACTTGGTTGTTTGCCATAAATGCTAACAAATGCGTTTCTGTATTTTTCTGATTTTACTAAACGTCTAACCGCAATAGAAATTGGAAGATCCATTTCAACCGGATTTTGAATTGGCCCAAGTGCTTGTTCTTCGAGCGTTTCAGCGCGGCCATCCCAAAAATAAGCGTTTCGGTTGGTTTGATTCATAGATGAAGGAGTGTTACGCCCACCTTTTTGATGATAAATACCAATACTAACCGGTGTGTTATCTGCAAATGCAAATTCGGGTTTATGGCAACTGGCGCAGCTTATAGTGCTATCTCTTGATAAGATTGGGTCAAAATATAATGCTTCTCCTAATTGTGCTTCTGTTCCAAAAATCTTTTCTGTTTTTGTATTTGAACATGCAATTAATAAGAATAACCCGGGAATTAAAAAGTGTAAAGATTTCATGTTTTTTAAGTATCTTAATTATTAGTTTGTGTAAAATTTGGATATATTTATAGATTATAATTTTACTCAAATTTATTCTAAAAAACTATAATAAATATCATCTTTTAAGGTCTAATGGATCACATACAACAAGATACTCCTAAAAGGGATTTGCCCTTTAATAATTTGTATTTGCTTTCGGGCTTAGTTACAGGTTATAATGCATTTTGGATGTACGGGTTTACAATTCTTCTTTTGGTTATAGGTTATCTCGGTTTTGGATCGCTGCTTACTATACCCTTAGTTAATAAAGCACTTGAAAGTGGCATATCTTTACAACAATTAACTAACGATTCTAGTTTGCTTTTTGATAGCGAAGTTGTGAATTTAGATAGGAACATTATCCTACTAATACAATTTGGATTATTTGTTTTTGCGGCTATTGGATTTTTGATTGGATTAAAATTCATTCACAAAAAAACAATTACAAGTGTATTAACTGGTTTTCAAAAATTTAGGTATAACCGTTTTTGGTTTGCCTTTGGTATTTGGGGAGTGCTTTTAACAACAGTTGTTATTGTACAATATTTTTTTAGTTCAGATACTTTAGTGATTAATTTTAATTTAGGAGGGTTTTTAATTTCACTCTTGTTGATGGTAATTTTTATGCCAATTCAAACAGGTATTGAAGAATTAATTTTTAGAGGATATTTGTTGCAAGGCTTATCTCAGATTTTTAAAAACGGATATGTTCCGTTAATAATCACCTCGTCTCTTTTTGGTTTAGCACATATGAGTAATCCTGAGGTACGCGCCTACGGTTGGCCAATAATGTTAACATATTTTATTTGTTTCGCTTTATTTATGGGCGCAATAACACTTATAGACGAAGGCTTGGAACTGGCATTTGGTATTCATTTTGCCAATAATATTATTAGCAGTGTTTTGGTAAACGAACCACACTCTGTTATAAAAAGCTATTCTATTTTTGAATCTACCTCAAGCAGTCCATTCGCCGAAATTGTTTTATGGTTTTGTATGGCTGTAGCAACCTTCTCAATTTTCCGAATCAAGTATCGTTGGACTAATTTTAAATTAATATTAAAATAATAATTCATGAAGAATTTAATTCTTATTTGTTCTTTTTTGCTTACTAATTTTTTAGTGGCCGACGATAGCTATCGTTATTATATCAATCTAACAAAAGTTGTAAATGATAAAGTTTCAGTGCAATTAACACCTCCATCAATCACTCAAAACGAAATTGAATTTTCTTTCCCAGCAATGGTGCCCGGCACATATGAGGTATATAACTTTGGTAGATTTATTTCTAATTTTAAAGCAATCGGCAAAAAGGGCGCAGTAATAAAAGTTTCAAAAGTTGATGTGAATACCTATAAACTTTCTCCTGCAACTGAAATTGAGAAAATAACCTATGATGTTGATGATACTTGGGATAAAACAGATTTGCCTGACACAAAAGATAAAATTGTTTTTGAACCCGGTGGAACAAATTTTGAAGAAGGAAAAAATTTCTCTATTAATACACATAGTATGTTTGGTTTTATAAAGGGCCAATTAAATAAAAATTTTGTTTTAGAATTTGAAAAGCCAAAAGGGTTTTATCCATCAACCGGTTTATCTGAAATTAAAATAGGAGAATCTAAAGACGTTATTTCGGTTTTTGATTATCACGATTTAGTAGACTCTCCGATTATGTATTCATTACCCGATACATCAACCGTTTTAGTTGGAAACACAAAAGTGCTAGTGGCATCCTATTCTCCAAATAAAAAAATAAATGCACGTTTTATCGCATCAACATTAAAAGAATTATTAAATGCTCAAAAAGATTATTTAGGAGGGGAATTGCCGGTAAGTAAATATGCATTTTTATTTTACTTTATGGATCGCGGAACTCTTTCAGGTTCAAGTGGTGCATTAGAACATTCGTATTCTTCGTTTTATGTTTTACCCGAGTACGATAGTATTTCTATACAGCAAGAAATTAGAGACGTGGCTGCGCATGAGTTTTTTCACATTGTTACACCTTTAAATATTCATGCAAAAGAAATAGGTGATTTTGATTTCTCAAACCCAAAAATGAGTGAGCATTTGTGGTTATATGAGGGAATGACAGAGTATGCGGCTCATCATGCACAAGCAAAGGGAGGAATAATTGATATTGATAAACTTATTGGAACTATGATGCATAAATACGAAAACAGTATTTCAAGTTATAATGATACGATGAGTTTTACATATATGAGTAAACATGTGTTAGAAGAAAAAATTCATGGGCAATATGGTAATGTTTACGAAAAAGGGGCTTTAATTGGAATGTGCCTTGATGTATTATTACGTCATTACAGCGATGGAAAATATGGCACACAAGATTTGATGAAAGATCTTGCAACAAAATATGGAAAAAATAAATCGTTTAATGATGCTGATCTTTTTGGCGATATTGAAAAATTCACCTATCCTGAAATTGGAACCTTTTTAAGGAAATATGTTTCGGGAACAGAACCCCTTCCAATGCAAGAGGTACTTGATAAAATTGGAATAGATTTTGCCAAAGAAACTGTTACTTATGAATTTTCATTGGGGAATACTGATCTTAATTTTAATGAAAATACAAATAGATTGTATATTGCCGGAATTCAAGATATGGATGAGTTTGGTAAAACAATGGGATTTAAAATTGGAGATGAATTAAGTAAGTTAAATGGAAAAGAAATAAAAATGGATTCTGTAAAGGAAATAATTAATAATTATTACGAAACAGTAAAGGAAGGAGATAAAATTACCGTTGAAATTTACCGACCAAAATCAAAGAAAGGAAAATATAAAGTTAAAACATTAAGTGCAGTTGCTAAAAAAAGTAAAACAGTTCGTAAAAATCAAATTGCTTTAAAACAAAGATTAAGCGATAAACAAAAACAAACCCTAAGAGCTTGGGTGGGCGTGTAACTTATTTTAAATTTTGTATTATACATTAAATATTTTTCATATGATCTTAAAAAAAATACTTTTTATTTTTCTTATAGGGTTTACATTTAATCTTGCTAAGGCGCAAATGCCTCCAGGGCAATATACGAGTACTAATAAAAAGGCTATAAAGTATTTGGAGGAAGGTAAGTTGGCTTATGAAGTTAAAAAAGATGATGTTGCAGAAAAGAATTTTAAAAAGGCTTTAGAGGAAGATAAAAATTTTATTGAAGCTGCTTTAGGTTTAGCAAATTTATATCAGGTTACAAATCGTCACACCGAAGCAATAGCTAATTTTAAGAAAGCCATAGAAATAAATCCTAAATTTTTTGCTAACGCTTATTACTTTATGTCCTTATCACAATTAGCCGTTGGGCAATATCAAGATGCAAAAACGAGTCTTGAAACGTTTTTAAAATTTGATCGCATTAATCCTAACACAAAAGAAAGTGCACAAAAGTATTTAGCTAATGCCACATTTGGAGTTGAAGCAGTAAAAAATCCTAAACCTTTTACACCTATTAATGCTGGTTCTGGAATTAATACGCAGTATGGAGAATATTTTCCGGCAATTACCGGAGATGGAAAACAATTTTTATTTACTCGAGGTTTGCCGCGTGAGGGAATGCCCGGTTTTTTTAATGAAGATTTTTTCACAAGCAATAATGTAAATAATGTTTGGCAAACTGCCGTGCCTATTTCAGTAATTAATAGTTATGGTAATGAGGGAGCACCTTCTCTTTCTGCAGATGGTAATATTATGTTTTTTGCATCGTGTAGCGACGAAACAGGAGATTATGGCGCTCCTGACAGAAAGGGATATGGTAGTTGCGATATTTTTTACTCGCAAAAAGTAAACGGTAAATGGACAAAGCCTCGTAACGCCGGCCCTGCAATTAACACAGCAAATTTTGAATCACAGCCTAGTTTTAGTAGTGATGGTAAAGAGTTGTATTTTGTAAGAGGGATATTACATAGAGGTGCAGCAAAGGAGTATGATATTTATGTAAGTAAGATTTCTGAAGACGGAAAATTTACTCCGCCAGTAAAATTAGGACCAAATATTAATACTTCAGAAATGGAAGAATCAGTTTTTATTCATCCAGATAACATGACCTTGTATTTTAGTAGTGCCGGGCACCCTGGTATGGGAGGTTTAGATATATATATGAGTAAACGTCAACCAAATGGTGAATGGGGTAAGGCAATAAATTTAGGCTATCCAATTAATTCGTTTGTTGACGATAATAGTTTATTGGTAAACCCTGGTGGTAAAATTGCTTATTTTGCAAGCAACAGAGCAGGCGGTTATGGCGATTTAGATATTTATCAGTTTGATTTACCAGAAGATGTTCGTCCTGAAAAAATTACCTACGTAAAAGGAAAAATATATAATTCAAAAACAAAAGAAACGCTTGAGGCAAATTTTGAATTAGTTGATTTGGAAACGCAATTATCTGTAACTCGCTCATACTCTCAAAAGAACGGCGAATTTTTTGTTACACTAACTGCTAATAAAAATTATTTAGTAAACGTAAATAAAGATGGCTTTTTGTTTTACAGCGATAACTTTAGTTTAAAAGGAAAAGAAACTGATTTTTCTAAGCCGTTTTTATTGGATATTCCATTAGACCCTATTGATACAGGAACTGTAGTAGAATTAAAAAATGTGTTTTTTGATGTAGCCAAAGCAGATTTAAAACCCGAAAGTAAAGCTGAGTTAGATAAGTTAGGGGCTTTCCTAATTAAAAACCCTAGCCTTAAAATTGAATTAGGTGGGCATACCGATAGCGATGGTATTAGAAAAAGTAATATTATTTTATCAGAAAATCGTGCTAAAGCTGTGTATGATTATTTAATTTCTACTAGTAAAATTGATGCCGCTCGCCTAAAGTATAAAGGTTATGCCGATTTAAAACCTAAAGTAAAAAACGATACTCCCGAAAATAAAGCTAAGAACAGAAGGACTGAATTTAAAGTTTTAGCAAAATAAAACAAACATTGTTATTGCTAAATAATGATTTGGTTTTAATAATCGTTTATTGTTAGAAGAGATTAGTCTACGATAGACGGTGAAAAAATTAGATGCCTAACTTAACTAATAAAAAATTGAGTAAGTTTTGTTGCTGGATTTTATCTAATAAAAATAAATTCTGTTCTTCGGTTATATTTATGTTCTTTATCTGAACAAATAATATCATTTACGCATCTGTTGCGAATACTGGTTTCACCTTTACCTTTAGCAGTTATCCTATTTTGATCAATGCCGTTTTTAATAAGATAATCAGCTACGGTATTAGCTCTTTTTTTTGATAAATCTAGGTTGTAATCGTCATCTCCTTGCGAATCGGTATGTGATAATATTTCTAGCTTTATTTTCGTGTTTTGTTTTAGTAGGGTTATAATTTCATTAAGTTTTTCCTGCGATTCTTTATCAATGCTAAATTTATCTGAGTCATAGGTTATATCTTCTATAACTTGTAATTCTTTTTGTTTGTTTTTTTCGAATTTATTAAAAATCATTTTAATATCGTCATCTTCTGGCATATCAGCCATTTCAAGAATGTCAACTTTTAATAATTTATATTCAAAGCTTAAATTTATTTTTTTAAACTGCGATATTTCTTTGCCTTCCTGCGATAATAAAATTACTGTTTTTGTGTTTTTATCATTTGGCTCAGCTCTTATCGTATAGGCAGTATCATTATTTGGAATCTTAATTTCAAAATCGCCATATTTATCTGTTCTTGTTTTTCCTAAAGTATCTTTTCGCATGCCTGTTCTAATGTGAACTAATGCGTTGATTAAGGGTTCTTTTTTTCCGTTATCTGTAGTTATTAATTTCCCTTTTACATTAATGGTTTCATCTTTAATATGGTAATCAAATTTGGCAATCGAACTCGAGTTTCTAATGAGTCTTCCGTCTGGCCCAAACATTGATAGTTTTGTAAAAAGTTTACGAGCCTTTGCTTCGCTGGCTTCCATTCCTTGAAAATTAAGGTATTCAACTTTGTATTTTGTGCTTGGTTTAAATGGGCGATTCGTTTTTATTTTTTGAAGCCATTCATTATAGTCGGTTATTTTATCATAGGATAAGCAGATTACCTTTAAATTTCCAACCATTCCTCCTAACAAAAGTGAAGAGATTTTATCTTCTAAAAGTTTAATTGAATCAGCATTGTCAATTCCTTTTCCAATGCTTACAGTTCTATATCTATAAACTAAAACATAAGAGCCTTTAATTGGAATTTTAAAATTTACAGCATTTAGTGCTGTATCATAAAGCGGAATGCTTTCGTTTACGATATCACCAATTTTGTAGTCGGATTGCGAATTTTGGCAAACAGTTTTATTACTGTAAAATATTAATAAAGTAAAAAGTATTAATAATTTTCGCATGTTTTTTTTTAATAACTTAAATATAATCAATGTTTTAAAAATTCACAAGCTACAATTGTTTAAGTTATGAATGCTCTTTTAGATTAATTTCTACAGAATACCAACGTGCATTAAAATTTAGACCATTTCATATCCCTCTCATGTGGCGAGGGCGAAGGGAGAGGAAATTTATTGAAGTAAATTTTAATTCACTTTGGTATAACCTTTGTCAGTAATTGAGAGTGATAATGCTAAATTAAATATTGATTGTGAAATCTATTACTGATTTTAAGGGAAATTATAACCAGTTAAATGTACGTGCTTTATTTTACTGAGCTTTAAATAACCTTTTCCATCTTGCCAAAACAAATAATTTAAATAATAATTTGTTGTTAAAAATACTATTTGAATTAAGTTTTTCTAAGGCTTTATAATTTACAAAATCAAAATTAGCCTCTTTAATTTCGTTTAGTAATTGAGGTTTTAATTTTTGCATCCATATTTGCATTGGAGTTTCAAATCCTTTTTTATCGTATCGTTTATAGATCTCTTCAGGTAATTTTGTTTTTACAGCCTCACGCAATAAATATTTAGAAACACCATCTTTTATTTTTTTATTGCCGTTAAACGAAAACAATAAATTAATTAATTCTACATCATCTGCAAAAGGCGTTCTGCTTTCAACACTGTGCCACATGCCACAGCGGTCTTCGCATTTTAAAAACGACTTTAGTCGCGTGTGGTAAATATCATCTGTTAATTGTTCGTTTACAGAATTGAAATAGGCAGATGGATTTTTTATTGGGGCACAATCAATAAATTCTGGATTTAAAAATGAGCTAAATGCTTTTTTATTAAAATAATATTTTTGTTTTAGCTTCTCTTTTAAATAAAATTGTAAAGGATTTGGAATAGTTTTTTTACTTGCTTTTATTTCCTGCATTGCCAGCATAAAATGCCCTTGCGAAAATAAATTATTCCATTTGGCTAAAAAATGGTGATGGTATCCGCCAAATAATTCATCAGCACCTTGTCCGTCTAAAACCACTTTTATGTTGTTCTTTTTAGCCAGTTCCATTACCTTATATTGTGCATAGGTACTTGTGTCCCAAATTGGCACATCTTGCGAATAAATTAAATTATCTACTTCTTCTAAAAAGCCATTTAATGTTGGCTCTACCTTAAAGTGCTTTGCATTAATTTTATTTGCCACAACATCGGCAAAATGTTCTTCGTTAATGCTTTGGTTTTTAAAAATAGAGGTAAAGCAATACAAAGGTTGTTTTGTTATTTCAGAAATGGTTACTGCTAAAGCGCTGCTATCAATGCCACCACTTAAACAAGTTCCTACTTCCACATCGCTTCTAAGTCTTAGTTTAACAGCATTTTCAAAGGTGTAAGCAATTTTATCTATTAATGCTTTTTCAGATAAATTATCATTGTCTGAAGTAATGCGATCTGTTAAATTGTAATAAGTACTAACTTTAGTTTCGTGAGTTTTTAAATTAAAAACCAAATTGTTTCCCGGCATTAATTCAGTTATACCTTCAAAAAAGTTGTTTGCTTGTGTTTCTAATAACCCGTTTATTAAATAATTATGTAGGGCTTTGGTGTTTACTTTTGTTTTAATTAGGTTAGCTTTTACAAACGCTTTTTGTTCGCTAGCAAATGCAAAAAGTTCTTTATCGTTAATATAATAAAATGGTTTAACGCCTAAACGATCACGTGAGGCAAAAGCAATTTGTTTTACACTATCGTAAATACAAAAGGCCCACATACCGTTAAATTTTTCAACGCAATTAAATCCCCATTCTTTATAAGCTGCTAATACAACTTCGGTATCACTTTCTGAAATAAATGCGTGGCCAAGTTTTATTAATTCGGTTTTTATTTCTAAGTAATTATAAATTTCTCCATTAAAGGTAATCCATGTTTTTCCATCTGCTTGGCACATTGGCTGGTGGCCAGTTTCACTTAAATCTATAATAGATAATCGCCTGTGACCAAAAGCTAAAAATGCATTTGTATTAAAATTTTGTAACGATGTTTTAGGAATGTAATTTAAATCTAAACGATGGTAATTTTGTTTAAGCAAATTATAATAAGGTGTAATTAATTGTTCGTTGGCCAAAATAAAACCTTCCCCATCTGGTCCACGGTGGCTTATAGCTTGGGTCATAGCAGAAATTTTAGTATTTAAATTAAAATCTACCTTTTGTTTTAAAATTATTCCCGCTATTCCACACATAAATTAAAGTAGATTAATTAATCCACATAAAAACTTTTTTATTTTCGATATATCTTTTTTCGTCTTTATCTAAAATCAAAATACAAAAATCAATAAACGGCAATACTCCAAAAATTCCGCCTAAGCTTGCAATATATACTATTGGCACATAGGGTGCAGTTCCTAAATAGATGCGATGTAAGCCAACAATTCCAAACGGAAAAGGAAATGCTAAAATTGCGGCTGTAATACGTTTGTTGGTTTTTTGCCTTGTCTTAAAATAGTGTAATAACGGATTTGGTCTATTTATATTTTCTGTTTCGTAATTTAAATCCGAAACCGTAACAGAATCCACCAATTTTAATTCAGTATCTAATATATAATATTTCTGTTCCGGAACCATCGATCCAAAAGCTATCTTTTGTAAAAAAAAGAAACAAATTGCTATAAAAAGGCTTTTTACACTCATTAAAGTAGAATATTGCTAAAATTCGTAATAAAAACGCTGTCAATTGCAGTAATTCAAACAAAAAATAAACAATTTTTATCAACTAATTTAATGTTCAGATATATTATAAACTTGCATTTAAATGGTTTTAAAGATTAACCAGTTTTCTTATCTTTACCACTCAAAATTTTAATATTGTGACCCTTATAAAAAGCATTTCAGGAATTAGAGGAACCATTGGTGGTAAACCCGATGATGGCCTTACACCATTAGATATTGTAAAATTTACTTCTGCATACGGCACTTGGATTTTAAATAATCACCCGTCAAAAGAGTCTGTAACCGTTATTATTGGCCGAGATGCGAGACTTAGCGGTCCAATGGTTTCAAGTATTGTTACAGGAACATTGGTAGGATTAGGAATTAATGTAATTGACCTAGAGTTAAGTACAACACCAACCGTAGAGATGGCTGTTACTGAATTAAAGGCGCAAGGCGGAATTATTTTAACA
>Ga0066445_1000534_pt1 | contig 10534 bp, 8 predicted proteins | sample LakWasMet67_HOW9_2_FD_59533 | JGI IMG/M metagenome (GOLD analysis project Ga0066445, IMG submission 59533) | Freshwater sediment methanotrophic microbial communities from Lake Washington under simulated oxygen tension - Sediment Metagenome 67_HOW9 | ecosystem: Environmental > Aquatic > Freshwater...
GTTAATTCACCATAAAAAGGACGCTCTTTATGCACAGAATAAAAGTTTCCTGCTTGCTCTTTGGTTAAACGCATGTATTTCATCGCTAAGATTTTAAATCCTGCTTTGTTTATCATTGCTAAAATCGGCCCAATGTTGTTTGCTTCAACGCCATCAGGTTTAATCATTGTAAAAGTTATGTTACCTGCCATTTTTTTTAATTTAAGGGTGCAAAGATATTAATTTGAGGGGTTAAAGCAAGCATTATATCTACAATAATTAAGTTATTTCGCTTTTTTATTTAAATGAAGATGGTTAATTTAGCAAAGGAAAACTGACAAAAATTTTATTCGCATGAAAAAAATAATTACTTTAATTTTTGCTGTAACAACCATATTAGCAATGGCTCAGGCGCCAACTACTTGTTCTGTAGACCCTTTCTTTTTAGCTATGAATAAAGCAGGTATTTGGCCAGACAGCGCAACTAATTTTATTCAAGGTACCGTTGGTGCACCCTATGGTCAAAATATTACAGTACGGGTACCTAAAGATACTGTGCAGGGTATTTTTACTTTTTGTTTTAATCGAATAGAATTAAGCACTCCAGCATCTTATACTAATTTTAATCTCCCTCCGGGTTTAAGTTTTTTAGCAGGAACTACCGTTACAAATTCTGCAGGTGTTTTTAAATATCCGGGTAATGCAACTAGTTGTTCGGTAATATCCGGTACACCTACAACTGCAGGTACATATACCGTGCAATTTAAAGTACAACCATATTTAACACCATCTGCTAGCTCATGCCCTATATCACCTAATTATACAGGGGGGTCAAATGCTATTGCAGCTGCATCAACCTTAGCATATTATATAATAAAAATAAATCCTGCCGTTGGAATAAAGGAAGAGGTTAATTCAAAATCATTAAATATTACAAATGTTCCAAATCCATTTTCAGGTAACACAACTATAAAGTTTACAGTTAAGGATGAAGCTCCTGCCAAAATTTGCGTTTATAATTTATTAGGAGATAAAATATTTGAAGATAAAATTACAACAACATATGGCGACAATAGTTACGAGTTAAATGGCTCAAACTGGGGTAGTGGTGTGTATTTGTACACAATTCAATACAAAAATTTTTCACAAACAAAACGTATGGTTCTTACTTCAAACAGATAATGAGTAGTCAAGCTTTTGATCTGTTAATATTAGGTTCATCTTCTGCAAGTCCAACGTCCGAAAGAAATCCAAGCGCTCAGTTATTAAATATATCTGAGCGTTATTTTTTGATTGATTGCGGGGAAGCTACACAAATTCAATTACGCCGCTTTAAAGCTAAATTTCAAGCAATTGATCATATTTTTATTTCGCATTTACATGGCGATCATTTTTTTGGATTACCCGGGTTGCTCAGCAGTATGCATTTATTGGGGCGCAAACAGGATATCACAATATATTGCCCAAAAGAATTAAAAGATGTAATGGATTTGATGAATAAGGTTTCTGATACGCGTTTTAATTATACTGTAAATTGGGTATTTACCAACAATGATGGCATAAATTTGTTATTCGAAGATGATAAAGTTGAGGTTTATTCTTTTCCATTAAGGCACCGCATTTTTTGTACAGGTTTTTTATTTAAGGAAAAACCATTACCCAGAAAAGTAGATAAATATAAATTAGATAAATATAAAATATCTACAGCTGATATTATGCTTCTTAAAAATGGATTTGATGTAGTGAATAAAGATGGAGAAAGCATTAAAAACGATAGGGTAACCTTTAGTGCCAGGCCACCAAAAAGTTATGCCTATTGCAGCGATACCATTTATTATCCGAAAGTTGTTGAATTTATTAAGGAGGTTGATTTGCTTTATCATGAGTGTACATTTTTAAATGATAAAAAAGATAGGGCTGCTCAAACATTTCATTCAACAGCTGAGCAGGCTGCCGAAATTGCAAAAACGGCAAATGTTAAACAATTATTGTTAGGTCATTTTTCTGCTAGGTATGGCGATTTAGATCAATTTGTTGCTGAAGCAAAACCTGTTTTTGAAAATTGCATGTTAGCAACAGATGGCAAAAGAATAAGCATTTAACGTTTTTTTTTAATTTTCTGCGTATATTTGTTATTCTAAAAATGATTAAAGTTTTAATAGCCGATAAAAATTTTCTGTCCAGAATTGGGCTTGAGTTTTTAGTGGGCGAATTAAAAGGATTTGAACTTGCACCAACTGTTTGTGGTGATAAACAAGATCTTATCAGTCAATTACAACTTTCAAAACCAAACTTATTAATTACAGATTTTAGTTCTTTAGGAATTGATATTGATGAATTAAAAATCATTGTTAAAAAATTTCCGAAGATTAAATTTTTGGTAATAACAGAAATGTTAAACAAGCATAATTTTAATAAAGTATTGCAAAGTGGCGTTACTAGTTATTTGCTAAAGGATTGCGATAAAACAGAAATATTAGAAGCAGTAAATTCAACCATAAAAGGTGAGAAATTTATTTGCGGTAAAATAGTGGCTTATTTAACTGCCGAAAAAGAAATTGTGCCTACAAATTCGTTTATTAAATCGTTAGGTTGTGATGGCATGGCAGTAACCGAACGCGAAATTGATATTATTAGAGGTATAGCCGAAGGCTTATCAAATAAATTAATTGCAGATAAATTAAAATTAAGTACACATACCGTAAATACACACCGTAAAAACATTATGAGTAAATTGGGTGTAAATAATACTGCGGGTGTAGTAATGTTTGCTGTTAAAAACCAATTACTGGAAACAAATTTTAATTTGTTTGAATAATAATCCTATTTTTTTAGCCACAGATTACACAAATTTTCACGAATTTTTTTCTCATTCATTATTAAATTAATATAGTAAGAATGATTTTTGAATTAAAATAAAAATCTGCGAAATCTGTGGCTTTTATTTCCAGGATCTACTTTGCGAATTTGCGCTTTCTTAAAAAGAATTGTATTAATCCAAAAAGAATTAAAAGCATTACAGGCATTAGCACATTCACCATCTGCCATTTACCACGTTGTAAATTTGTTTTCTTTTTGTCTAATAAACGCAGGGTTACTTCGCGCGAACGTAGTTGCAACATGCCTTCATCGTCCAATAAGTAGTTTACACAATTCAATAAAAATGTTTTGTTTGCATAGGTTTGTTTCGTAAACTTATCGTATCCCAAAGGGTAGATAGCACCTGAGCTACGGCTGTAGTCATTTCTTGCCACATCACCATCTGCCACAACAATCATTTTTGTTTTCTTTCCTTTTTCAATAAATTTATTTTTCGAATTAAAGGCAGAATCAGTTAAAAAAATAGTTGGTAAACGGTTCTCTGCAAAACTTGTAAATTCTCCTTCTAACAAACATGCAATAGGCACATATGTATTTAAAAATTGCGATTCCTTAGGTGGGATTTGCACGCTACTATAATAAATTCTTGCTGGGGTTGGAATAATTTTTGTGTATTTAGACGTACTAAGTAAAATCGTTTTTTTAATTCCTTTTGCAGTAATAGTATCTAGCGAACTTACGTAATCAAACTTTATCAAATCAAGATTTTTGACAATTGGATGGTTTACATCAGGCAATACTAATGGTGAATAAGGCCAAGGGAACAATTTAAAATTTGGCTGACCTTTTTTGAAACCTACATTCATAGGTATTACCGAGCATTGAAAATCTTGCAATAAAACTGAGTTTAATCGCACACCATATTTAAATAACATGTTATCTATATTTAACGGACGAGTTAAGCCTAATGTAAATCCTTTCATTTGCAAAGTATCTCTATTAATTCCTACCGGATCAATTAACCAAAGTACTTTACCGCCTCTCATAATATACTGGTCAATAATAAATTGATCGGCAACAGAAAAAGCACTATCGGGTTGAGCAATTATAATGGCATCACTTTGGTCTAAAGCACCAAGCTTTCCTAAAATAGGTGTTTTGTTTACGGTATAATATTCTGATAGGCCGCGAGCAAAATCACTTATGCTTAAAGTATCTAATTCGTAATGTCCTTCAATAAAAGTAACTTCTTGCTTTTTGTTGCGTTGTAATTTACGAATGGTGTTGGTTAAACTATATTCTAATTCTTTAACGCTGTTGTTTACCGAAATTTCAAAATCAGTATTTCCCTGACGGTTAAATATTTTCCAAACCGCCTCTTTGCCTTTGTGACTAACAATAGCTCCTGGCCAAATAAGGGTTTGCGAAGTTTTATCTTTATTTTTTTCAAAAACTTCTTCTGGCACTAGACCTTTTTCGTAAAGTTGTTTTTCTATATTTGATTTTTCATCGGCACTTAAACCTTCGCCTGGCACTATAAATTCGTATTCAATTTGATTATTAGAATAGGCTCTAAATTCATCCAAAATTTCTTTAGCCTCGTTTCTTAAACGTGTAAAACTCGGATTAAAATCACCGTCAAAATACACCTTAAAATAAACCTCGTCGTCTAAGTTAGTGAGCAATGTTTTAGTAGATTCTGCAAGCGTATAACGTTTTTCTGAGGTAAGATCGAAACGTTTAAAATAAAATGCTCCAATAAAATTTGTTAAAGCAATGATGCCAATTAAAATAAAAACCGATAAAATATCGCGGCGTTTATTTTTAGACGGTGTTATTTTTTTTTCTGCTACCATTTTCTACTTTCTAAAACTAGTTTGGTTAACAAATTAAAAAGAGCTATCACACTAATAAAATACAAGGCATCGCGTGTATCAATAACGCCACGACTCATGCTCACATAATGGTCGTTCAATCCAAGCCCTTTAAAAAACGCATCGTATTTACCAAACAAACCACTTTGCGCAATAAATTCAAAACCTATATAACAAAAGAAACATAAGAGTAGGGCAATGATGAATGCGATCACCTGATTCTCTGCAATTGCAGAGGCGAAAATACCAATAGATACAAATCCGGCACCTAAAAATAAAAGACCTATGTACGAACCCCACATACCTCCTGTATCAATATTTCCCTTTGGTGCACCTAATACATATACGCTATAAAAATAAATAAGTGTAGGTAATAATGAAACCATTACCAAAGTGAAGCCTGCAAAATATTTTGCAAGTACAAGTTGCATATCGGTTAACGGACGCGTTAATAATAATTCAATCGTTCCTGTTTTTTTCTCTTCCGAAAAAGAACGCATGGTAATGGCAGGAATTAAAAATAAATATACCCAAGGCGCAATAAAAAATAATGGATCGATGTTTGAAAAACCATTGTCTAGCACATTTGATCCGCCACTTTCTGATGGAATAATCCACATAAAAACACCCACTAGTGATATAAAAACGCCAATAGCAATATAGCCAATTAGCGAACTTAAAAAACTTCGTATCTCTTTTAAATAAAGTGTTAGCATAAAGCGTAAAAATACATATAATAAATACTAGTTTCTAATAGTCGTTTTTTTGTTTAACATTTTTTTATTCAGAATCTTCAAGTGTATCACTGGCTGGAACATTATCCAAAATCTCGTATACTTTGTGCGTGTGGTAGGCCGATTTGTTTAGTTGATTACTTAAAATAATTACAGTTAATTTATCATTTAAACGGCGGTGAAACGATGAGCGGTAACCGTGCCACCAGCCATTGTGATAAACTTCTTTTTTTGCAGGGTCTGCTAATTCTTTTAATCGCCAACCGTAACCATAATTGCTCAATTTTTTTTCTTTGCTATAGGCAGTGTAAGCTAACTCCTGAGTTTCGGCCTTAATAATTTTGTTTTGATACATGGCTTCGCTAAACAAAAACAAATCATAAGGGGTAGAATAAATGCTTTTATCGCCCAATACATAATCGCTGGCATCAAAGTCTACCGGTTTCCATTTATTATCATAAGGTTTTGTAATATTTTTTCCATTTAGGTCTATATCCTTTATTGTGGCTGTGTTTTTCATACCTAGGGGAATAAATAATTCTTGTTGCAAAAACTGCGGGAAACTTTTTCCTGAAATTTTCTCAACTAATAATGCCAGTAAGGCGTAATTTGTATTGCTATAGTTAAATCGTGTATTTGGTCTTAAGTAGGGTTTTGGGTTTTTGGTTATAAAATAAGTATACATTTCTTCATTACTCATTTTATAATTTGCCTGATACAATTCGCTATTTAAAACATAAATATAATTTGCCAGACCCGAGCGGTGATTTAAAAGTTGTTTAATGGTAACGTTCGCATAAGGAAAATCAGGAAAATAATATTGAAACGTTTTATTAAGATCAATTAATTCTCTTTCGTATAACATTAACACTGCAGTTGAGGTAATTACTTTTGAAACCGATGCTAATTGAAACATTGATGAATCGGTTAGGTTTTCTTTTGTGTTTTTATTTAAAATGCCCAACGATTGTTTGTAAAGAATTTTTCCATCACGTGCTACCAAAACACTGCCATTAAATGTGCCGGTTTGATTTAATTCTTTAAAGAGGGTGTCTAATCTATATGAAATAAACTTTTCTTCTTTATTTAAATTCGAAATTATTTCCGGTTTAGATGGGCGTTTAACAGTTATGCCTTTATTATTGGCAGAATTTGAGTTGCCGCAACTCAAAAACATAACCATTAAAATTGTGAGTATATAAATTCGGTTCATTATTTTTTATTTTTAGTTGATGTCTTTTTATTCTTTTTTTCAGGCACCTCATCTTCATCATTGTATTTATCGTAATCTAGTTTATTACCCCAAAAGCTCATTTGTTGTTTTATCCATGCCTTGCGCTTAGACATGTAAGCGGTTGGCGGGTTGGCACTGTATTTTAACGGGTTTGGTAATATTGCAGCAATGGCCGAACACTCATCTTTATTTAATTTTACAGCCGATTTTTTAAACCAAAATTGTGCTGCAGCTTCTGCGCCATAAACTCCGTTACCCATTTCTATACTATTTAAATAAACCTCCATGATGCGTTCTTTGCTCCAAAAAGTTTCAATTAATAAAGTAAAATAGGCTTCAAAACCTTTTCTAATATAACTGCGACCCGGCCATAAGAATACATTTTTTGCAGTTTGTTGCGAAATTGTACTTCCTCCTCGTATTTTTTTACCCGAATCGTTTGATTTCATGGCTTTTTCTATCGCGCCCCAGTCAAAACCGTAATGTTTAAGGTAATTTTGGTCTTCGCTGCAAACTACTGCTAATTGTAATTTTGGCGAAATCTCATCTAAACTTACCCAATCATGTTTTAAAGTCATGCTTTTGCCGTCATTTTTTTGTTCAACACAGCGTATAATCATTAGGGGAGTTAGGGGCACAGGCAGCCATCGGAACAAAATGGTGCTGCCCACAGAAAGAATCACAAAAAAAATAAAAATTTTTAATATGATTTTAAATATTTTGGTTAACAATATCACTACTTAACTTGCAAATCTATTCGTATTTTTAAACTTTAAACGCCAAAATTTGTAATTCAATTAACTATCGATTCTTAATTACTTTACTATGAACAAAAAATGGATTAATTTACTTTTTCTTGTAATAGCCGCACTGGTTGGTTTTTATTTTTATAATAAATACAAAGTGGCCCCAAGCATCGATTTTTCTAAACTAAGCATAGTGGATTTACAGGAACAGCCTGTTAAATTTGAATCGTTTAAAGGAAAAAAACTGGTAGTATGTTTTAGCGCATCTTGGTGCCCAAATTGTTTAGATGAATTAAGGGAGCTAAATGACATTAAAAATAACGAATTAAAAGATGTTAAGGTTTTGGTAATTAGTGATGAGCCAATCGAAAAAATAATGTCTTTTAAAGAAAAAACGGATTACCCTTTTACATTTTTAAAATTAAATCAAGGTTTTAACGAAATTGGTATTTTTTCAATTCCAACCTCTTATATCGTAAATACAAAATTAGAAGTGAAAAAAGAAACCGTTGGTTATTTGGACTGGAAAGATCCTTCTACAGCAGAGCATTTAGTGAAATTGATGGATTAATGATTTATCCGATAAGTAAGACAAAAGAATGAGTTCAGAAAAAGATATAACAAAATTAAGTCCTAAGGAGTTTATTATAATTAAAGGTGCCCGACAACACAATTTAAAAAATGTGGATGTTGCTTTACCGCGTAATAAAATGATTGTTATTACCGGACTTTCAGGTTCGGGAAAATCATCCTTAGCGTTTGATACTTTGTACGCAGAGGGTCAGCGCCGATATGTAGAGAGTCTTTCAGCGTACGCACGTCAGTTTTTAGGCCGGTTAGAAAAACCACAAGTAGATTATATAAAAGGAATTTCGCCGGCAATTGCCATTGAACAAAAAGTTATTTCGCGAAACCCGCGCAGTACGGTTGGCACAATTACAGAAATATACGATTACTTTAAATTATTATTTGCCAGAGTTGGTAAAACGTATAGCCCGGTTAGCGGTAAACAAGTAAAACGCCAATCCGTAACAGATGTTGTAAATTTTGTTGCTGAATTAAAAGCCGACACAAAAGTTTTAATTCTTTCAAAAGTATTTGAAGCAAAGGATCGTCCTTTTCAAAAGCAGTTAGAACTACTTTCGCAGCAAGGTTTTTCACGCGCAGTAATTAATGGTGAGATAAAAAAAATAAGTGAGGTAGATTTTAAAGCAGTTAAAAAAAATGCAGAAGTATTTTTATTAATAGACAGGTTAATTGCAAACCCTGAGGATGAAGATTTTTTAAATAGAGTTGCAGATAGTGTTCAAACTGCTTTTTTTGAAGGAGGCGGCGAATGTTTACTTTGGGTAGAAAAAAATGACGGTACATACACTAAAAATTCATTCAGTAATTTGTTTGAGTTAGATGGGATTACTTTTGAGGAGCCGAATGTAAATTTTTTTACTTTCAATAATCCAATAGGCGCCTGTAAAACATGCGAAGGTTTTGGAAGTATTATTGGTATTGATCCAGATCTTGTTATTCCAAACAAAAGCCTTTCGGTTTTTCAAAGTGCCATTGTTTGTTGGAATGGAGAGGTGATGAGTGCATACAAAAATCAATTATTAAAAAGCGCGCATAAGTTTAATTTTCCGGTTCATAAGCCAGTTGCAGAATTATCTAAAAAAGATTATGAATTATTGTGGACAGGGAATGAGTATTTTGACGGATTAAATTCTTTTTTCAAAATGCTTGAAAAAGAAACCTATAAAATTCAATACAGGGTTATGTTGGCTCGCTATAGAGGCAAAACAGCTTGTCCTGATTGTCAAGGTACTCGTTTACGTAAAGATGCCAATTATGTAAAAATAGCAGATAAGTGTATTAATGATTTGGTTTTATCTCCTGTAGAAAATTTATATCCTTTCTTTAAAAATTTAAAATTAGATGCGCACGATACAGCTATTGCTAAAAGGTTATTAATTGAAATTACAAATCGTTTGCAATATTTAATGGATGTTGGTTTAGGTTATTTAACGTTAAACAGAGTTGCCAATACTTTAAGTGGTGGCGAAAGCCAACGCATTAATTTAGCTACACAATTAGGAAGTACATTAGTTGGCAGTTTATATATTTTAGATGAGCCAAGTATTGGGTTACATCCAAGAGATACCGAACGTTTAATAAAAGTATTGCGCTCTTTACAACAGCAAGGTAACACAGTAATTATTGTAGAGCATGATGAAGAAATTATGCGTCAATCTGATGAATTAATTGATATTGGACCCGAAGCAGGAACCCACGGTGGGCATTTGGTTTTTCAGGGTTCGCATAAGGAGTTATTAAAAAATAAAGAAGGCTATACCTCAAAATATTTAAATAATATTTTAAAAATTGAAATTCCAAAAGTTAGACGTAAGTGGAAAGAGTTTATTGAGATAAGGAATTTGAACGAAAACAATTTAAAAAATGTTACCGTTAAATTTCCTCTTGGAGTTTTAACGTGTGTAACCGGTGTAAGCGGTTCTGGTAAATCTACTTTAGTGCGCAAAGGATTAATTCCTAATTTACAAAAATATTTAGACGGGTATTTTGAAAGTGTCAACGCCGATCATTTAATTGGCGGAAGCTTAAAACAAATTAAGCAATTAGAATTTGTAGATCAAAACCCAATTGGTAAATCTTCGCGAAGCAATCCTGTAACTTATGTAAAAGCATTTGATGAAGTAAGAAATTTATTTGCAGAACAAGGGCTTGCTAAAGCAAGAGGATATAAACCCGGATTTTTTAGTTTTAATGTAGAAGGAGGTAGATGCGAAGTATGCCAGGGTGAAGGACAAACAACCGTGGAGATGCAATTTATGGCCGATATACAGTTGTTATGTGAAGGTTGCAAAGGAAAACGTTATAAAGAAGAAACGTTGGAGGTTTTGTATAAAGGCAAATCTATTTCAGATATTTTAGATATTACGGTAGATGATGCAGTTGCATTTTTTAAACAAGATGAAGAAAATAAAACCTGTAAAAAAATCTCCGAAAAATTAGAAGCATTGCAAGCTGTTGGTTTAGGTTATGTTGCATTAGGCCAAAGCAGCAGTACTTTAAGCGGCGGCGAGGCACAACGTATTAAATTAGCAAGCTTTTTAATTGCCATCAATAATACAT
>Ga0066445_1000538_pt1 | contig 10513 bp, 10 predicted proteins | sample LakWasMet67_HOW9_2_FD_59533 | JGI IMG/M metagenome (GOLD analysis project Ga0066445, IMG submission 59533) | Freshwater sediment methanotrophic microbial communities from Lake Washington under simulated oxygen tension - Sediment Metagenome 67_HOW9 | ecosystem: Environmental > Aquatic >...
AAGACTTAGTTCACAAAAAAGCAAATAAATCTTTATATTTCAACAATTATATGAACCAAGTCCTTATATTCCTTATATTTCACTTCTAAATCAAAAGCTTATGGATATTTTAAGAATAAAAGACATCATGTCGGAAAAAAACATTTCTAGGGATGAGCTTGCAAAAAGGGTTAAGATGTCACCAACAACTATTAGTAACATTTGTAATGAAGCGAGCTTTCCAAAATACAAGAAACTTGCATTATTTGCAGAAGCATTAGATGTTGATGTACGAGAACTATTTTATTCTACCAAAGGTTCTGTAATTGCACAGTCTGAGCTGGATGAAGCGAAAGAGCTAATTTCAAAAGGGCTGAAAATACTTCAAGGTACACACGAAGAGGTATAAATAGAGTTGTTCAAGAATAAACAAACGGTATAATCAAAGAAATAACAATATTCAGTATTTTTAAAAACTAGAAAGCAAAAAAAATGGCTCAGAAACGACAAAATGTAAATTTAACTCTTGCTAAGACAAATAAGAAAGATGAGTTTTATACTCAACTATCTGATATTGAAAAGGAGCTAAGGCATTACAAAAATCATTTTAAAAACAAAGTTGTTTTATGTAATTGCGATGACCCAAGAGTCAGTAACTTTTTTCATTTCTTCTCCTACAACTTTGAAAAGCTTGGGTTGAAAAAACTAATTGCAACCTGTTATAAAAGTCAGGATGCTGACTTGTTTAGTACAAACAATTCTGAACGAGCGATATACTTAGAATACAATGGAGATAAAAATGGAGATAATATTCCTAATCCCGAAGAAATTGGCATTAAGCATTTAAAAGGAGACGGAGATTTCCGAAGCAAAGAATGTATTGAACTATTAAAACAAGCTGATATAGTTGTTACAAATCCACCATTTTCCTTATTCAGAGAATATGTCGCTCAATTGGTTGAACATAACAAAAAATTTGTAATCGTAGGACACCAGAACGCAACTAAATACAAGGAAATTTTCAAATTAATTAAAGATAACAAACTTTGGCTTGGATTCGGATTTACAGGTGGTGCGGGACATTTTATAAATACTCAATATGAAGATTATGCAACAGCTGGAGACCATAAAGAAGGAATGATAAGAGTTTCGGGTGTTCATTGGTTTACAAACCTTGATATAAACAAGCGACATGAAGATTTAATTTTATTTAAAAAATACTCGCCAGAGGAATATCCAACGTACGATAATTACGATGCGATTGAAGTAAGTAAAACGAATGAAATACCAGTCGACTTTGATGGTGTTATGGGGGTTCCAATAACGTTTTTAGACAAGTATAATCCCGACCAATTTGATATTGTAGGTATGACATCGGGCAGAGATGAATTTGAAGCCACTCCATCCAAGAAATACATCAATCCAAAGCAAATAAACGAAGATGGTACAATTATAAATGGTAGTAAAGCAAACACTAGCTCTACAATACTTTATAAAACAAAACCAGAGGGGGTTTATTACACAGCAGATAATGCTGATGGTTTCTTGAAAGTATTATACACAAGATTTTTAATTAAAAAGAAGAAGAAATGAAAATAGAACTAAAAGAAATAACCGTTCGAGAGCTTACAAATGGTTATCAAGACAATGATGAAAACGGGGTTGTTGGCTACGGTGGAAAGTTGGATATACGCCCCCCATATCAACGTGAATTCATATATAAAGACAAGCAAAGAGAGGCTGTAATTGACACCATAACAAAGGACTTTCCTCTAAATGTTATGTATTGGGCGGTAAGTGAAGATGGAAAATTTGAAGTTATCGATGGTCAACAAAGAACCATTTCGATATGTCAATTTATCAATGGAGACTTTGCTTATTTGTTTAGGTACTTTCACAATCTACAAAAAGATGAACAAGAGCAAATTTTAAACTATAAACTGATGGTTTATTTGTGCAGCGGAACTGATAGTGAGAAATTAGAATGGTTTAGAACGATTAATATTGCTGGAGAAAAACTTACTGACCAAGAATTAAGAAATGCCGTGTATTCGGGTTCATGGGTAACAGATGCAAAGAGATATTTTAGTAAAAATGGTTGTGCAGCGTATCAAATTGGAAGTGACTATTTGAGCGGAGCAGCGATTAGACAGGAATATTTAGAAACAACTATCAATTGGATTTCAAAAGGAAACATTGAGGTTTACATGCCAAATCACCAGCATGATTCCAATGCAAACGAAATATGGCTTTATTACCAAAGTGTAATAAATTGGATAAAAGTGGTTTTCCCAAAGTATCGTAAGGAAATGAAGGGATTACAATGGGGTCTTTTTTACAATGAGTTTAAGGATAAGAAGTTTGACCACAAGAAACTTGAAGAAGAAATAAGCACGTTGATGCAAGACGAAGATATAACCAACAAAAAGGGTATTTACGAATATGTGTTGACTAGAAAGGAAAGATTTCTAAATATTAGGGCTTTTACTGACAACCAAAAGCGTGAAGCATACGAAAGGCAGAAAGGGATTTGTGTAAAATGCAACGAGCATTTTGAACTGAACGAAATGGAAGCTGACCACATTAAACCTTGGCACGAAGGCGGTAAAACAAGTGCCGACAATTGTCAAATGTTGTGCCGTGACGATAACAGAAGGAAGTCCGGGAAATAATAATTTTCTTTTCAAATCAAAATGAAAATAACAAGAATAGTAATTAGAAATTACAAAAGTGTAAAGCATATTGATTTGACTTGTTCACCAAAAATTAATGCTTTTATTGGTGAAAACAGTGTTGGTAAAAGCAATGTATTTGATGCAATAAACTGGGCGATAGGTTCAATTTACCCTTCGTTTAATTCTACTCAACCACAAGACCATTTTATGGGTAATGTTGAAAATCAAATTAGCATTACTTTATGTTTTGACGATGGTAAGTACTTGCAATTAGCTGAGAATTGGCAAGACCAGAGAGGTCAACAAAAGTCTGGTTTAAATCTATCTCGAAACTATGTAACAGATATAGAGCGACAGCAATATTGTTCTGCATACCTCGGTGTAGATAGGGCTATACTCGACTACCTTCCATCAAACAGATGGTCATTGATGGGAAGAATGATGCTTGATATTAATAACCTTTTTAAAAAGCAAGAAGTTGTAGACGAAGGTACTGGCGAAGTAAAAAAGAAATCAGACATTTTCAAAAGTGAAATAGAACGAATCCGAGATGAAGTTCTATTTACGGTTGAAGACCAGCATGGCGTACAAGTGATGAAAAAGTTCATAGAGGTGTTGCAAAAAGAGAGTGCTAAGCAGCTCAATCGACCAGAAGAAGATTTTAAAATTGATTTGAATCTTTATGACCCTTGGAATTTTTACAGAACATTACAGCTGATTGTAAAGGAGGGTGATACAAACCTTTCTTTCCAAGCATCTAATCTAGGTATGGGAGTTCAAGCGTCAATTTCAATAGCTATACTTAAAGCATACTCTCAACTAAAATTGGGAAATGGTACTCCTATTTTTATTGATGAACCAGAATTATTTCTACACCCACAAGCCCAGCGTAATTTCTATAAGGTTTTATGTGAGTTGGCAGAAAGCGGAACCCAAATATTTTTCACTACACACTCACCAGATTTTTTAAATGTCGGCAGATTCAACGAAGTTTTTTTAGTTAGAAAAAATATGGAAGAAGGCACTTATGTTAGGTGTGCCCAACCAAATCGCTTTATTGCAGACTTAAATATAAGAACTGGAATAACTTCTCAAGAAGCAGATTTAATGTTACAATATAAAAATGCTTATGAGGAAACTGGAGATACTCAAAAAGCAAATGAAGCATTCTTTGCTAAAAAGATTATTCTAGTTGAAGGACAGAGCGAATCACTTCTGCTACCCTACTTATTTGAAAAAATAGGTTTTGACTACATTGGCAAAGGTATTACAATTGTTAGGTGTGGTGCTAAAAATGATATTGATAGATTTTATAGACTGTATACAGAGTTTGGGATTCCAAGTTATGTTATTTTTGATGGCGATAGTCAACATGAAGGCACGGCAGATGCTCCAGAAACAGTTAGAAAAAACAGAGCCATACTAGAATTAGTTGGTGATGTAAATGACTACCCAGATAACACTGTAAAACCAAAATATTTGGGATTTAAAAACACCTTAAATGAGAATCTTGGTTTTGAAACTTCACAGAAAGGGTTAAAATTATTTAAACAGATAAGACAAAGAATTACCACTGTCGAACAAGTGCCAGCTTGGGTTTCTGAAATGGTAGGTTGTATAGAGAATTTGACTGATAATGTCCCTTCTGTCTTGAAACAACCAGCGGCAGCACAAGTATAATAACTTGTAAAGTTTATTTCTTTTTTGTCTTTTTTACAAGCTTCTTTTTAATCGGTCTTGGTGTTGTTAACGAATCGATATCATCTTCGTTTAAATCCCACTTCAAATTTTCAAGTAGTTTGCTTGGTGTTATATCCAAACAAATACAAAGTTTCAAGAGTGTATTAAGTGTGAGGTTATGTCCTAGCTCCAATTTTTGAAGATTAGCAGCATCTAGTCCTATTTCACCTCCTAGAGTTTCCAAAGACACGTCACGTTTAATGCGGAGCTTTCTAATCTCCGTGCCCAATTCAATTAAATAAGGATGTATTGGTTTTTTTCTTGGCTTACTCATTAAGCCGAAAATTCCTAAATTGGTGTTTAAATACTATGGTGTTTAAACACCAAAATTGTTTAAATTTGTATAAAGAGAATCGAAAACCATTATCATAAATTAAAAGACAAAATATGAGTAAGATTAAATTAATATTGATAGCACTTGCATTTTCACTGAATTGTGTTTTCGGTCAACAGCCAGTTTTAAGTACTGCAACTTATATGCCCAAACCTAGTCATTTTACAATTGATGAATTAAACAATTACCTCAGAGACCATATTAATTGTTTAAAGCCAAATGAAGATTATAATTTTCAATTTATTGTTGAAGCAGATGGCACACTTTCAGATTTTAAACAGATAAATGAAACTTTAGAAAAAATTTGCCAACTAAAAGTAAAGATGATGATGGACAAATGGATTCCAGCAAAAGACAAAAACAATGAAGTGGTTAGAGTATTATTTAATTTATCTCTCAAAGGAGCAAATAAAAATAGTGTAAGTGAAAGCGGAGAAAATTTCATTGAAAAATATTCAAATGATATTGTTCATGTTAAGGGCAGTTTATTCAACAATCTAAAGCAAGGTTCATGGACATGGTACTCTGATAATGGTCAAGTAAATTTTAAAATTAGCTTTATTGATGGCATTAAAAATGGTGATTATACTATTTATTCTAAGGATGGTTCTATTGCTGTAAAAGGTAATTACTATAACGGTAAAAACACTACTTCTCATACTGAAAATGAAAAGGGATTATTTAACAGGATGGAAATTGAGGTTAGTAGATTTGATGAAAACCATTATTCTAACGGACAAGTGCGAAATAAAGAAACGAGTGAAGAGCAAATAACATATTTTGAAAACGGACAAATTAGTTCAAATCTAAATCTCAAAACGGGTGATAAAAAGGAATATTACCAAAGTGGTAAATTAAAACGTAAAGGTAAAATTGGCTTTGTTGGAGGTGGTTTTAGAGAAACAGGAGAGTGGGTTGAATATGATGAAAAAGGGACTGTAATCAAAAAGAAGGTTTATTAAAATAGAATTCAAATAATCCTTTTATGCGAAAATTGATAATCTGTATTCTAGCTTTGATAGCCGTTGCTTCTGTTTCATGCACTAATAATAGAGAGAACAAAGGTGGCGAATCGAATGAAAAGGTTGAAGAAACCAACTCAAATCAAAATGAATTTGTTCCAGATATTTCATTCGATAAGGATAACAAACAGGCAAGCATTTGTAATGTAAATATTCAATTAGACAATGGTGAAAACAAAAGGATTGAGTATTTTGAATATTCGGATTTGACCAACAGAGAGGATTTACTTTGCAAAAATCTCAGCGAACTTGATGAGTTTTCTTTTATCGATTCTTTGCCTCCTCCAAAAGAATTCGGAACATTAGTAAAGCAATATTCTGTTCTTGATAGTTATACGGAAATAACTAATCCTGTCAGTTATGAAAGTTCATTTATAAAATATTTTCTCTTTAAAAATGATAAGGGATATTCTGTTGTAAGAGAACATTGGATACATGATGGCTTCAATGGAGAGTGTGATTCAAAAGCACAGGAAGTATATTCGGTGTCTCAAAGTACAGAGAACGCAGAACGTAATTTAAACAATAATACTAATCCTAAATCAATTGAAAACGCTAATGAATTTCAAGGGCAGAAATTAAAAAACGGGGAAAGGGTAATTAAAATTACATGGGGAATGGAAAATAAAACCCAGCTCAATACTGATATTGGAAATAACCCACGCTTCGCTTCAAAACCTTTAATAGTTCCTCAAGGCAAAAAATGGATTCTGTTATATTTCAATGAAGATTTTATTTTTGAAAGTGGAACTATAGTGAGTATTATTCCTTATCTATTCATAGATAACAAAGAAGAAAAATTTTATGATAGGTATTATTCAAAACAAAGTAACATTCATTTGTCTAAAGCCAGAGACGGGAATTTGAAATTCTATTCTGGCTCAAACATAAAAGCAATTTCGACCAGGTACCAAGGCAAAGGGCTTGGTGATAATTTTAAAGATTACAAAGGTGAAATGTGGGTTTTAGAAGTTAATGAATAGTTAATCATAACAGCCGCTACAAAACTCATTACCCTTATGCCACCATGTTTCTTCTAAAACATGATTAGTCCATGGAATATAAATCCTTTTACCGCATTTTATTTTCCATAAGCTTCTATTCTTTCTGCAATATTCATAGATTTCTACAGTTAACTTTGGATTAATTGCCTTATACTTTTCGTAATCGTAAGCCTCTATTGGGTGTTTCTTTAGCCCCATAGACTCTTTGAATTTATCGTTATCGAATTCTTCTTTCTTCATTAATATTTTGTTTTACTTTTTGTTATTGGCTTATCTGTTCCTATGATACGGTCAGCCGTCTCAACACTCATAGTTATTGCATGACCCTTTAAAGTTGTCGAAAGGGCTTTTAAGAGCATTCTGGACTGCTCAATGGTTAATATTAGGGTTATCTTTCTCATATCTATAAATACCTCGTTAAATCGAATTGTATTGCGTTTTTAAAAGGGCTTTTGCTGTACCTGTTTGCAATATATTAGCACCTTAAACAGATATGGTCTTCAAAAATTAAGCACCTTAACGCTATATTGACTGGCTTCCTATTAAGGCATCCTCATTCATACTCCCGTCCCCCGTTGAAAAATTCAACCAACGTTGCTCAACATTAAAAAACCAAATATTCAGTTACCTCCCTTCAATAAGCGGCTGAAAAAAACGACTTTTTACTGCAAATGAAGGTATCCTCGAAAAAATTATTTTTTTATTTTTTTGGCTTAAAATTTCGACTCCTTATTTCCAGCTTTATCAACCGCTGCGTTTAAGGCTTCTAAAAATTCATCATCCCAAACCGTTACCAGTTCTTCTTCTTCAACATTGGTGGGAATTAAATAATCCACATGCAAAGCTGGTGCTATACCATAAAGGTCGGTAACCTTATCAATAAACAATTGCTTTAGGGTCATGGCTTCGCTTTCCTTGCAAACAAAGCTGTCATGTATCGTATATGGTCTTATATTATGCTGTTCTAGTAGTGGCATGATAACATCCAATATCGTAAACGATTCTTTGGTTTGTAATTGAATAGATAGGGTGTTGTGTTTATCAAAATTGGTCTGGTTGATGTATTCCATAATGGTTGGAAACAACCCACCAAAGAATTTTTTATATTCTCCGTAACTGTTAACCTTAGAAAAAAATATTTTAAACAGCATCCCTTTTATTTGATGGCGTTCTCTGTTAAATCCTGTTTGCTTTTTAAATTGCTCGGCAAGATATTCATAAAGTGTGCCTCCTATAACCAGTTCGGCATACTGTTGCATTTCTTCTGGTTCAATCTCTGGTTTATTCAGTATAAGTGTATATAGAAAATATGGCTGTGAGTTTTTTATATCAACGTTCATTAACTTTTCCGATGCAATCAAATACGGTCTTAAAAAGCTTGGCAATGATGTGAGGTTAGTGTCCAACCTTCCATTGGTGTCATTACGCTTAAAGAATAAAAAGCCGTCATTAATGGCGTTTATACGGGTAGTATAGACCATATAGCGATGTATAATGTTATCCAGTTCTTTTCCTTTTTCGTTTACAATAATACCAAGTCGTTTTTTAGCATGTCCCTTGCGACACTCAATAATATCGAGTATGTCGGTATCGGTGTAGTTTAAGTTCAGTCGGTAACATAGGCTTTTGATTTCGGTAGTAGCTCGGTCTAGTATAGCGGCATTTGCCCCATCTATATCAATCTTAAATGTTTTAAAGTATTCTGTCTTTGCAAACTCTAGGTTTTTTACTTTCATTTTTTTGTGCTTTTTCATTTGTTCGCCAATACGCTTGTTGATATTCTTGTCCTTAATCGCAACTGGTAAAGTCTTTCCTAAATACTCTTTTGGTATCTTATAGCTTTTAGGCTGTATACCCATTACAAAATAATTGTTGCGTAACAACAGCTTATTATCAATCAAAAATTGCAACCCAATATTTAGGTTGTCACTACTTGGTATAAGCTCTTTGAATTGAGCTAACGATATTTCGGTAAAACCGTATCTGTTTTGATAGTCGGATTTGTAGTAAACCTCTTTACGGTGTATAAGGTCTAAGATAACGTATAGGTCATCTTTACGGGTGTAGCTTAGTTTGTCTAGTTCATCCTTCAATAACGTGGGAATGTAACGCTTGAATTGCTTTTGTTGTTTCATTTCTCATAGTATTCTGCTTTATATGTTATGTTGTTCTGTTTTTTATACTGGTGCAGACGCTATCGGGAGCTACCCGACAGCAACCAGTACCCAGCTATGATGCTAGATATTCAACGATACTATCAAAATCAAAAAAGTCAATAGGCGACCCAAAGATTTTTTAAAATAGTTAGTGTATTCATTTACGAAGACACGCCAATGCCAATACAGCAAAGGGATACAGCTATTTTTGATGAATAAAAAGGACACTATAAGTGTGCTGGGTGTGGCAGCTTTCGCTGACTTATAGTATCCTAAATAAACTGAAAGTATCTCTGAAACATAATGCCCGTGAGGGATACAGCTTGCCTGTAATTCAATTAATAAATGTCGTTTAATATCACGTTCATATCTAAGATTGAACACGGTTTTGAGAATTCGCCTCCAATGGGCAGTTTTAGATTGAAGGCTTTTTTATTTTGACAGGGGTTAGCCTGTTTTGCAATCATACGAAGATTGCAAGTAAGATTCAAGTTGCATTTCCACTTTTTTCGCAAAGTAATGTATGACACTTTTTCTTTCTTGTTCAAATCCTTATTGTACCAAAAATAGACTATGGTCATTCACATACACGGCAAAAAACTCAATTGGTATCAAATAAGGTTGTTTTGACCGTATCAATAATAACCACCCTAAATTTGGTACAATCAAATACATTTTGTACATTTGTTTCATAAACAAATAGGATACAAAATGAAAGCACGTTACATTAGGACATCGATGGTTAAGCAAAATGAAATACGTCAGTTGGTAAAACAACATGATGGTGAACGAGTTTTTATTGATAAAATTAGCGGAGCAGTGCCATTCAACGAAAGACCGCAAGCTAAGGAGCTATTAAAGGCTATTGCTAGCGGTGAAATAAACTACGTTAGCACAAGTTCTATTGACAGAATCGGCAGAAATACTCTAGATGTATTGCAGTCTATTGATGCCTTAACCAAAGCTGGTGTTGTTCTAAAGGTGGATAACTTAGGGTTAGAATCATTGATTAACGGCAAAGAAAATCCTACGTTTAAATTAATCTGCTCTGTATTAGCTAATATTAGTGAGATGGAACGAGCAACACTGCGTGAACGTCAATTAGAGGGGATTCACGAAGCCAAAAAGCGTGGCGTTTATAAAGGTCGTGAAAAAGGAACAATAGATACACCCGAAGAAATACTATTAAAACACAAAGAGGTAGTTAAGTTTTTACGAATGAAAAAAACGCTTCGGGATATTGCAAGTAGAGCTGAAGTATCATTAGGTACTGTCCAGAAGGTGAAAAAAGCAATGGAACTAACTTAATCTATAAAACTTAAATCCAGTTGTTGTAAATGATAAAGCAGAAATTGAAATTCATTCTTGGAAGTATAGTCATTATATTTTTAACTCACCCCAATTCATGGTCATGGGAATTTAAAAAACTGCGAAGAGAGATATATGATGAATAAAGCGTAAGTTTGTTGAATATGAAAACGTTTTCCGTGTAACATATTTATAATCAATGATTTAAAATATGGTATTTAATACACCCATTTTCATTTTAATAGGACCCCCGGGAGCTGGTAAAACGATGTTAAGTAAGCGCATGCCATCTATT
>Ga0066445_1000544_pt1 | contig 10471 bp, 13 predicted proteins | sample LakWasMet67_HOW9_2_FD_59533 | JGI IMG/M metagenome (GOLD analysis project Ga0066445, IMG submission 59533) | Freshwater sediment methanotrophic microbial communities from Lake Washington under simulated oxygen tension - Sediment Metagenome 67_HOW9 | ecosystem: Environmental > Aquatic >...
GACTGGAAACCGGGTGGATAGATTAAATATTGCTGTCGATAAACGCGCTGAGTTGTGATTTGGACAATGCACCGACTTTGGTTGCTTCAACATTGCCGTTTTTAAACAACATCAGGGTTGGAATGCCACGAATGCCATATTTTGGTGGAGTATTCTGATTATCATCAATATTCAGTTTTGCCACTTTTAAGCGCCCAGCGTACTCTTTGCTGATGTCATCCAGAATCGGGGCGATCATTTTACAAGGGCCGCACCATTCTGCCCAATAATCCACAAGCACAGGGACGGTGGATTGCAATACTTCTTGTTCAAAGCTGGCGTCGCTTAAATGGGTAATGTTGTCGCTCATTATTGCCTCTTAAGAATGGTGAAGAATTTAAATCAAATGTACACTGGATTTAAACAGAAAAAGTTGAATGTGTGGCTAAGTTTTGTTTGAATCAGTAATTTGCTGAAAATCGCAATTACTAAACGAGATACCAACTAGTATAGCAACAGTTTTCACGCATAATCAAGTTTTTTCCGAACATGCGTTCTAGATTGCGCTATGTTTCGCTTAAACAAGGGGGGGTGCCGGTGCGTTTTAAACTTTTTAAAGTCTGGTTGACTGTTTGTCTGGGGTTGTTGACAGTCAATATCAGCCTGGCCTCAGCGTCTTCTGAGCCATGGGTGATGCGGGATATGGCCGGGCATCTCCATCAATTGTCCGCTTACAAGGGCAAGTGGGTGATTGTGAATTACTGGGCGCCTTGGTGTCCGCCATGTCTGCAAGAGATGCCTGAGCTGGTAACGTTTTATGATGCGCACGTGAAGCAAAATGTAATGGTGCTAGGCGTGGCGGTGCAATATCAAGATGAAAAATCCGTCAAAACCTATGTGGACGACATGCTGATTTCATACCCGATTATTCTGGGCCAAGCACAAAAAACAGCCCTGCTGACCCCCGATGTGCTACCAACCACTTATATATACGCCCCGGATGGTTCGCTCTACAAAGTGAAACGCGGCGCCTTGAGCCGGCTTTGGTTAGAGGCCTTGCTCAAAGAGGCCGCGTCTAAGCCGCCAAAAAATACGCTCAACTAAATGGTGACGGCTTCGCCCGCTGGGTTGATCACGCTGAGCTGATTTTCTTTGGCAAATTGGATCAGTTGTTCGAAGCCGGCAGGATTGACGTCTTTGAGTTTCATGTCCACCGACAAGCTGCGCACATTATTTACCAGCTTGGGTTTCAGGTAGGGTGAATAGCGCAGTTTTTTGTCATCGCCAAAAGTGGCATAGGTGCTGCACATGCGATCTACCCAGTCACTTGGGCGAAATGGCTTGCCAGCCAATGTGATGCCCTGAATAATAATTTCCTGATTTTCCATGCAGTTTCCTTAATACGAAGTTAACAATTTATTTGGAGTATTCAAACACTTTGACCACTTTACTGACCCCTTCTGTCGTGCGGGCGATCTCCACCGCATCGGTGGCTTCTTTTTCCGTGACGATGCCCATCAGGTAAACCACACTGCCTTCGGTCACCACTTTGACGATGTTGGCTGGGAACAGGCGCTCGCTCACAAAGCGCGTTTTGACTTTGGTGGTGATATAGGTGTCGTTGCTGCGGTCGCCAAGTGAAGAGGCGGGTGCAATCGTGAGGCCGTTGTGAATGTTGCGCACATTGGAAATCTCGCGCGTGAGGGTTTCTGCTTGTTTCAGCTGACTCTCATTGGGCACTTCGCCTGATAGCAGCACAATGCGGTTATAGCTAGTGACGTTGATGTGCGAGGCTTTATCCATGTATTGCGACAGGCGTTTCAGCGTTTTCAGTTCGATGTTTTCATCTTCTACATAAATGCCAGAAGTACGACGATCAGCGGCCATGGCGCCACCGGCAGCTGCGCCACCGACCACAGCGGGAAAGCATCCGCTTAGTTGTGTACTGAGCAACAGCAAAGCAATCGCGGGGAGCGTTCTGGTGAATATTGTTTGAGTCATGAGACTTCCTTGATCAACGAGATAAAACCTAAAGATGAAAGGTGGGACAGCTAACTACACATAAAATTCTACGCTTTTTATGTGTCTATTGCATTACGAATCCAGTCGGGCGAGCGGTATTGGGTGTTATCAAACAGCACGGCGTCGAAGCGGCAAGCAAGATTGAGGTCGTGCGATTGCAGATAAAACTGGGCGACGCGTATGAGTTTTTGTTGCTTTCGGTAGTCGATACTGTCTGCCGCACTTGCAAACGCCTGATGGCTGCGTAACCGTACCTCCACAAACACCAACGTCTGTTTATCTCGCATGATGAGATCGATCTCCCCAAAGCGACAACTATAGTTTTGTGCCAGCAGCACTAGGCCCTGCTGTTGCAAAAACCTAGCAGCTGCCTGTTCCGCAGCCACCCCTTGATTGTTCGGATGGAGTTTCATGTTGGGCGGTATTTTTAAATGATTGTGCGCTGTTCGCGGTGCGGGCAAGCGAAACCAATGCTTAGCGAATTTGGCGCGATGACATAAAATGTCTACATGAACGAGATTGGAACATTATATGTGGTCGCAACCCCCATCGGCAATCTGGGGGACATTACCCAGCGCGCCTTAGATACCTTGCAAAAAGTAGATGCGATTGCCGCAGAAGATACCCGCCACAGTGTTGGCTTGTTGCGGCACTTTGGCATTAGCAAACCCTTATTAGCGGTGCACGAACACAACGAACAACAGTCGGCGCAAGGCCTGATTAAAAAATTGCAGGCAGGCGAGTCCATCGCGTTGGTGACCGATGCAGGCACGCCGGCGGTGAGTGATCCCGGCGCGGTTGTTGTGCAAGCCGTGCGCCAAGCCGGAATAAAAGTGGTGCCGGTGCCGGGCGCTAGCGCGGTGATCGCGGCCTTGTCGGCGGCAGGCATCGTGCAATCGGGGTTTTATTTTGACGGCTTTTTGCCAGCCAGTGGGTCGCAGCGTCGTAAGCGCTTGCAATTGCTCAAGGCAATTGCAACCACACTGGTATTTTATGAAGCCCCGCATCGCATTGTCGAGTGTGTGCAGGATATGCAGGATGTCTTGGGCGGTGCACGCCAACTCACCCTCGCGCGCGAGCTGACAAAAACCTTTGAAACCATTCATACTTGCCTGTTGACAGACGCGGTAGACTGGTTGAATGCAGATCTTAATCAGCAACGTGGCGAGTTTGTGTTGCTGGTGCATCCTGACATGCAGGAGAAGCCTGAAGGTTTGGATGAAGAAACACTCAGAATTTTAAAGCGGTTATTGCAGGAGTTGCCCCTGAAGCAGGCGGTGGCGCTGGCGACCGATATTACAGGCCATAAAAAAAACGAATTGTATGAAGCGGCGCTTGCGCTCAAAGCAGCAAGCCCAGAATCCCAAGGTAACGAACCATGATCACTGAACTCACCCTGACTCGGCCAGATGACTGGCATTTACACCTGCGAGATGGCGATGGCTTGAAGGCTGTCTTGCCAGATACTGCCAAACAATTTGCGCGTGCCATCGTGATGCCAAACCTACGCCCGCCGGTGACGACGGCAGAGGCCGCGCTTGCTTATTATCAACGCATTAAACAAGCACTGCCAGCTGGGCTTACGTTTGAGCCGTTGATGACTTTATATTTGACTGACAATACGCCTGCGCAAGAAATTGTTGCTGCCCGTGCCAGTGGTGTCGTGCAAGCGGTCAAGTTATATCCAGCAGGGGCAACCACCAATAGTGACTCAGGCGTCACCAGTCTGCACAAATGTGCCGGCGCGCTGGCTGAGATGGAAAAGCAGGGCATGCCTTTGCTGATTCACGGCGAAGTCACCGATGGTGAGGTCGATGTGTTTGATCGCGAGAAAGTGTTCATTGAGCGTCATTTGCAGCCGCTACTCAAAGATTTTCCTGGGTTGAAAGTCGTGTTTGAACACATCACTACCCAAGATGCTGCTGCGTTTGTCGCCGCGGGTTCAGCCAATTTGGCGGCGACCATTACTGCGCACCATTTGCTCATGAACCGCAATGCCATGTTCAGTGGCGGCATGCGACCACATCATTATTGCTTGCCGGTACTCAAGCGCGAAACCCATCGGTTAGCCTTGGTGCAGGCGGCGATTTCCGGCTCGGGCAAGTTTTTTCTGGGAACAGACAGCGCTCCCCACCCCAAATCGGCTAAAGAGGCGAGTTGTGGTTGCGCGGGCATGTATACCGCGCATGCTGCGATTGAGCTGTATGCGGAGGCGTTTGAAGAAGCGGGTGCGCTTGATCAGTTGCAAGGGTTTGCCAGTGAATTTGGTGCGGATTTCTACGGTTTACCGCGAAACCGCGAGCAGATCACCTTGCGTAAGGTCGCCTGGCAGGTGCCTGAGACGATTCCTTTTGCTGACGATGTCTTGGTGCCCTTGCGCGCGGGCCAAACGATTGCTTGGAAGCTGGTGTAATCAGGGCCTAGAATGGGCTGCCTTAGAGCGCCCATTCAATCGGCGTCTGCCCTTGGCGTAGCAAATGGGCATTAATGGCAGAAAACGGTCGCGAGCCGAAAAAGCCACGATGCGCAGACAAAGGTGACGGGTGCGCGGATTGCAGAATCAGATGTCGGTTGGGGTCTATCAAGGCCCCCTTTTTTTGCGCGTAGCTGCCCCACAACACAAATATTAGTCCGCTTCTTTCGGCATTTAATGCGGCAATGGCTGCGTCTGTGAATAACTCCCAACCACGGTTCTGGTGTGCACCGGCCTGAGCCATCTCTACAGTCAAGATTGCATTCAGCAACAGCACGCCTTGGTTGGCCCACGGCGTTAAGTCGCCGCTACCAGGCCTGTGTATGCCTAAATCGGACGCAAGCTCTTTGAAAATGTTGCGCAGTGATGGCGGGAGCGCCGTGCCTGATGGCACCGAAAAACTCAGGCCATGGGCTTGGCCGGGCCCGTGATACGGGTCTTGCCCAATAATCACGACGCGTACTTTTTCAAAAGGGGTTTGGTTAAACGCATTAAAAATCAATGGCGCTGGTGGAAAGATGGTTTTGCCCTGCGCTTCCTCATGCTGCAAAAACGCCAGCAGGGACTGCATATAAGGTTCCGCCAGTGCTGGGCCAAGTGCGGCTTGCCAAGACGGTGGTAAGGTCGCTGCGATTGTTGGGAGGGGCATGTTCGGTCACTTCATAAAGACTTTTGCGCATTATAGAGGCTAGCCGCTTACGTGGTAAAATACACCTGAAGCCAACCAGACAGTCGCCGCTTGTGCAAACAGGGGGAGGAAAGTCCGGGCTGCACAGAGCGGGATGACGGCTAACGGCCGTACGCTGAAAGCTGGTAACAGTATAAGGTGAGGAATAGGGCCACAGAGACGAGTCGGTTCGACCAGTGAGCAACTTGTTGCAAACTTGCGTTGAAACGGGTGAAACGCGGTAACCTCCATCTGCAGCAATATCAAATAGGCTGGCATTTTACGCAAGTAATAAGGCGTGGCTCGCGCTGCCAGCGGGTAGATAGCTTGAGCGTGTGAGCAATTGCACGCCTAGATGAATGACTGTCAGTCACGCAAGTGATTACAGAACCCGGCTTACCGGTTGGCTTTATTTTCTTCTTCTTCTTGGTGCAAGGCTTGATTCGCCTGCCAGGTATCCAATACCTGCAGTATCCGTTGTTCGTTATAGCCACGTACCACCTCACCTGCAACCAGCAACACAGGCACCCCTTTGCCCGCCAGACGTTGGTACTGTGTTCGACCAGTGTCTGAGGTTTCAATGTTCATCTCTTTATAAGGCATGTGCTTTTGCTGCAGCAAGGCTCGGGTCTTTTCGCAGTAGGGGCACCAGTCTGTGGCGTACAAGATTACCCCACCTTGGCTGTAGTCTGGCGGTGGCATGAGGTAATAGCCCCAAGCGCGCCATTCCATGGCAATCAAAATGCTTACACCAATCAATAAAAATTGTAATTTTTTCGACATGCTGTCAGTCAATGGTCTGGCATCTTAAGGCGGCGAGCGTTTGACTAGGTGCAGCCACTTTTCATCCAGAAAAAACAGTTAAAAAATAACATTTTTTTATTATTCAATAATTTCAATGAGATAGCTATTTTTATTAAACAATTTTATGTGTTAATTGCGCCAATCTCTTGATTTAAATTGCTTTGTTAAAATGCTCTAAGTCTTTGTCTTTAAAAGAGATTTTTTCGCCCAAAGTGCTTGCCAAGCACTTTTATTTTATCTATAGTGTGCAAAAGGGTGATTTTGTGTTGAATTGTGGGAAATTTCTCCTGCTTTTGATCAAAACGAGTGGTTAGGGATCATATTTCATGTTTCGCGGGGCGGTACAGTTAAGTTTGGATGCAAAGGGGCGGCTGAGTGTGCCGGCCAAGCATCGTGACGCCCTGACCGCCGGTGGGCAGGGCGAAGTGGTGCTCACGGCGCATCCGCATCGCTGCCTGATTTTGTATCCCAAAACGGCTTGGGAGCCGATTGAAACCAAGCTCACCAGTTTGTCCAGTTTTAATCCTCAAACCAGTGGTATTCAACGCATGATCGTGGGTCAGGCGGATGTTATGCATCTCGACTCGGCGGGCCGTTTGCTGGTGAATGCCGTACTGCGCAAGTTTGCCAAGCTCGATAAAGACGTGATGATGGTCGGGCAAGGTAGTCACTTTGAATTGTGGGATCTGGCAGCATGGGATCAGCAATTGGAGAGCCTGATGGCGACCGACCAGTTGCAGATACCGCAAGAGCTAGAAGGATTCTCGCTATGACGTCGGGCGCGAAGTCAGCGCCCGCGTCCTTGACGGAAACGTCAGAGTCACCAGTCGCCGCCAGTCATATCACCGTGATGCTGCATGAGGCGGTCGATGCGCTGAACGTGCAAGCCGATGGCATCTATGTCGATGGTACTTTTGGTCGGGGTGGACATAGCCGCCGCATACTTTCCAAATTAGGTAGTCAAGGGCGCCTGATCGGCTTAGACCGTGATCTGGCGGCAGTAGCGCATGGGCGGACGATCGCCGATGCGCGTTTTAGTATGGTGCATGCGCATTTTTCGTCTATGGCCGCAGTGCTAGATGAGATGGGCGTGCGAGCGGTGGATGGCATTTTGCTCGATTTGGGCATTTCATCGCCGCAGATTGATGAAGGGGTGCGCGGGTTCAGTTTCCGTTTCGACGGGCCTTTGGATATGCGCATGGATCAAAGTCGTGGCAAAACTGCGGCAGAGTGGTTGGCAACGCTGACTGAAAAACAATTGGTTGAGGTGATTCGAGATTATGGTGAAGAACGGTTTGCTAAGCAGGTTGCAAGGGCGATTGTTAAAGAGCGCGAAGATGGGCATGCCATCACCACTACAGGGCAACTTGCCAAGGTCGTGGCAGGTGCCATCCCCAAGATTGAGCCGGGCCAGAACCCTGCAACGCGCACATTTCAAGCTCTACGGATTTTCGTCAATCAAGAGCTTGAGGAGCTCTCGCTAGTGCTGCCAGATTGTTTAAAGCTGCTGCGTCCGCAAGGGCGGCTGGCGGTGATCAGCTTTCATTCGTTGGAAGATCGCATCGTCAAACGCTTTATTCAATCAGAAGTGGATAGAGATAACTTGCCTGCGGGCTTACCGGTGCGCGCTAGCGAATTGCCGCAGCCACGCATGCAGGCGATTGGTCGGGCCAGTAAGCCAAGCGCGGCTGAAGTAGCGGCGAATGTGCGATCACGTAGCGCAGTGTTGCGCGTGGCTGAACGTACCACGGTGCAATAAACAATCACATTATGATTCGACTGAATTTGATTTTATTTGCATTAACTATCGCCTTAGCGCTGGGCGTGGTGACCGCGCAATACAAGGCGCGCAAATTGTATTTTGAGTTGGATCGTCAGGCCGTGTTGACCAAGCAATACATGACGGAATATGACCAATTGCAAATCGAGCAAAGTACTTGGGCCATGCATTCTCGGTTAGAGGAGTTTGCGACCACGCGTTTGCATATGCATAGCCCTAGCATGCAACAGACGCAAGTGATCATGGTGGATGTGCCTTCAGCACCATAACCGGAATCACTGCGAATACATGGTTATGTTACTGAAAGAGAGTCAACACAAGCTGGTGAAGTTGCCAGCTTGGCGTCGTCGTACGCTGCTGGTGTTGATGTTGTTGAGTTTTGTCTTGTTGCTGGGGCGCGGATTTTATCTGCAGACTTTGCACAAGGATTACCTGATTAAAAAAGGCGAGGCATTTTCTCGACGCAAAGTGGTGTTGATGCCACACCGCGGCAAGATTTATGACCGTAACTTTAAACCATTGGCGATTAGTTTGCCGGTGGAGTCGGTCTGGGCCAACCCGACGGATGTGCAGATTTCTGTCGGTCAGTTAAAGCAAATGTCTAGCTTGCTGGACATGCCGACCAAAGAACTGCAACAAAAGCTGCAAAAAAAGAAAAAAGAATTTGTTTTTATTAAACGGAGAGTGGCGCCCGATGTGGCAAAACAGGTGATGGCGATGAAGGTACCCGGTGTGTTCAGTCAAAAAGAATACAAACGCTTCTACCCCGCGGCAGAAGTGACGGCGCATATCGTCGGTTTTACTGGGGTGGATGATACCGGCGTTGAGGGTATGGAGCTCTACCGGAATCACGTGTTGTCAGGCAGCGCTGGTAAACGCGATTTTGTGCGCGATCGCAAAGGCCATGTGGTGGAAGACCTGGTGGCCGTCAAGTTGCCGCACGATGGGCAAGACTTAGTGCTGAGCATAGACCGTACTGTGCAATATGTGGTGCACAGAGAGTTGTCACGCGCCGTTGAAAAACATAAAGCCAAGGCAGCGGCAGCGGTTGTGCTTGATGCCAAAACCGGCGAGGTATTGGCGCTGGTGAATATTCCGACTTACAACCCGAATAATCCAGTCAATGTGGCCAGCAAGCTACGCAACTCGGCCATCGTCAACATTTTTGAGCCTGGCTCAACCATGAAGCCAGTGACGGCGGCAGCGGCGATGGAGTTTGGCCCCTACCAGCCCGATACCAAGATTCAGACTGCGCCCGGATATTTGCGCATCGGTACCGCCACCATTCATGATGCGCACCCTAACCAAGTGTTAACCGTGTCTCAGGTCATCCAAAAGTCATCAAACGTCGGTTCAGCCAAAATGGCGCTCGATTTAGACCGCGAGCAATTATGGAGCACCTATGTGCAACTTGGCTTTGGCTCAACGACCAAGATTGGCTTTCCTGGCGAAGCCTCAGGCAAGGTGCGAGATTACAAAACTTGGCGTCCAATTGAGCAAGCCACCATGTCTTATGGCCATGGCATTAGCGTGACGCTGTTGCAGTTGGCGCGCGCCTATACCGTGTTTGCCAATGAAGGTGAGTTATTGCCGGTCACATTAACCAAGCTTTCCGAGCCGCCAGTGGGGCGCCAAGTGTTTTCTGCCAAGGTGGCAAACGCGGTTAAAGACATGCTTGAACTGGTAGTGCAACCTGGTGGTACGGCCTTGAAGGCGCAGGTGACCGGTTATCGCGTGGCTGGTAAAACGGGTACTGCGCACAAATTGGGCGAGCATGGCTATGAGCATGACAAATATGTCGGTTCGTTTGTTGGGATGGTGCCGGCCTCCAATCCACGACTCATCATGGCTGTCATGATCGATGAACCTAACAATGGCGAATACTACGGTGGCAGTGTTGCAGCACCTGTATTTAGTGCTGTGATGAATGATGTATTACGTATGTTGGTGATTCCACAAGACGGCAACGCATTGCCTGTCGCGCCGCCGGCGGATGCTGCCGAAGTAAAGGAGGCGATGTGAGTAAATACATTATTCCAGCCCCGGTGCATGGGATCACAGCGGATAGCCGCCAAGTAGAAAAGCATGGCTTGTTTTTGGCTTATCCCGGTCAGCACAGCGATGGTCGAGACTTTATTCAAGACGCGATTGCCAAGGGTGCTAATACCGTGATTTGGGATAATCAGGGGTTTGATTGGGATCCTGCTTGGCAAGTACATAACATCGCCATTGCGGACCTGAAATCGCAGGTGGGTCACATTGCAAGTCAGTTTTATAAAGAGCCCTCTGAGCAAATGTGGTGCATCGGTGTCACCGGGACAAACGGTAAAACAACGGTGACACATTGGTTGGCACAGGCCTATCGATTTTTGCAGCAGAAAGCGGCTGTGATCGGCACCTTGGGCAATGGAGCACTGGACGATTTGCAGCCCACGCAAAATACCACGCCCGGACCGGTGGAGCTGCAAAAAATGCTCGCCACCTTTGTGCTGGATCAGGTGCGCACCGTGGCGATGGAAGTCTCCTCGCATGGTCTCGATCAGGGGCGGGTGAATGGGGTGGCGTTTGACGTCGCGGTGTTGACCAACATCACGCGTGATCATCTTGATTATCACCTGACCATGGAGGCCTATCAGGCGGCCAAGCGCAAATTATTTGATTGGCAAACGCTTTCGGCCGCGGTGATTAATGCGGATGATGCCTTCGGTTTGGCACTCATCGAAGATACGCGCAAGCAAGGCAAAAA
>Ga0066445_1000545_pt1 | contig 10468 bp, 14 predicted proteins | sample LakWasMet67_HOW9_2_FD_59533 | JGI IMG/M metagenome (GOLD analysis project Ga0066445, IMG submission 59533) | Freshwater sediment methanotrophic microbial communities from Lake Washington under simulated oxygen tension - Sediment Metagenome 67_HOW9 | ecosystem: Environmental > Aquatic >...
AATTACGCTCAGTCGACGGCTGCCTGTTGATCTGTCGACTGGGGCAGCCAGCGCACGACCAGCAAGCCGATTTCGAATAGTAACCAGAGCGGCAGTGCCAACATACATTGCGAAACGATATCAGGCGGCGTAAAAATGGCCCCCAGCACAAACGCCCCTACAATCACATAAGAACGTGACTCTTTTAATTGTGCTAAGCTCACCCAACCCATCAGCGCGATTAACACCACAGCCACTGGCACCTCAAACGCAAAGCCAAATGCTAGAAATAAACCGATAACAAAATCGAGATATTCTGCAATATCAGTCATTACTGTGACCCCGGCCGGCGCACTGCCAATTAAAAAACCAAAGACGACAGGAAACACCACAAAATAGGCGAAGGCCATACCAATAAAAAACAAAATGATCGCCGATGCAAGTAATGGGCGAATCAAGCGCTTTTCATGCGCGTAGAGACCCGGCGCAACAAAACGCCAGCATTGATAGACCATCCATGGCAGCGTCAGTAGAAAAGCAGACAGCATGGTGACTTTCATAGGCACAAAAAAGGGCGTCGTCACTGCGGTAGCGATCATTTGCGCCCCTTGCGGCAGCTTGGCTAGTAACGGTGCGGCTAGCAAGCTATACAAGCGGTCAGAAAATGGAAACAGGGCAACAAAGACGACCAATAGTCCGATGACAGCGCGCAGCAAACGATTACGCAATTCAATCAAATGGGAAATAAAGGTTTCTGTCGGCGTCATAATGCTTGAATACTCAGTGACACCTTAAGTGGAGATCTTTTGTTCAGAAGCATTACCCGCATCCTCCAGCTTAGGGCTAAGTTTGCGAGCGCGCCGCGTGGGTTTTTTAGTCATGTCTGAATCGGCAAACAATTGCGCCTGCGGGTCTGATGCAAGACTGGGTTGTGGTTGTGCCTCAAGCTGCGTTGGTGGCAGTGACGTTGCGTCTGCGAGCACGGCCTCTTGGATTTTGCGTTGGCGGGGTTGGCGGGGTTTCTTAGCCCCATCGCTTGCAGGTTCAGGGCTCGCGATGTCCGGCGCCACCGATGGCAGAATGCTACGCTCTACTTCTTGCATGCCCTCTTGCAAGCTGGATTTCACCTCGTCCTGTAGTTTTTGCAACTCAGCAAAGCGTGCTTCACGATTGACTTCGTCCTTAACCTGGGTGATGAAGCGCTGCATACGGCCAAAAAAAGCGCCCGCGGTGCGGGCGACTTTTGGCAATTTTTCTGGGCCGATCACAACCAAGGCTACGAAGGCGATCACCAGCAATTCTGAAAATGAAATATCAAACACGGTGCATCAATACTTATTTGCTTTGATCCGTGAGCTCATCTTGCTTGGACTCAGCCTTGCCTTCATTCACTGCTTTTTTAAACTCATTCACTGCGCCACCCACATCTCCGCCGATATTACGCAGTTTCTTGGTGCCGAATACCAGCACTACAATCAGCAACACGATCAGCCAATGCCATAAACTAAATGATCCCATCATAATCTCCTTTAACTTGCCAGACGCTATCCGCTGATCGCGCCGCCACCAAACACATGCAGATGAATGTGAAACACTTCTTGGCCGCCTTCACGACCGACATTCATCACAGTTTTATAGCCTGTCAACCCTAAGCCAGCGGCTAATTTTGGCGCTAATGCCATCATTTTACCAAGCAAAGCCTCATGTGCAGCAGTACAGTCATTGAGGGTTTCGATATGAGTTTTTGGCACAATCAAAAAATGAATCTTGGCCAGCGGACGAATATCATGAAACGCAATCACGTCTTCGTCTTCATAAACTGAATTAGACGGGATTTGGCCAGCGGCAATTTTACAAAAAATACAGTCTGCACTCATTGGCTTCTGCTCGCTTTCTCTTCAATGCCCGACAAACCCTCGCGCCGCGCCAACTCATTGAGCACGTCCTGCGCGCTTAATCCAGCATGACTCAGCATCACTAAGGTATGAAACCATAAGTCTGCAGTTTCATAAATGATTTCTTCGGTGTTGCCGCCTTTGGCAGCAATCACGGTTTCAGTGGCTTCTTCGCCAATTTTTTTCAAAATGCTATCCATGCCCTTGGCATATAGCTTGGCGACATAAGAGGAAGATGGATCCGCTGACTTACGCTGTTCCATTAATTCTGACAATCTGGTTAATACATCACTCATGGTATATCGCTTTCGGATCTTTGAGCACAGGCTCCACCGTGACCCATTGGTCAGCTTGTAACTGCTGAAAAAAACAGTTGTGCCGACCAGTATGACACGCAATACCGCCCAACTGTTCGACCGTGAGCATGACCACATCGTTGTCGCAGTCTAAACGAATATCGTGCACGCGCTGTGTGTGGCCGGATGACTCGCCTTTGTGCCACAGTTTGTTTCGAGAGCGGGAAAAATATACGGCGTGACCGGTATCACGCGTGAGTTGCAACGCCTCGCGATTCATCCAGGCAAACATGAGAATTTTTCCTGTGGCTTGCTCTTGTGCGATCACTGGTACCAAGCCATCTGCTGTCCAAGCGATTTGATCGAGCCAGTTCATCTCACTTCTAGCCCGTGCTCACGCATGTATTCTTTGGCCTGTTTCACCGTGAACTCTCCATAGTGGAAGATACTGGCAGCCAGCACGGCATCGGCACCACCGAGGGTCACGCCATCAACCAAATGCTGCAAATTGCCCACCCCCCCCGAGGCGATCAAGGGGACATCCACCGCATCACTAATCGCTTTATTGAGTGGGTTATTAAAGCCAATCTTGGTGCCATCGCGATCCATACTGGTGACTAATAATTCACCGGCGCCGAGGCTGACCATTTTTTGTGCCCACTTCACCGCATCTAACCCGGTTGACTGGCGTCCGCCGTGCGTGAACACCTCCCACTCGAACGGCTGGTTGTCGACTTTTTTAGCATCGATTGCGACCACGATGCACTGTGAGCCAAATCGGCTAGCAGCATCTTCGACCACTTGCGGATTTAATACTGCAGTTGTGTTGATACTGACTTTGTCTGCCCCTGCATTGAGCAAGCGACGCACATCTTCTACCTTGCGAACACCGCCCCCAACCGTGAGAGGAATAAATATCTGCTCAGCCACACGTTCAATAATATGCAGAATCAGGTCACGGTTATCAGAGCTTGCCGTAATATCAAGAAAGGTTAACTCATCTGCGCCCTGATCATTGTAGCGCTGAGCAATTTCAACCGGATCACCCGCGTCGCGCAACTCAAGGAAATTGACCCCTTTGACCACACGACCATCGGTCACATCTAAGCAAGGGATGATGCGTTTGGCACAACCCATTATGCGCGGCCACTCAGCTGATCAGCGAGTAATTGTGCGGCTGCAAAATCGAGGGTGCCCTCATAAATCGCACGCCCGGTGATAGTGCCAATAATGCCTTCGTCCTGTACAGCACATAAATGACGCACATCATCAAGATTGGTAACGCCACCACTGGCGATCACTGGAATTGTCAGTGCCTGCGCGAGGGCGACGGTTGCCTCAATATTCACACCGGTCAGCATGCCATCTCGACCAATATCGGTATAAACAATACTTTCCACGCCGTAATCTTCAAATTTTTTCGCCAAATCGATCACATCGTGACCAGTCAACTTAGACCAGCCATCTACCGCGACTTTGCCATCCTTGGCATCCAATCCCACCATAATTTGCCCGGGAAAGGCGTAACAAGCCTCATGCAAGAAACCCGGATTTTTCACCGCAGCTGTGCCAATAATGACATAGCTGATGCCATCATCAAGATATCGCTCAATGGTGTCCAGATCGCGAATGCCGCCACCTAATTGAATCGGAATATCACCACCCACGGCAGCTACAATCGACTTAATGGCCGCCTCATTGACCGGTTTACCGGCAAAGGCTCCATTTAAATCCACTAGATGTAACCGTTTGCCACCTTGATCGACCCAATGTCTGGCCATGGCACCAGGGTCTTCGGAAAATACGGTGGACTCTTCCATCAAGCCCTGCTTTAAACGGACGCAGTGACCATCTTTCAAATCAATCGCTGGAATAATTAACATGTTGTTTTCAATAGATAAATGACGAGTGATGACTAAAACAACTGAAGACCCTGCTTTAGGGTTTCCAGTTTACAAAATTATCGAGAAGTTGCAACCCTGCCGCCGCACTCTTTTCTGGGTGAAACTGCACCGCGAACACGTTGTCGCGGGCGATGGCTCCCGTAAAATCAAACGGATAAGCCGTGGTGGCTGCGGTGAGACCGGCCTCATCTGGGGCTACATAGTAGCTATGCACATAGTAAAACCGGGCTTGATCGGGAATATCTGCCCACAGGGCATGGGGCTGTGTCTGATGCACCTGACTCCAGCCCATGTGCGGCACCTTCAATTTGGCCCCATTCACATCGACCATGCTGTCTGACGGAAAGCGTTTCACTTGACCTGGATAAACCCCTAAACCTGGCACATTACCTTCTTCAGAATGTTCAAAGAGCATTTGCAGACCAATACAAATGCCTAAAAATGGCTTTTGTTTGGTGGCCACGATGACCGCCTGTCGTAAGCCACGTGCATCTAGCTCTCGAATACAATCCGGCATGGCGCCTTGACCAGGAAAAACGACACGCTCTGCTTGCGCAATCTGCTCAGGGTCGCTGGTCACAGCGACCGAAATCGAAGGCGCCACGGCTTTGAACGCATTGGCGACGGATCTTAAATTACCCATGCCATAATCAACAATGGCGACTTGCAAGCGACTCATGATTAGCAATCAGGCGTTATAACGCACCCTTGGTTGAAGGCATCAATCCGGCCATACGTGGATCTAAGGTCGAAGCCATGCGTAACGCGCGACCAAAAGCTTTAAAAATTGTCTCAGCTTGGTGGTGTGCGTTTTGGCCTTTAAGGTTATCAATATGCAGTGTGACCAGTGCATGATTGACAAAGCCTTGAAAGAACTCATGTATGAGGTCGACATCAAAGGCACCAATCATGGCACGGGTAAATACGCAGTCAAACTCAAGGCCCGGGCGACCAGAAAGATCAAGCGCAACACGGCTTAGAGCTTCATCCAAGGGCACATAGCTGTGGCCGTAGCGGGTGAGTCCTTTTTTGTCGCCGATGGCCTTCGCGAATGCTTGTCCTAGCGTGATACCTACGTCTTCAACGGTATGGTGTGCATCAATATGCAAATCACCATTGGCGTGTATTTTCATGTCAATCATGCCGTGACGCGCAATTTGATCGAGCATATGATCGAAAAAGCCCAAACCGGTATTGAGGTCAGATTGACCGGTGCCATCGAGATTAATCGAGACAGTGATTTGAGTTTCCAGCGTATTGCGTGTGACTTCAGCTTGACGTGACATATAAAGATGGGGAGATTGACCCCAATGAATTAGCAAATAATGTGTTCATTTTACAGCAACTCTTGCTTGACTGGCAAAAAGCCGACATGAAAAACAAAAAAGCAGCCCAGAGGGCTGCTTTTTTAATATCAAAAAACGATTCGTAAGAATCTTAATCGATTATTTTGCTTCTTCAGTTGCAGGTGCAGCTTCAGCAGGGGCAGCTTCGGCAGGCATTGCTTCAGCGGCTGGGGCTTCAGCAGCAGGTGCAGCTTCAACAGGTGCAGCTTCTTCTGCCGCAGGCGCTTCAGCAGCTGGGGCAGCTTCTTCTGATTTTTTACCCAACAAAGAGAAAACCAATACTGCAGCAACAGCAGCAATGATCCAAGGCAGCAGCTTGTTACCACCTTTAGCGGCAGTACCTGCACCGTGAGCGATTTTAGTGATCTCTGTCGCAGCAGCCGCTGGGTCAGCAGCACCGTAGATGGCTGCACCAGCAACCACAATGTCAGCACCAGCATCAACAACTTGTTTAGTGGTTGCAGCTTTTACGCCACCGGCGACAGACACTTTAGCGCCTGTTTTCAGACCAGATACTAAACCTAAGTCAGCGAATGGTGTTTGACCAGCAGCTTGTTGATCCAAACCAGTATGAACACCAATAATGTGTGCACCCAATTTAACTACTTCAAGCGTACGGGCTTTTTTGTCTTTAACGTTGATCAAGTCAATTTGCGCTTCTTTGCCATATTTGTTGGCAGCGTCAATCACACCTTTGATCGTACCGATATCTGCTGTACCCAATACGGTACAAATGTCAGCACCTGCTTTGTAGAATGGCTCAGCTTCGTAGAAACCAGCATCCATGGTTTTCAGGTCAACCAAAATCTTGTTGTTAGGGAATTTTGAACGCAGTGCTTTTAACAGTTCGATACCGTTGTGTTTGATACAAGGTGTACCAATTTCAAGAATATCAACGTGTGGCGCAACTTTTGCTGCCAAAGCGATTGTTGCGTCGAAATCCAATGAGTCCAATGCCATCTGGGTTTGTGCCATTTTTCTTCCTCCGAGTTTGCTCTATTTTAAATCCAATGAATCTATGCGCAGCAATCATGCAAACGCAACCCTCACTGCACATTATGTACAATAGCGTGCATCATAACCGCATTTTCAATAAAATGACAATATTGCGACGACTTTTTTTAAGCCACGTTGCAATCATTTACGGCATATTAGCAGTCAAATTACTGCAAATACTTTGATTTTAGCGACATCAAGACTACAGAAGCGAACGCAATGCCTGCATGAGTGCCTGATTTTGGCTTGGGTTGCCTATCGTGATGCGTAAAAAGTCCGAAATGCGTGCCGGTTTTTTGAAATGTCGGACGATGACAGCTTGCTCACGCAAACCTGCCGCCAGCTTTTCGCCCGCATGCGCAGGATGTCTGGTAAAAATAAAATTAGCCCCTGAAGGCAATACTTCAAAGCCCAGTGCCTGCAGCTCAGCGACTAACGCTTCTCGCGCAACGATGACTTGCTGACGCGTTTGCTCAAAATAGGCCTCATCCTGTATGGCTGCGATTGCCCCGGCTTCAGCGAAACGATCCAGAGGATAGGAGTTGAAACTGTCTTTGATGCGAATCAGAGCTTGAATCAATGTGGCATTCCCTAGCGCATAGCCTACCCGTAAGCCCGCCAACGACCGCGATTTTGAGTAAGTGTGTGTCACCAATAAGTTCGGATACTGGTTGACCAACGACACCGCTGACTGGGTACCGAAATCCACATAAGCTTCATCCACCACCACCACCGAATGGGTGTTCGCTTTTAGTAAGCGCTCAATGTCACTCAAGGGCATCGGCACCCCTGTCGGTGCATTGGGGTTCGGAAAGATGATTCCACCATTCGGGCGCAAGTAATCATCAATCGCAATTTCAAACTGCGCATTCAAAGGCACGGTTTCAAATTCGATGCCATACAAACCGCAATACACTGGATAAAAACTGTAGCTAATATCGGGAAATAGCAGGGGTTGATCATGTTTCAATAGTGCTTGAAAAACATGTGCCAGCACCTCATCGGAGCCATTACCAACAAAGACCTGATTGGCTTGCAAACCATGATACTCAGCAATGACTGACTTTAAACGGCTAGAGTCAGGGTCTGGATATAACCGTAAACTTTCTGCTGCTTCCGCTTGCAACGCCGCGAGCACCTTTGGGCTTGGCCCAAAAGGATTTTCATTGGTATTGAGCTTGACCAGATTTTGTAGCTTGGGTTGTTCTCCCGGCACATAAGGGGTCAGGCGATGAACAAGTTCACTCCAATATTCACTCATGATGTCACTCTGGCTTTAGGCGATATTCAGCACTGCGGGCGTGCGCCTGCAAACCTTCGCCATAAGCTAAGGTTGCAGCGATTTTTCCCAACGTTTGTGCGCCGGCGGCTGAGACCATAATCAAGCTGGAGCGCTTCTGAAAATCATAGACCCCCAACGGCGAGCTAAAACGGGCAGTCCGGGACGTCGGCAGGACGTGGTTGGGACCCGCACAATAATCACCCAGCGCCTCACAGGTATCACGACCCATAAAGATCGCGCCAGCATGCTTGATCCGCTGACTGAATGACAGCGCGTCATCCATCGACAACTCCAGGTGTTCCGGCGCGATGTAATTAGAAATATCGGCGGCCTCCGCCAGATCTTTCACTTGGATTAAGGCGCCGCGATTTTGTAGTGAGGTGCGAATAATATCTTGACGAGGCATATCACCGACCTGCCGCTCAATACTTGCCTGCACTTGATCGAGAAAATCCGCGCTTGGGGAGAGCAAAATAGCTTGCGCCAGTTCATCGTGCTCAGCCTGACTAAACAAGTCCATTGCCGTCCAGTCTGGGTTACTCTTGCCATCGCTGATCACCAAGATTTCAGAGGGGCCAGCCACCATATCAATCCCCACTACGCCAAACACACGACGCTTGGCCGCAGCCACATAAGCATTGCCCGGGCCGACGATTTTATCTACTTGCGGCACTGTTTGCGTGCCATAGGCCAAGGCCCCGACAGCTTGTGCGCCTCCGATGCAAAATACGCGGTCTACGCCACACACTGCAGCAGCGGCGAGAACCAATTGATTTTTTTCACCATTGGGCGTTGGCACCACCATGATTAACTCTTGCACGCCCGCCACTTTGGCCGGAATCGCGTTCATTAGCACTGATGACGGATAAGCCGCTTTGCCTCCAGGCACATAGAGCCCCACACGATCCAGTGCGGTCACTTGTTGGCCCAGCAGGGTGCCGTCTGCCTCGGTGTACTGCCAAGATTGCATCACTTGTTTTTCATGATAACTGCGCACACGGCCTGCGGCCGCTTGCAAAGCTTCACGTTGTGCTGGCGGTAAATTGTTTAACGCCGCATGCAACTCTGCCTGAGGAATTTCCAACTGCGCCAGATGCTGTGCGTTCGTTTTATCGAAGCGATTTGTATATTCAAGAACTGCTTCGTCGCCGCGACTTTTCACATCTTTTAAGATGTTCGCAACGACCTGATCAATGCTGTCATCCTGAGCAGTTTCAAAAGCCAGCAATGCCTTTAACTCGGCATCAAAGCCAGCATCCTGTGTATTTAAGCGTTTAATCTTCATAAATCTCTATCAATTAATCTCGACGAATGGCGCCTGCAAAGCTGTCAATAATCGGTTGCAGCGAAGGGCGGTTCACTTTGTAAGAGGCTTGATTCACCACCAGACGCGAGCTGATTGCACCTACCTCTTCTACTGCTTTGAGCTTATTCGCGCGCAAAGTTCCACCCGTGCTCACCAAATCCACAATTGCGTCTGCCAAACCCACTAATGGGCCCAACTCCATCGAACCATATAATTTGATGAGATCGACATGCATGCCTTTGGCTGCAAAGTGTGCACGCGCGGTTTTCACGTATTTGGTCACCACTTTCAGGCGCGCCCCTTGACGAATACTTGCCTCGTAATCGAAGTCCTCACGCACGGCCACCATCATTTTGCAACGTGCTATATTCAAATCCAGCGGCTGGTACAAGCCTTCACCGCCATGTTCATCCAGCACATCCTTGCCGGCGATACCGAGGTCGGCAGCGCCGTACTGCACATAGGTCGGCACGTCGGTTGCGCGCACAATGATCAGTCGGACATCAGGACGGTTGGTAGGCAAAATCAACTTGCGTGAGGATTCGGGATCTTCTAGTGATTGAATCCCTGCGGCAGCCAACAGCGGTGTAGTTTCTTCAAAAATGCGCCCTTTGCTGAGTGCAATAGTAATCATGATTAATTCGATCTACGCACTTTGGCGCCCAGTTTATTCAGTTTTTCTTCAAGTTTTTCGTAACCACGATCCAGATGATAAATACGGTCAATCACCGTTTCACCCTCTGCGACCAAGCCAGCCAATACCAGGCCAGCAGAGGCCCGTAAATCAGTCGCCATCACGTTGGCGCCCTCTAAGGCAGAGACGCCTTGCACCAGCGCGGTATTGCCTTGCACATCGATATTCGCGCCCATGCGCTGCAACTCTTGCACGTGCATAAACCGGTTTTCAAAAATGGTCTCAATCACAGTACACACGCCCTCTGCCACCGTATTCATTGCCATAAATTGCGCCTGCATATCGGTGGGAAACGCCGGATGTGGCGCGGTGCGTACATTGACTGCTTTGAGTTTTCCGTTACTTTTCACGGTAATGCTTTGGCTGTCATGGCTAATCGTGGCGCCAGCTTCACGCAGCTTTTCAATCACCGCTTCTAGCAAATCGGCACGGGCATTCTTCAACGTCACTTCGCCACCCGTCATCGCCGCTGCTACCATATAAGTGCCAGCCTCAATGCGGTCACAAACCACATGATGCTGTGCACCGGTTAAACGCTCTACGCCCTCAATGGTGATGGTATCAGTGCCCGCACCTGAAATCTTGGCACCCATCTTATTCAGGCATTCTGCCAAATCGACTACTTCGGGCTCTTTGGCAGCGTTTTCGAGCACGGTGGTGCCTTGTGCCAAGGTAGCGGCCATCATTAGATTTTCAGTGCCAGTGACCGTGACCAAATCCATGTAATATTTTGCGCCCTGCAAGCGCCGGTTAGGTAGATGCAAGGTGCT
>Ga0066445_1000553_pt1 | contig 10406 bp, 10 predicted proteins | sample LakWasMet67_HOW9_2_FD_59533 | JGI IMG/M metagenome (GOLD analysis project Ga0066445, IMG submission 59533) | Freshwater sediment methanotrophic microbial communities from Lake Washington under simulated oxygen tension - Sediment Metagenome 67_HOW9 | ecosystem: Environmental > Aquatic >...
AAGCCCGCCATTATTCTAGGTATCCCATCTGTCGATTATTGGTTTAATGTTTTTTTAATTGATAGGCACGTACTGCCTGATTATGGGCCGCAAGTGAGCTGGTAAAAATATGCCTGCCCTGCCCATTGGCAACAAAATACAACGCTTGCGTCTTGGCGGGGTGCAAGGCCGCTTGAATCGAAGCTAAGCCAGGCAAGGCAATCGGCGTCGGCGGCAAGCCACTGCGCGTGTAAGTGTTGTAAGGGGTGTCCGTGGCCAAATCTTTTTTTGTAATATTGCCACGATAGCGCGTGCCCATGCCATAAATCACGGTCGGGTCGGTCTGCAAACGCATGCCTTTACGCAGGCGATTGATAAATACCCCCGCAATTTGCGGCCGCTCTTCTTCCACGCCGGTCTCTTTTTCAACAATCGACGCCATAATCAGTGCTTCATACATCGAGCGATACGGTAAGCCGGCCTCACGCGTCTGCCAAGCCGCTGATAAATGCTGCAGCATTTTTTGATAGGCCCGCTTATACAGCGCAAGCTCGCTGCTCTGTGTATCCAAAAAATAAGTATCCGGAAAAAACCAACCTTCGGCGTGCATATCCTGACCACTAAGCGTGCGCATCAACTCGCTGTCTGACAACATCACTGCGTCATGCCGTATCCCTGGCATCTGGGCTAACTTTTGGCGGAAATCGGCAAAGGTTTTACCCTCGATCAACTGTAATTTAAATTGATCAAACGTACCGTGCTTGAGGATGTCGATTAACGACATCACCTGCAAAGGGGTGTTCAACGCGTAGTTGCCTGCCTGCAATTGGCTGCCACCACCGCTGAGTTTGACCACCAGCAAAAAGCTATAGGGTTCGGTGAGCACGCCTGCTGCAACCAGTTGATCTGCAATACCACGCACACTGGCGCCAGCGGGAATCTGCAAGCCGATGGTTTCTGAGACCATGGGTAGCGGACGTATCATGAAAATAACGAGCCAGACCACCAGCGCTAACATCCCGGCACACAGGAGCGCCAGCCCATATTTTAGCCACTGCTTAATGGATAACATACGCTAAATCTGACCGCAGTTGCTTGGCCCACTCATTATCAGCAATCGCATGATCGTCAATCTGCGTCACCTGCAGCACCCCATACACACTATTCACGATCACCACCCCATCCGCCGTCAGTAGATCGTCCATCACCAAGTCCTTGGACACCACCGACTGTGCATGCGTCTTATACCAATCCAGCACCTTTTGCCGCATCACCCCTGCCACCCCGCAACGCTCTAAAGTGGGTGTCATGATGACCCCTGCTTTACAGACAAACAGGTTGCCACTGACGGCTTCAATCACGTGATCGTCATAATCACGCAGTAGGCCATCAAAAAATCTGGGATCTTTCTGCTCCGCACGTGCCAGCACATTTTCAAGGCGATTCAGGTGTTTGATCCCAGCCAGCAGAGGTTGTGCCGCAAGCCGGGTCTGGCAGCTGTATAAAGCCACTCCTTGGCGATAGATGTCTGGCGGATACACCGGCAAATCACTGAGGATGAGCACACGGCTGGGCTCGCAAATGGCCGGTGGCGCATAGCCGCGCGCGCCATCACCGCGGGTGATGATGATTTTGACAATGGCAGAGGTAAAAGAAGGGTCTTCAACCGAGGATATCAAATGCTTAAATTCTTGCAGTAGTAACTCAGCAGAGGGGCAGACGATTTGAATTTTTCCGCAATCGGCAACCAGCGTCTGGTAATGCAGTGGCCAGTCCTGCAAGGCGCCGTGAATCAAGCGCATGGTCCTGAAAATGCCATCCCCGTAGGCAAATCCACGGTTGGTCGGTGCAATGCCGTTTACCAGTTTACCGTTGATGCAATAGCGGACTGTGGTCATGTAAAGCCAAACAAAAAAGTGGTTTCGAACAAGCCTGAAACCTTACCATAAATCGGGCTTGGCAGCGGCAGAATCTCAGCAAAAACCCAAGCCTTGTGGCGATATAAACGTTGAAATAAATGATTTTTTAAAGTTTGTTGTGGCAATGACGGCAACAACATCAGCAGTAATCTAGCAGGATTACATTGACCGGGATATCACCATGGCGATTTCCAATATTCAAACGAACGTGTCGGCCCTGTTAAACAAAGCCTACAACACGGAGCCCCAAACATCTTCAGCGAGCAGCACTGCACTCGCCGCGACAGAAGACACCTCTCCTGCCACAGGACAACAGACCCCTGCATCAGCCAGTGCGCTAGTTACATTAAGGGGTGCAGGCAATGTGCCGCAAACGTATACCGCTCAGGGCTTGATGCAACAATTGCGGCAATTTCAGTTAAGTAATGCATCGTTATTGTTTGGCGAGGGTGATACCGCTGAGGATAATAGCCATGGATTGACCGGCTTGATGAGCGCGACTGCTGAGAGCGATCCATCAGCAATCACCGAGGATATAGTGAACAACATCAATGCGGGATCTACACCCAGCAACTCAGTTGGTTGAACGGATTCAACTTCTGGCCTTAAACAGGTTAACAAGCGGGTAGTCTAGCTCGTTTCTCTATGCTCAATCTCCAGCTCGGCCTACGCCGGGCTTTTTGCTTTTGGCTGCATGCCGACTTTGCCATGACAATATATGTTAAGTTATGATAATAAATCGACCACATATGGAGAATTGTCATGAAACCGAAGGTATTTATTGGCTCATCGCGTGAGGGCTTGGACATTGCGAATGCATTGCATGCAAATCTTATCCGTGAGGCAGAGTGCACCGTATGGCCTAATGGCGTGTTTCAAATCTCAGGCGCGACCATTCACACCTTAATCGATACGCTGCGAAATTCGGATTTTGGCCTATTTGTATTCAGTGAGGGGGACCTGAGCGTCATGCAGGGGCAGCAGAATCCAGTGGTACGAGATAATGTTGTTTTTGAATTGGGATTATTTATTGGCCGCCTCGGTGTTGAACGTTGTTTCATTATTATTCCGGACCATGTGACAAACTTGAGACTCCCTACAGACTTAATGGGCGTCTTGCCAGTGCAATATGATGCGAACCGCGCAGACAAAAATTGGCTGGCGGCGACCGATTCGGTTTGCATGCAAATTCGCGCCAAATTGTATGCAATAAAATCATTTCAAGATGCAATCGTCACCAGCGTTCCAGTCATCAGTAAAGCCGCCAGCCATGTATCCGACCATGCATCCAACCATGAAGCGGCCATTTCAGCACTTGGTTTAGGACTCGAAGTCCATGACAAGGGCTATGCACTCACCGGCAATACCCATCCACACAAAGACGCCATCAAGCAAGCAGGCGCTCGCTGGCACAAAGGATTAAAAAAATGGTTGATTCGTAGCAGTGATAAAGCGCAGTTTGAACGCCTGATTGCCAGCCTCAATGCGAATGCACGTGCTTAATGGTCACCTAGTCTTCGGACTTGACGAAGTGTCCTTGCGGTTTGTCGCTGAGCAATTTTAATAAATCTGTACAGCGCAATGACAAGGCATAGCCAAGCACACCGCTGCCAATCACCACCGTGTCATACTGCGAAACACTGTGATCGACCAACACCTGCAGACCATCAGGTAACGCGATCGGCGGCACAGCGCCCACCTGATAGCCGGTGGCTGCCAACACTTCATCGTAGGTGGCCATGCGGCATTTGCGCTCGTTGAGATGACTACGCAACAAGGCCCAGTCAGCCCTGCCGCCACCGGCTACGGCCAACAGGCAAAATCCACTGGTTTCAGCTTTAAAGACCACGCTGCGGACCACCGATTGCGAGTCAATGCACTGCCCGGTTAACAAACTCTCAAGGCTGCGAATGGGTTTTTGATCCTCACTGAGAGGAATTTCAATGACTTGATAAGCAATGTGCTGTTGCGAGAGTAATTCGGTGACCGCTGAATGTAGGTCAGTCGTCATGGCTGTGTCCTTACAAAGGATTGACTTTAATCATCGGAAGCGTTGGACTGGTAGGCTGTATATTTCGCATTACTGCCTTTGCATTGCTCAACCGGATACTTCTGCGCATTTAAGTTAATTTTGTCATGGGTCGCGGCGATTAAATCAATGTCGCACACCTCGGCGATGCGCAGCAAATAAACAAAGGTGTCAGCCAACTCCTGTCCAACCTGAACCCGTGTATCAGCATCCAATGCACGGCTATCGGCTTCTGTCATCCATTGAAAATGTTCCACCACTTCTGCCGCCTCAACAATCATCGCCATCGCCAAGTTTTTCGGCGAGTGAAACTGCGCCCAGTCGCGCGCCTCCACAAAGGCGTTGATTCGCTGACGCAAAGCCAGCAAAGAGTCAGCGGGTGCGTTTTGTTGTTCTGTCATAAAACAATCGTTAAATAAAATGATGTGAACTAAAAGTTTATTGTTTTGCGAGCAAGGCTGCAAATTCATCTGCAGGCAAAGGCCGACTAAACAAATAGCCTTGCATTTCATCACAATCATGCGATTGCAAGAACGCAAGCTGTGCTTCAGTCTCTACGCCCTCGGCGATGACGGTTAATCCCAGACTCTGCGACATTTTAATGATCGCATTGACGATGGCAGCATCATTGACATCCACTTGTATGTCACGAATAAAGCTCTTGTCGATTTTGATGGTATTAACAGGCAACATTTTCAGGTAGGACAAGCTGGAGTAGCCAGTACCAAAATCATCCACCGACAACCTAACCCCCATCTCTTTGAGTTTATTGAGATCTTGAATCACAGTCATCTCACTCTGAATCGCAACGCTTTCAGTCACTTCAAGTTCCAGATGATGCGGTTGTAGGCCCGTTTGTGACAACACTTTGACGACTTCCTGCATAAAGTGCGCATGGTGTAACTCCACCACCGACACATTAATCGCAACCGGAATCTTGGGCAAGCCTGCATCTTGCCATTTTTTATTTTGCGTACACGCTTCGCGCAATACCCAAAGACCTATCCCCTTTATCAAGCCAGATTCCTCGGCAACTTTGATAAAGCGATCTGGCATCATCATGCCCCACTGCGGATGCATCCAACGAATAAGCGCTTCAGCGCCAATGATCTTGCCAGTATTGATGCTCACCTTGGGCTGATAAAACAAATGTAACTCATTGTTTGAAAACGCTTTTTGCAAGCTGTTTTCTAACATCAGTTGGGCCGCAACGCGTTCACTCATTTCATGGGTAAAAAACTGGTAATTATTTCGGCCAGAATTTTTTGCATGATACATTGCTGCATCTGCATGCCGAGTCAACACATCCTCACTGTCGCCATCATCAGGGTAAACCGCAATCCCGATACTGGCAGTGATAAACAGCTCATGATTAGCAATATTGACCGGGTCATTCAGTACTGTGAGTATTTTTTGGGCAATTTCGGCAGGCACAGCGTCATCATTTAACTCAGGCAATAACAACACAAACTCGTCGCCCCCTAAGCGACTGAGTGTGTCAGAGGCCCGAATACACATTTGCAACCGCTTGCACAAAACTTTGAGCAATTGATCGCCCACTTCATGGCCCAAGGTATCATTCACCCGTTTAAAATGATCAATGTCACAAAACAAAATGGCCAGCTTGGATTGTCTTCTTTGAGCCGCACTGATCGCTTGGGTGATACGGTCTGTCAGCAACAATCGATTCGGTAAATCGGTCAGGTAATCATGCTCGGCCAGATAAGTCATTTTTTGCGCCATTTGATAGGCATCACTAACGTCATGAAACACCAGCACCACGCCTAAAATGGCGCCATTGGGATCGCGAATCGGCGCTGCAGAATCCTCAATGTGGTATTCAGCCCCTGATTTGGCAATCAGCAAGGTATGGTTAGCCAGCCCACATATCTTGTTTTGCGTGAGCACCACATCTACCGGATTCGCTGCCAGCTTGCGCGTGCTTTCATTCAAAATTCTGAACACTTCTAGAATCGGTCGTCCCTGCGCTTCAGATTTGCTCCACCCCGTCATCTTTTCCGCCACCGGATTCAGATAGGTCACCTCAGACTGCATATTGGTGGTAATCACCGCATCACCGATCGACTCCAGCGTCACCATCGCCAATTGTTTTTGATTAAACAATTCCAGTTCGGTACGTTTTCTTTGTTCGATCTCTTGGCGCAAATTGCTGTTGATATTGCTCAAATCCTCCGTGCGCTCCTTAACCAAGTGCTCAAGGTTTGCATTTAATGTCGCCAAGGCCTGCTCTGCCTCTAGCCGTTTCTGCACCTCAGATTCCAGCCGCGCAATCGTCGTTTTTAACTGCTTAGTGCTCGTGATGGTCAAGGCAACCGGCATCAAACGCCACAACATGATCGCGGTAATCCCTGAAGCCAGCGCTGTCACGCTTTTCATCGCCGCATCCAGCCAATAGGCAGGCTGCCAAATGGTCATGATCCCAATGAGATGGGTCGTTCCACAGGCGAAGATGAACAGTGAAAACATGATGAACACCCAGTTAAATTCGAGATCAGCACGTTTTTTAACCAGATAAAGTAAAGCAATGGGGATCGTGTAGTAGGAAATCGCAATGACTGTGTCAGAAATAACATACATCCACAGCAGCGCGGGCGTCCATAGGTAGCAATGGCCGTGAGGCATGAAGTCGCTGGGCACTAACAAATTCAAAAAAGCATCCATCATAGCCTCTTCCTTGATTCTTCATGGTGAACTGCGGTGAGTTAGCGTTATTGGTCACGAATCACTCAGTACAGGCTGGCGAACAGATACTGCGATAATATTTGCGACTTTAATTTATACTAAAACTAAGGGATGTGGTTGAGATAAAACAATGATTAACATTTGGCACAAGCGCCGGGAGCTTGAACTTGCGCCCGGCGGCATTGGGGATAGCACTGCATGCTTGAATGCGCCCTCCGCTTGGTGGCTTGCGGAGGGTGCATGGAGGGGTTATGGGACCTGTTTACGATTACTGCCTGCTACCATTTTAATTTCAAACAAACGGCATTCCAACGGGCCGTTATACAACAAGGTTTTTTTGCTTGGACTTAAGCGCATCAGCTTGGGCATGCGCAAATCACTGGTGAGAAAATAGGTGTTCCAACCAGAAAATTTTTGTTTCAGCGCGGCTGCCATTTCTGGATAGAGCTCGGCCAAGGTATCCTCTTCGCCGATGCGCACACCATAAGGCGGATTAGCTACCAAAACGCCTGTTTCAGCGGGGGGCGACACCTTGGTAAACTCCCAATGTGATAATTGCACTGCCTCCAGCCAACCAGCCATCTCTAGGTTTTGTTTGGCCACGCGTACCGCACGTAAATCCATGTCTGAGCCGTAAATGCCTTGAAAGCTGATCGGCTTGACGGCTTTAACCGCTGCATTACGTACCTTTTTAAGCGTATCAGACTCAAAGTTTTTGAGTTTTTCAAAACCAAAATGTCGGTTTAAACCCGGTGCAATATTCAGGGCAATCATGACCGCTTCAAGCAAAAACGTGCCGCTACCGCACATCGGATCAAGCAAGGCTTGGCCTGGTTGCCAACCACTCAAGCGCAAAATACCCGCGGCCAAGTTTTCACGCAAAGGCGCTTCGATACTATTTTTACGATTACCGCGCTGATACAGCGGGTCGCCTGAAGTGTCCACATACAGTTGATAACTGTCCGCGTTTAAATAAACATGCACGCGAGCGTCCGGCTCGCGGGTATCAATATTTGGGCGGCTCCCCACACTTTGTCGAAATCGGTCGCAAATCGCATCTTTGACGCGCAAAGTAATGAATTCGAGGCTTTTTAGTGGGCTACGCACGGCGGTGACTTTCACCATCATGCTGTGTTTGACATCAAACCAGTTAGGCCAATTGATTTTGAGTGCGCCCTGAAAAATATCATCTTCATTCAGGTATTTGCCACGCCCCACTTGCATCAAAATACGTGTTGCCACACGTGAATGCATGTTGGCGTGATAGCACACAGATAACTCGCCGCTGAAACTAGCACCGCCATCAGTGACTTTAATATCACGTGCATTTGCCTGCTTCAGTTCTTCGAGGAGGATCGCTTCCAAGCCACGCGGGCAGGTCGCAAAGTATTGATTCATAAAATTAGCCACCGAGGGTGAACTCCTTACCGTTGTTAGGATTCGCGCCTTGCAGGCGGTCTATCAGGTCCATAAATTGAATGTCGTGGCTTTGCATGGCCGCTTGCGCACGTTTGCGTAAGGCCATTAAATCAGGCATGGGTAGTGCTGATTTGAAGCAAAACACAATAATATTACCGGGTTTGCCAGTGGGCATCATGAGCACGCGCTGATCAAAGGTTTGCTCCATACGCTGCATATAAATATCAAACTTTTTGTCCGATCCCCACAGGTTAATCGTAAACAAGCCATCCGGGCTCAGGGCCTCCGCACAGTCATCAAAAAAGGATTGCGTGCAAAAGTCAGGCGGCAAGCCATTGCTGCCAAAGGCGTCCATCATCAGCCAATCGCAGGCACCCGGGTGCTGCTGGATATAGGCGATGCCATCACCCTCGATGACCTGCAACTGCGCATCATCTTCGGGCAAATGAAAGTGACTGCGCGCCACTTGAATCACCTGCGGATTGAGTTCGATCACCGTTTGCTTGATCTGTGGGCAGTATTTCCAGACATATTTGGCAATCGAACCACCGCCCAAGCCAACCAGAACCAGTTTGCTTGCATTTGGCTTGAATAACAGGCTGCTCATCACGCCCCATGAATACGCCAACACTAACGCAAAAGGATCTTTGACTTTCATGCTGCTCTGTATCGTGGGTGAACCTAAATGCATCGAACGCACGCCATCGGTTTCAGTCACTTCGACCATCTCAAAATCGGACACTGCTTTGTGAATTTTGCGATTGAACTTAAACATTACGCACTCTCGGCCACATCTGAGGGCGCGGCTTCACTGTCGACTTCCAGTGGCGCCGTTTCTTCAATCAGGCGCACAAACTTGCATTCTAGCTCCATCAACAAAGTATCTACCTTTTGAATGGCCAAAAGGACACGACTGCCTGGCTTGATCGCTGGCAGGCTATGCACTTTGGTCATGTAAGGTAAGTTTTCTAGGCGGACCAAGTTTTCGCGCCACACCGTGGCCTCAATTTCGTTGATGTGTTCTTGCAATAAATATTGCAAGCACCAATAGCGCTCCATACGGGTTTGGAACTCGTTGTAGGCTTGATAGGTTTGATCGAAATTTCGCATGTGCCCGACAATTTCATCGCTGTTAGCGGCATACACCGGCGGTTGCAGCGTCAGCACACTGATCAACTGACGTTGGTTGATTAAATCGACAGCGCGGCGCAACGGCGAAGTGCACCAGGCATATTGGGCGACGCCCAACCCTTGATGCCCCTCAGCCTTGGTGGTCATGTAGACTTTGCCGCCATTTTGCGCTCGATAAATCCCCGGCACATCATGCTCAGCCAACAACAAACCCCACTGACTGTTAGCCACAATCATCAACTCAGCAACCAGCTTATCCATGGGCGAACCGCGCTGGCGGTTCACAATTTGTACCTTACCATCCTCGACATAAAAATTGTAATCCATCGGCTGTGGTCGGCTCGGGTCATGTTTACCACGGGCTTTTTCCAAGCTTTCAGCCAAGCGAAACAAAAACACCAGTGCGCCCCAGTGCGGATGTCCACTGTCTTGCGCAAGCGTCGTTTCATTAAAAAAAGGTTCTAGTGTGTCGTGGCGCAAATTTTCTGCAATCTGCACACGCTCTAAGCAACTGTGCTGACGCACGATCGTGAAGTCCGGCCCCACCTCGAGATAGAGTGACAGAGCTGGTTTCACTTCACCGGCATCTAAACTAAACGGGCGGATAGCAAGCTCTGGCAACATGGTAATTTTGTGGCCTGGCATATACACGGTGGATAACCGCTTCATCACTTCGAGATCGAGCGCCTCGCGCGGCGAGATCCCCAACGCGGGTGCTGCGATATGAATCCCCACCTGCGTATTTCCATTCTCTAGCGGGGTCACCGATAAGGCATCATCGATTTCGGTCGTGGTACTGTCATCAATACTAAAAGCCTGCACAGCAGCGCATGGCAAGTCATCAGGAAGTGCCGCCATTGAAAAGTCAGGATACGCAGTACCGTGCGCAAAATACTCGCGCAAAAAAGCCCCCAAATGGTAATCATGAATCGACTGAATGGCCCCCACCGCATGCAAGACTTGCACCGGCAACTGTTTGAGCTCTGTGGCGGCCTGCTCTAATGCTTTCCATTCCACACTGTTTTTGTCTGGGGCATAAAGTAATGCATCCAGTTTGCTAGAAAAGCCCTCGGGCAACGCACCTTGCTTGAGCTGCGTCACCATCTGCGCCATCCACTCCGCCTGCTGACGTTTTTTTTCCAGCCCGGCCAGCGCAGCTTTTAGCGTATCCTCAGGCGCGGCCTTGTAATGCCCTTTGCCTTTTCGATAAAAATACATCGGTGCCG
>Ga0066445_1000558_pt1 | contig 10372 bp, 7 predicted proteins | sample LakWasMet67_HOW9_2_FD_59533 | JGI IMG/M metagenome (GOLD analysis project Ga0066445, IMG submission 59533) | Freshwater sediment methanotrophic microbial communities from Lake Washington under simulated oxygen tension - Sediment Metagenome 67_HOW9 | ecosystem: Environmental > Aquatic > Freshwater...
CGGGGATGCGCGCGCACATTGGGCTGGTTGTGTTGGAGTTTCCAAGCAATTATGCAGCCACCGCCCATGAGTATATTCGATTGGGCACCGAAGTCCGTGACCAATACAAGTCTGAATCATTGCTGAGTTTTTCATTTGCACCGCATGCGCCCTATACCGTGAGTGACCTCACTTTTGAGCAGATCGTCACTTTGTCTGAACAACTCAATCTGGGCATTCATACGCACTTACATGAAACGCGCGCAGAGATAGACCAAAGCCTTGAGCAATTTGGTGTGCGGCCGTTGCAACGCTTGCTGTCACTGGGTGCGATTGGTCCCGGTACCGTGCTGGCCCATGGCGTACACCTAGAGCCGCATGAGCTGGAGACGTTATCCAGACAAGGGGCCCACCTCGCGCATTGCCCCAGTTCAAATTTGAAACTTTCTAGTGGTATCGCTCCTGTGGCGGCGGCGCTAACGGCAGGTGTCAATGTCGGCTTGGGCACGGATGGTGCCGGGAGCAATAATCGGCTGGATCTTTGGCAAGAGATGCGCACCGCTGCCTTGTTGGCTAAAGTGAGTGAGCAGGGTGCAGCGGCACTGCCGGCGTATCAAGCCTTATCTATGGCAACATTGTATGGCGCACGTGCGCTGGGCCTACAGGATAAAATTGGCAGTATTGAAGTCGGTAAACAGGCTGATTTGGTTGCAGTTAAGCTGGATGACCTGAATAGCCTACCTTGTTTTGATCCGATCTCGCATCTGGTCTATGTGGCTGGCCGTGAGCAAGTCACGCATACCTGGGTGGATGGCTCGTTACGTTATCAGCGAATGCCGGATGGCCAACCGCAATTTAATCAGATCGAAGTTGAAGAATTAAGGTCTATTGCATTGCAGTGGCAATTAAAGCTGCAAACAACCGCCAGTTAAGCTAACTGTTAGTGCATCACTAATTAAAGGAGCGATTATGACGAATGTAGAAGTCGCAGAGGTGAATAAGTTTTCTGAGTTGGCCCATCAGTGGTGGGACCAACAAGGGGTGTTCAAACCTTTGCACCAATTAAATCCGTTACGTCTGGATTACATTGATAACCGTGCTTCTTTGCAGGGTAAGCAAGTGTTGGATGTAGGCTGTGGCGGGGGGATTTTAAGTGAATCCATGGCGCAGCGCGGCGCGCAAGTGACGGGTATCGATTTAGCAGAAAAATCGCTTCAGGTGGCACAGCTGCACGCACTGGATTCTGGCGTTCAATTGGAGTACCGTTGTGTGGCCGTTGAGGCGCTCGCGGAAGAACAACCGCAAACGTTTGATGTGGTGACTTGTATGGAAATGCTGGAGCATGTGCCAGATCCCAGTAGCGTGGTGCGTGCCTGCGCGCGCTTAGTAAAGCCGGGAGGGCACGTTTTTTTCTCGACTTTAAACCGCAATGCCAAAGCGTATTTGATGGCGGTGGTTGGCGCAGAATACGTGCTCAATCTGCTACCCAAAGGGACGCATGATTACAGCAAGTTTATTAAGCCCTCAGAGCTTGCGGCATGGATGCGTGCATCTGGCCTAGCGCTGCAACACCAAACTGGCGTGAGTTATCACCCATTGAATAAGCAATATGCGTTGACCTCAGATACGAGTGTCAATTATATGTTGCATGCCATCAAGGATCTTTAACAGGACGTGAAATGCAAGCTGTGTTGTTTGATTTTGACGGGACGTTGGTAGATACCGCCCCGGATTTAGGCTATGCCTTGAATTTGCTACGGGAGCGTCATGGGCTGGAGGCGTTACCGGATGCCGCTATTCGCCCTTATGCCTCACATGGCTCGCGTGGCTTGCTTGAAGTGGGCTTTGGCATACTGCCTAGTGACCCGCATTTTGAAGCCATGCGCACCGAATATCTAGCGCTCTATACGCAGGTGATGACCCGTCAACCACAGTTATTTGATGGGATGGCCGAAACCTTACAAGGGATTGAGCAGCGTGGGTTGCGTTGGGGAATCGTCACCAACAAGCCCAGACGCTTTACCATGCCGATGGTGACGCATATGGGATTAGATTTGCAGGCTGCGGCAGTGATTAGTGGTGATGATGCCCCCCAACCCAAGCCTTCTCCACAAACCTTGCTGCTTGCCTGCGAGCGCATGGCCATCGATCCGAAAACCGTATGGTATATCGGCGATGCAGAGCGGGACATTCAAGCGGGTAGGGCTGCCGGCATGAAAACGCTGGTAGCTTTGTTTGGGTACCTGTCGTCGAATGACCAACCGCAGACTTGGGGTGCCGATGGTTGTATTGCGCATCCCCAAGACTTGCTTGCTTATTTGTAATCGGTTGATAGCTATCGGGTGCTGCTGAGTACCGCCATGGCTGCAATATTAATATCTGCCACTAAGATGCTCTGGAGTTGACCTGCTTCATCCAGTAGCGGTAGCGAGACGGTAAGACAGAAATCCTCAGTCGCGGTTGATAGGTAAATGCTAGAGATATATGGCGCGCGCGTTTCGGCAACACTTTGATAGTAGGCTTGTTGACTGCGGTTAATACCGGCGCCGCCAGCTTTGATTTTGCCGTACATGTTTGGATTAATCCAGTTGGCATGGCGTTGTACGCCGTTTGGTTCGAGTTCGAAGATGACTTCAAAGTAGGGGAACTCAGCAAAGCAACCATCTAAATCATGCGAGCCGGTCGACCGTTGAATGTGGAGCAGAGATTGCAAGGCAGCCAGCGCCCGCTGTTGCCAATCAGAATAGAATTCTTTTTTAGGGAATATGGTTTGTGGTGGGGTGTCTTCCACCACCACAATGCTACCGAGATTGGCTTTGCCTATTTTTTTAAGCATGGCTGCCCGCTCCGCGGCCATCACACTATTTTCAAGCGTGCCTTGCGCGCCATTTACCACTGCAATAGACACGCTGGCCACTGGGTGGTCTTTACCATCCTCTGTAGTGAAAAAACCACGCTCGAGGTCAGTTGCATCGTATAGGTGCACGGCGAGTGCTTGAAACTGGCTGATAATGTGCAGCAGGGTATCGCTGAGGGATGCGACCTTATGATCGTAGATCAATACAAAATCATCCCCACCAATATGGCCGACCATCACCCCTGATTTGTCTTGAAACTCTTGGCGGATGATTTCGGAAAGTAGTCGGATCATGGCATCCCCACGGATAAAGCCATAACGATCGTTGTAGGCCTTGAAGTGGTCCAGATCGATATACACCAATTGCGTATTGGGGTTATTACGTAAGCTATTGTCTAGCGTTTGCCGCAACGTGGGGCCAGTGGTGAGGTGGCTCAACGGATGTAAGTTTCCAGTGGATGCTTTACGGCTGATTAACTGGGCCATGATTTCCATCGGTTGCAGTATGCCGACATAGGCACCATGCTCATTGACGGTAATCCATATGTCTGTATTGCCTCGCTCCAGATAAAAAATGCGCGCAAGCACAGAGGAGGGGATCATGTGATTGATCACTTTGGGTAAGGGGTCGCAACAAGCGCCCAAGCCAGACACTTTCTTTGAAAAAACTTTACCGCGCCGCAGCACACCGAGCGGGATTCGACCATCCAGCACCACGGCGATGGCGACATCGGTGTGTGCGTTGAACAAGCTTCTTGCTTCGGCAAGCGAGCTACTCACATCTATGGTGAGTCCGTGACTGATAAATTCGCCAATATGAAAGTCATCTGGCACATGTGAGCGATGCGACTCGTCACGGATAGGGAGTGCGGTGACTTGGTCACTTGGTTCGCTTTGCGGGTGGGCAAAGTAATGACCTTGCGCATAGTGCAACCCTAAGTCTTGGCAATACGTAATATCTTCAACCCGTTCCAAGCCCTCTGCAATAATGGTGCAACCCAAACGTTGTGCCATTGAAATGATGGCTTCGAGCAACACGGTTCTGACGCGGCTACCTTGTGCCTCATGCACAATCGCGCGGTCGATTTTAATGAAATCTGCGCGGACTTCAGCCAGTATCCGCAGTCCGTTAAAGCCGGATCCCATATCGTCCAGCGCAATGCGTAAGCCATGCATGCGAATTTCGTCACAGTAGCGTGCCAGTGTTTCTGGGTTGGTTTTCTCGCTTTCGACAATCTCGATCACCACATCGCGTTTATCAATCGCCTGCTGGGACAACATATTTAAAATAAAATCAAGCCAGCCTGGGCTCATGATCGTTTGTGGCAATACGTTAATAAAAATCGGCTTAGTGGCTGAAGCGGATTGTGATTTGCCGACCAGTGCCAGACGTTGGCACGCCAAGTCTAGTTCATGTGTACGCCTGACTTCTGCGGCCAATGCAAACGCTTCAGCACCATTGAGCCAATGTCCTTCAGGCGTTTTTAGTCGGCAAAGCGCCTCAAATCCAAACACTTTGCCGCCTTGACTAAAATCAACGATGGGCTGGTAATGCATTTGCACATGTGGTTCAAGCGCTGACAACAACCAAGGGTATTTGTGGCGCGCGTAAAAGGTGTTAAACGGCATGGTGGCTGCTAAAGCCGCCATCGGCGCGAGGTGTTGGTTTGCCTGCGCAACCAGCACCCAAGTCTCCTTTAAGGCGTCTGCGGATACTTGTTCAATGATTTGATCTAGTTTTTGTAACAGTTCCGTTTCTGTTTGATAGCTGAATCCGGTGTCGTTCAAGCTGGTTAGCCCTAGCTGCGCTAATTGGGCGTGATTGTTAGCGTCAAAGGTATGTAGAAACAGTTCCATGAAATATCACTTTGCTTGTGTGAGATGAAGAACAGGCTGGCTTGTGGCTTGGCCCTGGCGAGCATTCGCCGGATGTGAGGCTGGCTAAGCTGCTCTAACACTATAACGACAGGCAAACTTTTTTATTTGCAGGAAGAACGGGCATAACATGGCTGAAACCATGCGATTGGTGGCTGTCAACGGCCCAGCAATGCTTCAGTTTGAGACAAAATCTGCACCGAGAACGGGAAAAATAAACGTGCAGATGGCACTGAGAAATGTTTAAGTGACGGCTTTGCGCTCCAGCAGGGCAGTCGAAAGCGTGCCGCTATCGACGTATTCAATTTCACCACCCATGGGTAAGCCACGTGCGATGCGACTGACGCGGATGCCACGCGATTTAAGCATCTGACCAATGTAGTGGGCAGTGGCTTCACCTTCAGAAGTAAAGTTAGTGGCGACGATGACCTCATGAATGGCGGGGTCTTGCGCCCGTTTTAACAAGGTGTCGAGGTGAATATCTTTCGGGCCGATGCCATCCATAGGAGATAGTTTTCCCATTAACACGAAGTATTGGCCCTGATAACTGCGTGTATTTTCAAGCATCATGAGATCAGTGGGCATCTCGACCACACACAGGATAGATTTGTCGCGCTGACTGTCTTGACAGAGGCTGCATGCACTGTGCTCACTGAAGTTATTGCAATAATCGCAGTGTGCCAGCTTGTCCAGCGCTTGTTGTAAGCTAGCGGCCAACTTTTGCGCACCCTCGCGGTCGCGCTGCAGCAAGTGGTAAGCCATGCGCGTGGATGACTTAGGTCCCACGCCGGGCAAGCAGCGCAGCGCGCCGATCAGCTGTTCAAGCACTGCTGGATTATTCAAGCAGCCTCCCTGATTAGAACGGCAATTTAAAGCCAGGTGGCATTAAGTTGCCCATTTTGGCGGCACTGGTCGCTTCTGCTTTGGCTTTGGCATCTTTTAATGCGATTAATAGCAGATCTTCCAGTGTTTCTTTATCGTCCATGGCTGCGTCCTCAATGTGCACGCGTTTGACGTCATGACTACAGGTCATGACAATTTTTACCATGCCGTTGCTAGCAATCCCCTCGACTTCTAAGGTCGCGAGTTCCGCTTGTGCTTTTTGCATATTGGCCTGCATCATCTGGGCCTGTTTCATCATATTGCCCATGCCACCTTTCATCATCATCTGCTCCTAAAATAGTGGGTTAATGTAAGGGTTTAATGGAGTTGGGGATAATGGTTGCCCCCATCTCCTGCATCAAGCCCTGCACGAAACGGTCAGCCATGATCGCTTCGGTTGCTTGATCTTGTAATTCTGCTTTTTCTACGGCTTGTTGTCTGGCGGGCGTATTCGCTTCCTGCCCGGTGACGATGTTTAATTTGAGACGCCGGCCAAAATGACTACTCAGCGCGCTGTTGAGCTTGTCGAGATAGTTTGCACTGGCCAAGTGCTTATGGGCTTCACTGATGCGCAATGTCATCGTGTCTGCATCAAAGCTGACCAGCTCACAGTTTTGCGCCAGGGCGCGCACCAGTCCCAGTTTGCTTAAGTGGTTTTCGACTAACGCCCGCCAGTTACCATCCCAAGCGACTGGCGCCGAATCCGACGCTGGCGTCATGATCGGTGCAGAGAACGATTGTTGCGGAATTTGCTCCATGGCCGCCATCGTTTGACGAGGCGTGGCTACCGCTGATGCTTGCGCTGGCATGGTTGTGATCACCGGTGCAGAAGCAATGGAGACGGCGCCAGTCTGCGATGCTTCGTTGCCTTCGCTCGCGCTCATCTGGCGTGTGTTTGCTAATGCAGCACGCGCGCCACCCCCGCCATTGCTCCGAGACGGGCCTTCGGAAGATCCACCATTGCTCGATGTTGGCGCGGTGGGGGTCATGGCGTCTGCTTTAAAAGCCAACAGACGCAGCAATGTCATGGTAAATCCGGCGTATGCATCCGGAGCCAGACCGATATCACGATGGCCTAAAATACAAATTTGGTAATACAGTTGCAGCATTTCTGCACTTAACTGTGACGCTAAATCTAGCAGTGTTTGCCGCTCAGGATGATCATCAGCAATGGCATGCGGGCTGTATTGTGCCACTGCCAATAAATGCAGCAGGGCAGCCAGATCGTTTAAAGCGCTTTCAAAGCCGATACTGCGCGACTCCATCTGCTGCGCAATGTGCAGCAAACTGGTTGCATCACTGGCAATCAATGCACGCAACAGTTCATATAGATAACTTTGGTCAATGGCCCCCAACATGCTGCGCACATCACTTTCGCGCACAGACTGATTGCCATAAGCAATGGCTTGGTCGGTGAGTGACAAGGCATCTCGCATACTGCCATTTGCCGCACGCGCGATGAGTTGCAGGGCAGGCGCTTCAAACGGTAATTGTTCTTGACCGAGAATGTCTTGCAAATGCGCGGTAATGGTACTGCTGGCCATTTGGCGAAGATTAAATTGCAAACAGCGTGAAAGAATGGTGACCGGCACTTTTTGCGGATCAGTGGTCGCCAGTATAAATTTGACATGGGCTGGCGGTTCTTCCAGCGTTTTCAGCATGGCATTAAAGGCTTCTTTGGTCAGCATATGCACTTCATCGATCATATAGACTTTGAAGCGCCCGGAGGAGGGGGCGTAAATCGCCTGCTCAAGCAGGCTGACCATGTCTGCAATCCCGCGGTTCGATGCCGCATCCATTTCCACATAGTCGACATAGCGGCCAATATCAATGGCAAGGCAAGCTTCGCAGGTGCCGCAAGGCGTGGCAGTGATGCCGGTGGCACAGTTGAGCGATTTTGCCAAAATACGCGATAAGGTGGTTTTACCAACCCCACGCGTACCCGTAAATAAATAGGCGTGGTGCAGGCGTTGTTGGCTCAGTGCATTACTCAATGCCTGAACCACATGGTCTTGACCGACCAGACTACTAAAGGATTTTGGGCGCCATTTACGCGCCAATACTTGGTAAGACATCGCGCACTCGAGTGATTAAAAGCTATAAAGCAAACCCATACTTTAGCTTAAATTGCCGGCTCATGCTTGACACCATGACCACAAAATTGCGCATATTCAAACATGCAAGGCGTCGTCAGTGATATGTCAAATCGGAGGGCAATATGGAAAGGGTGCGAGCCCAACCCCCGGCACTTGCTCAATAGTTGTGGCTGCTTGCTTCCGCACCTGACCAGGTTGGCTATCTTACAATGCGGGGAGGCCCGCGGGGGCTATTGTAACGCAAAACGATTTTACGTAGATTTCTTTTTTCTATTGATTGTCGCTGCTGCGCGAAGCGCTAGTCTGCGAAATAACCAATAATCAAGCTTCTTATAGCCACATAAAAGCCAAGTGTTGCGCGCCATAATTATCTACTCTTTTTAGATTTAACTCATCATGGCAACCAACGGATCCTCAATGACTGCCTCGGAAATTGCACGAGAAACGATTAAGCAAATCGCGGTGCGCCGGGTAGAGCCTACGCCTGATAATTACACGCAGATTTATCACGAGATTTCAGGCAAACCAGTCAAAGAAGATGCGGCTGTCGCTCTGAGAAAAGCGCTCAAGCAGCTTCCTCATGATTCACTCGAGCAAACCAATTGGATTAATCGCTGGGAAAAGCTGCTAAAACAAGATAACTGGCAAGGCTTAGGTGATTTGCTCACCGAGTCCATGCAACAAGAGCTCAGTCACTCAAACAAATGGCCCAAGGCCATTCGCACCTTACTACAGGCTTGGGATGATAAACGCAGTGGCGTCGATGTTGCCAGAAAGCGGGAGACGTTAGAGCGTGTGCTGATTAATTTTGGCAGCGATGCGTCCTTGTCTGACAAGCTGATTGGCATGGCAAATCACTGGCTGCCAGCGGAGGCAAGGGTGGAGAGCGGGCCGCTAGCGGATCTGCCTAGCACATCAGATCACGTACCTCCCGTGGCAACCATCGCAGAGACTAGCACGGAGATGCTCCCTAAAGATGCTGCGCAATTTCATGGCGCTTTCGCCATTTTGCAAACCCTACTTAAACAAACCTTGCAGCTGGGCTTGATCCCCCGTTTAGAAGGCTATCCAGATTTACAGGCGGAGGCCCTCGCTTTGCAGGAAACCACCGAGCGTGCCAAAAAACTGAAAGAATGGGAGAGTTTGGCTAAGTCACTGAAAGCGCTACTCATGCGTGTAGAGGTCATCGGCGCTAAAGAAGACGATGTACGCGGTGACATCATCGATTTGTTACATTTGTTATTGTCAAACATTGGCGAGTTGGTGGCCGAGGATGGATGGCTGACTGGTCAAGTGTATGCGGTGCAATCCATCATCAGTGGGCCGCTGGACAGAGCCAAACTCAAGCAAGCCGAAAAAAGCCTGAAAGAAGTGGTGTATAAACAAAGCCTGGTCAAACATAGCCTCATGGAGGCGAAAAATTCTTTCAAAACGCTGATTGGCACCTTTATTGATAAACTCAAATACATGGGAGACGCCAGTGATTTATATAGTGGCAAGATCGAAAACTATGCCAAAGAGCTGTCGCAAACGGACGACCTGATTAAGATTAACGAATTGGTGAATCATTTAATGCGTGATACCTCGGTCATGCAGACAGACATTTTGCGTTCACGCGACGATTTGCTGAGCCAGCAACAGTTAGCCAATGATACGCAGGCACGCATGCAGCTATTGCAGGATGAATTGCAGCAGTTGAGTGAAGTCGTCCGCATCGACCAACTCACAGGTGTGCTCAATCGTCGTGGTATGGATGAGGCTTTCAGTACCGAGATTGCGCGTCATCAGCGCAGTGGCGAGGCCCTGAGTGTGGCTTTGCTCGACATTGATAACTTTAAAATGCTCAATGACCAACATGGACATGCCGCTGGCGATTCTGCGCTCAAGCACCTGGCGGCTGTGATTAAACGTGCGGTCAGGCCAACAGATATTGTCACCAGAATGGGCGGGGAAGAGTTTGTGGTGATACTGCCCAATACGCAGCTAGTAGAGGCCGTGATGACCATGAGTCGCTTGCAGCGCGCGCTGACAAAAGAATATTTTTTAGGCAACAACCAAAAACTGCTCATCACCTTCAGCGCAGGTGTCGCATTGTTTCAGGGTGGCGATGATGTGAATTCAATTTTGTTGCGGGCGGACCAAGCCATGTATCTGGCTAAAAAAAGCGGCAAGAATCGCGTCATGACCGAGCTGGATTTGCAAACTAGCACAGCTTCATAAGGCGACATGACAAGCCTTTTCATGCACGGGCCGATCTCTAGTAGATAGGTTAGCCAGTGATGGCTGGGCGTGATATGCTAATCAGCATCTTAACTGAGGTGCCCTGTGTCTACGCCTGTTGTGAATTCCCCACTGACTAGTCTGCCTGTTGATAGCGTCAAAGATGCCTTGTACGAAAGCGAGCGCAGATTTTCGGCCATTGTCTCGAGTATTCCCGGGCTGGTGTTTCAAATGCACATGACTACCGATGGGCAAGTTGTGTTCACTTATTTGAGTGAGGGTTGCGAGGCCTTGCTGGGGATTCCGGCTGCGGCCTTACTCAAAGACACACAAACGCTGCTCAATGCGATGGAAGCGCATTCTGCCAGCCAGTTCAGACAAAAATTACAAAAATCCGCCAAACAGCATAAGCGTTTAGATTGGGAGGGCCGGATCTGGATCGCCGACTGGCAGGATATGAAGT
>Ga0066445_1000559_pt1 | contig 10366 bp, 10 predicted proteins | sample LakWasMet67_HOW9_2_FD_59533 | JGI IMG/M metagenome (GOLD analysis project Ga0066445, IMG submission 59533) | Freshwater sediment methanotrophic microbial communities from Lake Washington under simulated oxygen tension - Sediment Metagenome 67_HOW9 | ecosystem: Environmental > Aquatic >...
GTTGCTCGATGTGTCTGGCGATGAACGCTGACCGTCTGAGCCCCGGTGAACGCTGTGCCTCGACCTCCAACCGTAACTTTGAAGGTCGTCAAGGACCAGGGGGACGTACACACTTGGTGAGCCCGGAAATGGCTGCCGCAGCTGCTATTGCCGGTCATTTTGTCGACGTGCGTAGCGCATAACAGGAGAACATGATGAAAGCATTTAATACTTTAAATGGATTGGCATGCCCGCTGGATCGCGCCAATGTGGATACCGATGCGATTATTCCAAAACAGTTTTTAAAATCGATCAAACGTTCAGGCTTTGGTCCATATCTGTTTGATGAATGGCGTTATACCAATTATGGCGAGCCGGGCATGGATTGCAGCACCCGCCCGCTGAACAAAGATTTTGTGTTGAACCAGCCGCGCTATCAGGGCGCGCAAGTGCTATTGGCACGTGATAACTTCGGCTGTGGTTCTTCACGTGAGCATGCGCCATGGGCGATCGAGGATCAGGGTTTTCGTGTGATCATCGCGCCAAGCTTTGCCGATATTTTCTTTAACAATTGCTACAAAAACGGCATTTTGCCGATTGTGGCTGCTGCTGAGCAAGTGGATATCCTGTTTAAAGAATGTTTGGCGAACGAGGGCTATACGCTCAATGTCGACTTGGCTTCGCAAACCGTGACCACGCCCTCTGGACAGTCATTTAGCTTTGAGATTACGCCAACCCGTAAACATAATTTGCTCAACGGTTTGGATGAAATCGGCCTGACATTACAACATGCTGAAGAAATTCGTCGTTTTGAAATTAACCATCAGCAAGCGCAACCTTGGTTGTTCGCTTAACGGGCTGGGCGAGATGCCTCCGCCAGAGGCATTTTGCTGCGTTATTTGACATTCGGTTAGAACAACATTGAATCATTAGGAACTTAAACATGGCTTTAAATATTGCTGTATTGCCCGGTGATGGCATCGGCCCAGAAATTATCGCGCAAGCGTTGCGTGTGCTTGAAGTGTTAAAAAATGAAGGTCTGGACATGACCTTTACTGAGGCGCCATTGGGCGGACAGGCCTATGACCAGTTCGGTCATCCATACCCAGAATTTACGCAAGAAGTCTGCCGCAAGGCCGACGCCGTGTTGCTCGGTGCTGTGGGCGGGCCACAATATGACAATCTGGATCGTCCACTGCGCCCTGAGCGTGGTTTGCTGGCGATTCGTAAAGATTTAGGTTTGTTTGCTAACCTGCGTCCTGCGGTATTGTTCCCAGAGCTGGCAAATGCCTCGACCTTAAAACCAGAAGTGGTGGCGGGCTTGGATATCATGATTGTGCGTGAATTAACCGGTGACGTTTATTTTGGTCAACCACGTGGCATGCGTACCAATGAGCAGGGCGTGCGTGAAGGTTTCAATACCATGATTTACAGTGAGCCAGAAGTGCGCCGGATTGCGCATGTGGCCTTCCAGATCGCGATGAAACGTCAGAAAAAATTGTGTTCAGTCGACAAGGCGAATGTGCTTGAAACCACAGAGTTCTGGAAAGAAATCGTGATTGATGTGGCTAAAGAGTATCCTGAAGTTGAGCTCAGCCACATGTATGTCGATAACGCGGCCATGCAGTTGATTCGCAACCCAAAACAATTTGACGTGATGGTGACCGGCAATATTTTTGGTGATATTTTGTCGGATGAGGCATCCATGCTGACTGGTTCGATCGGCATGCTGGCTTCTGCCTCACTCAATGAAAGCAAAAAAGGCTTGTATGAGCCATCGCATGGGTCTGCGCCAGATATTGCTGGTAAAAATCTCGCTAACCCGATTGCGACCATTTTGTCTGTGGCCATGATGTTGCGTTACAGCTTTGATAATGAAGCGGCCGCAACGCGCATTGAAAACGCCGTTAAAAAAGTGTTGGCTGCGGGCTATCGCACGGGCGATATTTACGAGGCAGGTACTAAGAAAGTATCTTGTTCTGAAATGGGTGACCAAATCGTCGCAGCGCTTTGATGCGGTGTTAGCGGGCGCATATTCAGTCGCCCGCTATGCCCGTTGACGTATGATATAGTCGTAATCCGCAATTGATAGGAATAAAAAATGGCACAATTTGACCACGTAAGTGTAAAGAAAAAAGCAAACGTTTATTTTGATGGTAAGTGTGTCAGTCACACCGTGTTGTTTCCAAACGGCACGCGTTGTACGGTGGGGGTGATTTTTCCAAGCACCTTGACGTTTAATACAGGCTCTCCAGAGTTGATGGAAATTAATGACGGTGTGTGCAAAGTCCGTCTAAAAGACGAGGATCACTGGACGACCTATCAAGCGGGTGACAAGTTTACCGTGCCAGGGAATTCTAGTTTTGATATTGAAGTGTCAGAAACCGTAGACTACGTTTGCCACTTTGAATAAGCCTGCCGCATGGTGTGCCTAAGCGTTCAGTGAGCTGTTTTTAAACACATCAAACGCGCAATAGGTGCAAACGCTGGTTGCAAAAGAAGAGAGAATAGAGATGCCAAGCTTTGATATTACATCCGAAGTCGATATGGTCAACTTGAAAAATTCAATCGATTCATCTGTGAAACAGATCACCAATCGTTATGATTTTAAAGGCACGTCGGCGAAAGTTGATTTCAACGAAAAAGACAAAGTCATTACCTTGTATGGCGATAACGACTTTCAGCTGGATCAGGTAAAAGATATTTTATTACCGGCCATGGAAAAAAAAGAACCAGAGTCTTCTAAGCGCCTAGAGCACAAAGACGTGCAAAAGGTCTCGGGCAACAAGGTTAAACAAGAGTTAATCGTGCGGGATGGCATTGATAGCGATCTGGCCAAAAAAATCACTAAGTTGATTAAAGATAGCGGCATGAAAGTGCAGGCCAGCATTCAGGGGGATACCGTGCGGGTCAATGGCGCGAAGCGAGATATGCTGCAAGAGGCGATTGCATTCGTGAAAAAAAGCATCACAGATTTTCCTTTAAAATTTGGCAATTTCAGAGATTAATGGTTGGGAGAGCAACATGACAAAATGGATGGCACTGATTGTAACGATGGTTGCGCTGACAGGCTGTAACACCATCAACGGGATGGGCAAAGATATTGAGCAGGCGGGTGAGGCTGTTCAAAAATCTTCCAAATAATGTAATTTTTGTGCCGGTTGATCCGGCTGAAATATCGGGTAGCTATGTTAAAAGTAGGGTTTGTTGGCTGGCGCGGCATGGTGGGCTCCGTCCTCATGCAACGCATGATGCAGGAAAATGATTTTGCGGATATTGAGCCGCAATTTTTTACCACCTCGCAAACAGGCGGTGCGGCGCCTCAGATCGGTAAAGACTCGCCTGCATTGCAAGATGCAAAAAATATCGATGCGCTCCGTCAGATGGATGTGGTGCTAACTTGCCAGGGTGGCGATTACACCAGTGAGGTGTTTCCTAAGTTACGCGCGGCCGGCTGGAACGGCCACTGGATTGATGCAGCCTCCACCTTACGCATGGAAAAAGACGCGGTGATTGTGCTTGATCCGGTGAATATGCACGTCATTCAAGATGCGATGGCCAATGGCGGTAAAAACTGGATAGGCGGCAACTGTACCGTGTCATTGATGTTGATGGCCTTAAACGGTTTGTTTAAAGCCGACCTGGTCGAGTGGGCCACCTCCATGACCTATCAGGCGGCTTCCGGTGCTGGCGCGCAAAACATGCGTGAGCTGATCAAGCAAATGGGCGTGATTCATGCCTCGGTTGCCGATTTGTTGGCCGACCCTGCCTCGGCTATTTTGCAAATTGATAGAACCGTTGCAGAAACACTCTTGAGCGAGCAACTACCCAGTGCAAACTTTGGTGTGCCATTAGCGGGGAGCCTGATTCCTTGGATTGATAAAGATCTTGGTAATGGGCAGAGCAAAGAAGAGTGGAAGGGTGGCGTTGAAACCAACAAAATCTTGGGCCGTGAAGCGAATCCGATTGTAATTGATGGCTTGTGCGTGCGTATCGGCGCGATGCGCTGCCATTCCCAAGCCCTGACAATCAAGCTGCGTCAGGATGTGCCGATGGATGAAATCAACCAGATGTTGTCCGAAGCCAATGACTGGGCGCGCGTGGTCTCAAATCAGCGGGAAGCCAGTATGAATGAGCTCACCCCCGCGGCGGTAACAGGCACACTAACGACGCCGGTTGGCCGTCTGCGCAAGCTGGCGATGGGTGGGCAGTACCTGTCTGCATTCACGGTGGGTGACCAATTGTTGTGGGGCGCCGCTGAACCATTACGTCGAATGCTGAGGATTCTGGTTCAAGCTTAAGTAATTGATTAAATAGCAGCCCGTAAAGCCATGATTTATTAATGAAATCAGGGTCTTTTCGGGCTTTTACTTTTTAGAGAATCCTGTTTAATGAGGATGGTAGCTTCAAATCGTAGTGTTTATTGCCTACAAGCCGCTTGGGCGCGCTTGCGTGGCTGTCTGAATGATGCTATTTTGACAAACGCCATGAATTAATAAGGGTTAATCGGTGAGTAAATTTCAATTAAAAAAAATAGCCTTTACCTTGAGTCTGAGTGCAGCCCTTTCGGCGCATGCTGCCGGGTTGGGTGGCCTGGTTTCCAGTTCTAAACTGGGTGAGCCGCTCAATGCGGAAATCGAGTTATTAGCAGTCACGCCGAATGAACTCAACAGCATTCAAGCCACCTTAGCTAGCGAGCAAGTTTACCAGGACCAGATGCTAGAAAAACCGGCTTCTTATCCGTTCATCAAAATTGAAGTCGGCAGTAACACTAAGGGTCAGCCCATTCTGAAGCTGACCAGCTCACAACCGATTACCGAAGCTTTTCTCGACATGTTGATTCAGGTCGATTGGCCAACAGGGCGACTCGTCAAAGAGTACACGCTGCTGCTGGATCCACCGGGGTTTAATTCAAACTACGTGTCAGAATCAGGCGGATTGCCAGTCACAGGGCAGTCGGCAGCAGATGCACCTGCGAAAGTTGCGCCGGCAACCAAAGACGCAACGGCCAGCCAGCCATTGCCTTTGCCACAATCTAAGCCAGCGAACCAGCCTAAGCCGCGCGTGGCAATGCCTGCCCCTAAGCCTGCGGATTCCGAAGTCCAAACTACCGAGGCGCAAACGCTTACCACTGCGCGTGGCGATACGTTATATGCCATTGCCAGACAAATGAAACCTGACAATGTCAGTGTGGAGCAAATGTTGGCGGCGCTCTATCAAACCAACCAGCAAGCGTTTGATGCGAAAAATATGCATCGCCTCAAAGTGGGCAAAATCATCCGCCTACCTGATCAAGAGACCTTGGATAGTATCAGTCGGCCGCAAGCTACTCGTCTAATTGCAGAGCACACCGCACAATGGCAGACCTATAAAAATGCCTTGTCAAACGTGGTTAAAGAAGCGGCCCCCATTCAAACCGGCGGCAATACGCAACAGTCCGCAGGTAAGATCGGTGCAGCAGGTGATAAAGCCACGCCTGCCACCAAGCCAAGCAAAGATGTGTTGAAGCTGTCCGCAGGGGATGAGAAGTCAACCAGCCAAGGGGATAAAGCTGGCGCCAAGGTTTCAGCCACTGCTGCACAAGAAGATGCTATTGCCAAAGCGAACGCGATTAAAGAAGAACAATCGCGTGCGGCTGCGCTTGAAAAACAAGTTGCAGACATGAAGAAATTGGTGGAGATGAAAAACAATGCCATGGCAGAAGCAGAAAAAAATGCTGCCCAGGCGGCGACCGATTCAAAAGTGCCTCCCAAAGCGGACACACCAGCCACCGCTACAGCGCAGCCTGCTGAGCCGCCTAAGGAGCCGGTGACGCCTAAAGTAGAAACTAAACCGGTCGCGGAGGAAGCGCCCGCCAAACCCGATTTGGCAGCGCCCGCGCCGGTGGCCGAACCCTTGCCTGCACAACCTTCGTTCATGCATGTATTGCTAGAGCGCTTGAAGAACATTAGCCCGGTGTTACCTTGGGCGTTAATTGCGCTGCCGCTATTGTTATGTGTATGGGCGTTAATCCGGATTCGTCGGAAAAAACAAATTGATAACTTTGAAGATGTTATCGTGACATCCCCCGCGACCGAAATGCAGAACAACACCGTCTTTGGCGACACGCAAGCGGCGGGTTCTGGAGATACGTCATTCTTAACTGACTTTTCGCAGAGCGGCGTCGGAGGCATGATTGATTCGCATGATGTCGATCCGATTGCTGAAGCCGAAGTCTATATGGCCTATGGTCGAGATGCGCAAGCCGAAGAGATCCTGAAGGACGCCATCCAAAAAGATCCACAACGGCAAGAGCTGAAGTTAAAGTTGCTGGAAATTTATCAAGCAACAGGAAATAAAGGCGCTTTTGAATCCTTGGCGAGTGATGTGTACGCCAAATCAGATGCATCAGATCCCACTTGGTCAAAAGTCAGTGCCATGGGGCAAAAACTTGATCCAGAGAACGCGCTTTATCAGGCCACGCCTTCAGCGGTCGCAGAAGTAGCGCCACCAGCTGAAGAGGCAGCATTGCCTGTCACTGAAGCACAAAATGAAGAGGATGCTTATCACTTTAACTTTGAAGCGCCTGCATTAGAGTTCGACGGCGCATCCGAAGCGGTAGCTGCTTCAACCAAGGCGGATGCTGATGCGCTGTCACAACCAGGCAATGAGGCGGAAGAAACGTTCACCATTGAATCTTTGCCAGAAGCCACTGAGGTTGTGGATGCGGACTCGCAGCCAGTGCGCGAAGATGAAAATGCGTTTTTTGGTGTTGCAGAAACAAATCCCGATGCTGCTGCATCGCCGCGTTTTGAAGTGGAACCTGTTGAAGTGGAACCAGGGCCAGCGGCGCTGGATACTGCTGAATCTCCAGAGATGGATGCAGCATTAGCGTTGACGCCTAAAGCCTTAGATTTACCGTCCTTAAATTTGGATGATGGGGCGTCGCCGTCTGATCAGACCGCCAACCCTACATTAGCTGGCACCGGTGAGCCAAGCTTGTCTGGTGAGGACGCGGTATTTGAATCGCTACCAGAGCTGTCGCTGGAGCTGGGCGGCCCGAACGATGCTTCGAACTCAGCGTCTGCAGATACGTCGCTTGACTTTGAAGAAATCAGTCTCGAACAAGCGGATGATGCATTGAATGCGCCATTAACTACAGCTGCTGTTGAGAATAGTGAGGCATTTCCTGAAATTTCACTTGATGTGGCAGCGTCCCCGACCACTGGCATAGATACCCTTGTAGATGAGCCGGAAGAGGTCAATACCAAGCTCGATCTTATCCAAGCGTATATCGATATGGAAGACTTGGTCGGCGCCAAAGAGTTGATTGACGAAGTCATGGCCGAAGGTGGGGAACGGCAGCGGCAGCGTGCGAGTGCGTTGCTTGAAAAGCTCGCTTAACTTCAAGGCCGGATTTCCGGCCTTGTGCATTTTTAACGGCGGCCGACTAGGCGTAATCCCGCGCAGCCCTTATACTAGGCGCCATGAAAATTGCGATTGGCATTGAATATCACGGCGCCTATTTTCAAGGATGGCAAAGTCAACCGAATGCCGCCGGCGTCCAAGATGCGATTGAACGGGCCATTGCCCTCGTTGGAGGTGAAGTTGTCCGTTTGCATGCAGCGGGACGTACCGATACGGGCGTGCATGCCTTAATGCAAGTCGCACATTTTGAAACCAGCGTAACTCGGCCATTGACCGCCTGGGTGCGTGGTACTAATGCGCATCTGCCTGCCTGGGTGCGCGTGCTTTGGGCGGTGCAGGTGGACGATGCGTTTCATGCTCGCTTTAGTGCAAGGTCGCGTAGTTATCAGTACGTGTTGTATAACCATGCAGTGGCCCCGGCCAGTCAGCATGGTCGCGTGGGTTGGTATCACAGACCGTTATCGATTGCGCCAATGCAGCAGGCGGCGTCTGTGTTGGTGGGTGAACATGATTTTAGTGCCTTTCGGGCGAGCGAGTGTCAAGCAAAGACCCCTGTTCGAACCATGCACCAGGCAGAGATTACACAACAAGGCCCGTATCTAGTGTTTAGTTTTGAGGCGAATGCATTTTTGCAACACCAGATTCGTAATATGGTCGGCGCGTTGGTCTATGTAGGGCAGGGTAAGTTAAGCGCTGATGCATTTGCTGAATTGTTGCAACAACAGGATCGCCGTCTCTCGCCGCCAACTTTTATGCCCGATGGTTTGTATTTTACCGGCGTTCAATACGACGCGGTGTGGCAACTACCTGTTTCTAACGCGCGCTGGGCTTAAATTGTCTCATTCAACATTTAAAAAAGAACAGTCAAACATCTAGATGACAAGAACCAGAGTAAAAATTTGCGGAATTACCCGTTTAGAGGATGCTTTAAGCGCGATTACGGCAGGGGCAGATGCCCTGGGCTTTGTTTTTTACGCGCCCAGCCCCCGCGCCATGACTGCAGCACAAGCACAGGCCATCATGTCAGCATTGCCCCCTTTTGTGAGCAAAGTCGGACTATTTGTAAATGCTACGGTTGAAGAAGTGCGTCAAGTGATCGCCAGCACTGATCTAGATTGCTTACAGTTTCATGGTGACGAGTCAGCGGATTATTGTGCGCAATTTAATCTGCCATATTACAAAGCAATCCGCGTCAAACCAGGGCTAAATTTGGTACAATGCGAAGAAGATTTTGCGTCAGCTTCAGCCTTATTGCTCGATACTTACTCAGAAAAAGCTGTCGGTGGAACTGGAGAAGCGTTTGATTGGTCATTGATTCCAGCTGAGATGCAAAAGCCATTGATATTGGCGGGTGGTTTGAACCCGGAAAATGTCATGCAGGCTGCGCAGCAAGTGCAACCATACGCACTCGATGTCAGCGGCGGCGTAGAAGTGCAAAAGGGGATCAAATCCCCACAAAAAATAGCGGTGTTCATGCAACGAGTGTTGCAGAGTGATGCCGCACGAAATGGGTGGTTAGTGTAACAAACGAGATACGGAGTAACGCATGCAAATCTATGACATGCCAGATGCGCGCGGTCATTTTGGCCCATTTGGTGGCGTTTTTGTTTCAGAAACTTTAGTCGAAGCCTTGGACGAGTTGCGGGTGATGTATGAGAAATACCGCTACGATCCAGCGTTTTTGGCTGAGTTTAATTACGACCTCAAGCATTTTGTTGGGCGTCCAAGCCCGATTTATCATGCTAAACGCCTCTCCGATAAAATCGGCGGTGCGCAGATTTATCTCAAACGTGAGGATCTCAACCACACCGGCGCGCACAAAATTAATAACACGATTGGCCAAGCATTGCTCGCAAAACGCATGGGCAAACCTCGCGTGATTGCAGAAACAGGCGCCGGTCAGCACGGCGTGGCGACTGCTACCATTGCTGCCCGTTTAGGCCTAGAGTGCGTGGTGTACATGGGTGCTGAGGACGTCAAGCGTCAAGCGCCAAACGTTTTCCGTATGAAGCTGCTGGGCGCAACGGTAGTGCCTGTCGAAAGTGGTTCTAAAACCCTGAAGGACGCCTTGAATGAGGCCATGCGTGACTGGGTAACCAACATCTCCAATACGTTTTACATTATCGGCACGGTGGCTGGGCCGCATCCTTATCCAATGATGGTGCGCGATTTTCAATCCATTATCGGCATTGAATCTAAGCAGCAGATGCAGGAAATGGTTGGTCGCCAACCAGATGCAGTGGTTGCTTGTGTAGGCGGTGGCTCAAATGCAATGGGTATTTTCTACCCTTACATTGATGTTGAAGGCGTCCGTTTGATTGGTGTTGAAGCGGGTGGCCATGGCCTGAACACGGGTATGCACGCGGCGCCATTGACTGCGAATAGTCCGATCGGTGTGTTGCATGGCAATCGTACGTATTTGATGCAGGATGCGGATGGCAATATTATTGAAACGCATTCGATCTCCGCCGGCCTAGATTACCCTGGGGTAGGGCCTGAGCATGCTTGGTTGAAAGATATCAAGCGCGCCGAATATGTCGCGATTAATGATGATGAAGCGATGGCCGCGTTCCACAATCTTTGCCGCACAGAGGGTATTATTCCTGCGCTCGAAACCAGCCATGCCTTAGCGCACGCAGAAAAGATGGCTAAAACGATGTCTCCAGAGCAGACAATACTGGTGAATCTGTCAGGCCGTGGTGATAAAGATATTAATACTGTCGCGAGTTTGGCGAATATTACCCTTTAATTGTCAGCCTCTATCCAACCGTGCTGTGGGCGCTATTATTGTCTTTTGATAGCGCTTCTAAAGCACGGTTAATCCAATATTTGAATTAACTAACAAAGCATTCTTATGTCTCGCATTCAAACTGTATTTGCCGCACTCAAGTCGCAAGGTAAAAAAGCACTGATTCCTTATATCACTGCTGGTGATCCACATCCTGATCAAACCGTGCCTTTGTTGCATGCATTGGTGGCC
>Ga0066445_1000562_pt1 | contig 10309 bp, 14 predicted proteins | sample LakWasMet67_HOW9_2_FD_59533 | JGI IMG/M metagenome (GOLD analysis project Ga0066445, IMG submission 59533) | Freshwater sediment methanotrophic microbial communities from Lake Washington under simulated oxygen tension - Sediment Metagenome 67_HOW9 | ecosystem: Environmental > Aquatic >...
GATCGGTGGTATCGTACGCCGCCGTAAAACTTCATAATCGATTGATTCAGCAGTGATGACAAACCCGCCAATGGCGGGTTTGTTGTTTTTAAGCGGCTAGCGTTTGGTGACAAATTAAATGTGTGATTTGGCTAATCTGCGCTGCCTGAAAAAGTCACTTAATAAGGCGCCGCATTCAGTGGCTAATATGCCGCCGCTGACTGCGCAATGATGATTTAACTTTTGTACTGCCATTAAATTCACCACGCTGCCACAGCAGCCGGTTTTAGGGTCGCTCGCGCCATATACTAGGCGCGCGATGCGCGCATGTTGTATGGCGCCGCTGCACATAGCACAGGGTTCTAGCGTGACGTATAGCGTGCAATCGACTAAGCGATAGTTACCCACGAATCTGGAGGCCTCACGCATGGCTTGGATCTCAGCATGCGCGGTCGGGTCATTCAGGCTAATTGGCGCGTTGCGGCCTTGACCAATCACTTGCCCATCTTTGACCACAATTGCGCCGACAGGCACTTCGCCTAGGCTCGCTGCTTCAACCGCCATGGTCATGGCCAAACGCATAAAATCTTCGTCTTGCATGCGCTTATCGAGGCCCTGTTTTGTCGGCCAAGCGGATCAGGATGTACACCAAGCCCATGATAAATGCGCCAGCCAGCCAAATGCCGATTTCTTCATAAGTGGGGGTGGCATCTTGCACCGGCAACACGATCAGTTTGCGTAAAAACATCACCAACACGACTTCTATAAAGGTTTCAACGAGTAGCTTGTGGCCGCGTAGGTAGCGGATTTCAGCCGATATCAAGGCAGAGATCGACCATAGCAACATTAGGGTGCCTAGGGCGCGTAGAAAACCATGCACGAGATTATGGGCATAGGCGGCTTCTTTCACATCCAAAAAAAATAGCCAAGTAAACATAATCACGGAGGTTGCCAAGGCCAGGCCAATAATGAGGTGGGCGAGCCCATTTAGCCAAAGCATAGCTTTAATGGCGATACGATTAAGCGGTTCAAATTCTTCTGGGAGCTGTTCTTGTGACATATTGCATCCTATGACTCATACACAAAACATAATAAATCATTTGCTCAATAATTGCGTCAATGACAACTGGGCGCATTGTTTTAATAGCCACTGCATGGCTTTGCCCATTTCTGAGGGTCGTTGCTGGCGCCAGGCGATAAAGGTGGGGCCCACCAATTTGGGTTCAGACACTTGTTTAATCATGAGTTGACCCTTTTCTGCGGCGCCCTCTGCTAGCAATCTGGGCAGATACCCAATCGCCACGCCGGCAATGTGTGCTTGTAATTTGGTCTGCATATCCGGGACGGTCAAAATATCCTGGCCTGAAAGGATGCCAGAGGTGCGGGGTGGCAAGTTGCGTGAACTATCCGCTGCCGCCACCACGCGATGTTGCACGATATCACTGGCGGTGAGCGGCTCCGGCAGATGGGCGAGCGGATGGTGTGGGGCCACTGCAAATACAAACTCCAGTTGTCCGAGTAAGTGGGTGGCAAATCCGCCACCCGGTGGCGCATCCCCAGGCGCCCCAATCGATATGTCGGCACGGCCTGATTGCAAGGCATCCCAGCTGCCGCCATACACCTCACGCCAGAGTTTGATGCGTGTGCCAAAGCCTTGTTGATAAAAATCTTGTAATAGGTCGAGGATAGGCTTGAAGTCGAACAGATCGCTGACGGCAATCGAAATGTCGGTTTCAACCCCCGTCGCAATGCGCTGCACCCGACGTTCTAGCGTGTGTGCAGCATCGAGTAAAAAACGTCCTTCTTTGAGGAGCTCGAGGCCAGCTTGGGTGAGTGTGGCGCGATGACCGCTACGGTCAAACAATTCGAGTCCTAGGTCTTCTTCTAGCCGACGAATGGTATAGGTCAGTGCAGAGGGTACCCGATAGAGGGATTCGGCCGCTGCGGCGAAGCTCCCTTTGCGGTCAATCGCATCAATCACCTCGAGGGCTTCTAGGCTAAGTTTAATCGTCATGGAATATTAGTCAAAAAAACTGAACAAGAGATGCAAAATGTTTTGCTATCAAAACATTAAGTGTTTTTTTATCATACAGTTAATCTTTCAAATGGAGTGAATAAATGTTGCATGTTCGCCCTTCAAATACGCGTGGTTATGCCCATCATGGTTGGTTAGAAAGCTTTCATAGCTTTTCATTTGCCGGTTATTACGATCCTGCACACATGGGCTTTTCGGTGTTGCGTGTGATCAATGACGATAAGGTGGCGCCGGGCACCGGCTTTGGCATGCATGGCCATCAGGACATGGAAATCATTACCTATATGCTGGCTGGAGAGTTGCGGCATACCGATAGCATGGGCCACAGTGAAGTGATCCGTGCGGGGGATGTGCAGCGGATGACGGCGGGCACAGGTGTTCGTCATAGCGAAATGAATGCTTCTACGCAAACCACCGCCCATTTGTTGCAAATATGGATCACACCGGACACCATCGGCTTGGCGCCTGCCTATGAGGATAAAACCATCCCGCTGGCAGACAAACAAAATCAGTGGGCGTTGATCGCGGCACCAGTGGCCTCTCATGCTGCCGCCTCAGATGCGCAGCTTGGGTCATTAAAAGTACATCAAGACCTCTCACTCTATGCCACTGTGTTAAGCCCCGGCAATTCCTTACCTGTCGAGGTCAAAGCACATCGATGTGCCTATTTGCATGTTGCCCGTGGCGAGGTGGTGATCGGAGATCAAACCCTGCAATCCGGGGATGCGTTACAAGTGGAGGCTGCGCAGCGCTTCACCATGCAAGCAGTCGCTGAGAGTGAAGTGTTGTGGTTTGATTTGCCACACACCCCTGAATAATCTTTTCTCATCGTCGATAAGGAGTTAAAAAATGACACAGGTTTCAATTGTTTATCATAGCGGTTATGGCCACACGGCCGAACAAGCAAAAGCCGTAGCACGCGGGGCGCAGAAAGTCGCCGATGTCACCGTGCATTTGCTGACGGTGGACGAGGCGCAGCAGCAGTGGGATGTGCTCAAAGCCAGTGATGCTATTATTTTTGGCAGTCCGACCTATATGGGTTCAGCGTCTGCGCAATTCAAAGCGTTTATGGATGCCAGCTCCAAGGCTTGGTACGCACGTGACTGGCAAGACAAAATTGCCGCTGGTTTCACCACTTCTGCGAGTCAAAGTGGCGATAAATTAAATACCCTGACGCAATTGTCAGTATTTGCCGCGCAACATGGCATGATTTGGGTAAGCTTAGGCTTGCTGCCGGGGAACAATCACAGTCAAGGCTCGGTCAATGATTTAAATCGTCTGGGTGCATTTTTGGGCGCCATGGCGCAAGCCAACTCAGATCAAGGTCCAGACTTAGGGCCGATTCAAAGCGATTTGCTGACAGCAGAGCATCTCGGTCAACGCGTGGCCACTTTGACGCAACGACTTTCGAAAGCTGCATAACGCAGCAAATCAACATAAAAAGGAGAACAACAATGAAAAAAATCATGTTTGCACTGAGTCTATTCGCGGCAACCCAAGCTTGGGCGGCAACAGAGTCTTATAACATTGATGCAACACACAGTTTTGCTAACTTCAGTATCCGTCACGTGGTGTCAAAAACAACAGGCACCTTCAATGATGTGACAGGCGTGGTGACCCTAGATCCCACCAATCTCAATACCGCCAATGTGCGTGCAGCCATTAATGTCAGCAGCGTGAACACCGGCTTCGGTAAACGTGATGAGCATATCAAGGCAGACAAATATCTAGATGTAGCCAAATATACGCAGATTTTGTTTGAAAGCACCAAGTTCACTGCCAGCAGTCAGACGCAGGCGGTCATGCAAGGTAAATTGACCATGCATGGGGTGACTAAACAAGTGGAGATTCCAGTCAAAGTGCTTGGCTATGGCGCGGATCCGTGGGGTGGCCAGCGTGCGGGTTTTGAGGGTCATTTGACGATCAAAGCCTCGGACTATGGGTTTGGTTGGGCCACCGGCGCAGGGGCGCCAGTGGGTGATGAAATTGAAATTACGCTCTTGATTGAGGGCGTTAAAGCAAAATAATGACGAACAACGCCGCGCGCTTGCGCACGATGTTCAAATCAATATCGCTTTAAACACAAGGAGTAAATGATGGCTTTGGATTTATTTTCCCCAGTAAGTTTGGGGAGTATTGCACTACAAAACCGCGTGGTGATGGCACCGTTAACCCGTAATCGCGCCGGTGAAGGGGGTGTACCGCAAGCAATGAACGTGACTTATTACGAGCAACGCGCCAGCGCAGGTCTGATTATTACAGAAGCCACCCCAATTTCGCCGATGGCGCATGGCTATCCGGCACTGCCTGGCATTTACACCGATGCACAGGTGGCCGGTTGGAAAAAAGTGACGGATGCAGTCCACGCCAAGGGTGGCAAGATTGTGATTCAGTTGTGGCATGTGGGTCGTATTTCTCATCCGAGTCTGCTACCTAATCAGGCGACGCCAGTGGCGCCATCTTCATTAAAGCCGGCCGGCAAGGCGTTTACTTATCAAGGGTTGCAAGACTACGTGCAACCGCGCGCACTAGACGCAGCAGAATTGCCTGCCATTGTGCAGGATTATGTGCATGCCACCCGTAATGCCATCGCTGCAGGTTTCGACGGTGTAGAGGTGCATGCCGCGAACGGCTACCTGTTGGACCAATTCTTACGTGATGGAAGCAATCACCGTCAGGATCAGTATGGCGGATCCATTGAAAATCGCAGTCGTTTCTTACATGAAGTTGTGCAGGCGGTGGTCGATACCATTGGTGCGGACAAAGTAGGCGTGCGTTTGTCGCCCGTGAACCCATTCAACGATATGCATGATAGCCAGGCGCAGCAGACGTTTAATGCGGTGACGGAATCTCTGTGCAAATATGGTTTAGCCTATTTGCATGTTGTTGAAGGGGGCATACATGGCGGTGGCAAAGCAGAACCCTTCGACTTCTCGGCGATGCGCAAGCTTTTTAATAAAAGCTACATTGCCAACCTGAGTTACGACAAGGCGCGGGGCAATGCAGCGATTGCCAGTGGACATGCGGATGCCGTTGCCTATGGCGTGCCATTTATCGCCAACCCAGATTTGGTGGCGCGTCTAGCAAATGATGCGCCATTAAACGCCGCAGATTCAAAATCTTTCTACGGCGGTACTGAACGTGGTTATACGGATTATCCTTTTTTAACCGCTTAAATGCATCAGACACGCGCGGCAATAACTTGTTTATTGTCGCGCGTCCTCCTAAGAAGCTTGCTGCGCACAGTGGGCGAGCGTAAAATTCGCGCAACGCGAATTCAACCGAACTAACGCTCCGCATATTGTGAGTTAACTGCTGCATGCTCCCCTCTGATTTCTCTTCTCCTATTCCGCATAAACTGGTCGTTGCCAATTGGAAAATGCATGGCAACCTTGCCCGCAATCAAATTTTAATAAAAGAATATTTGCAAGCACTGAACCCTTTGGCGCAAACCAAGGTCGTAGTGTGCGTGCCTTATCCGTACTTAGCGCAGATACAGATCTTGCTTGCAAATACGGGAGTGGCTTGGGGTGCGCAGAATCTGGCTAAATTTGAGCAAGGTGCGCATACCGGTGAAGTCAGTGCCGAAATGTTGAAAGACTTCGGTGCGCAATATGTGATCATCGGCCATTCAGAGCGTAGTACGGCGTACTGCGAGTCTGATGAAAATATTGCCGAAAAATTTATGATGGCCAAGCGACATGGCTTGACCCCAATTTTGTGTGTGGGAGAAACGTTGCTTGAACGTGAAGCTGGGGTGATGACCCGGGTAGTGGGTAAGCAGCTTGAAACGATCATACGATTGTTTGGTGCAGGTGCCTTTGCGGATACGATTGTGTCGTATGAGCCGATCTGGGCAATTGGTACTGGTTTGGCAGCCTCGGCGGAGCAAGCGGTGGCAATGCATCAGTTCATACGTGATACAGTAGCAGCGGCCGACAGCGCGGCTGCAAGCACGTTAAAAATCCTCTACGGGGGCAGCGTAAACCCACAAAATGCGGTACAATTATTAAATCAGAAGGAAATAGACGGCGCGCTGGTCGGTCGTTGCTCACTGGATGCAGAGCAATTTATAAAAATATGTCAGGCCGTTCCTGAAAACAGCGTTATCTAGATAGCGAAAATGCCAAAAGCTTGATCGTTATTCAATCAATGGACTAAAGAAATATGGAAAATGTTATTCTCGTCATTCATGTGTTGGCAGCTGCTGCCGTGATTGGCTTGGTCTTATTACAGCATGGCAAGGGCGCCGACATGGGTGCCGCTTTTGGAAGTGGCGCATCTGGCAGTTTGTTCGGTGTATCCGGCTCTTCCAACTTGCTTAGCAAGCTTACATCAATTTTTATTACAGTGTTTTTTGCAACTAGCTTGACGCTGGCCTTTTTGTCCAGTCACAAAGCGAGTTCTGGCAGCGTGGTTAAATCTGCGTTGACACAACAGGCTCCAGCCAAAGGTGAGGCAGCGCAAGCCGTCAAACCTGTTGAAAATGCACCCAAAGATATTCCTAACTAAGTTTAAGCCGTCGTGGTGGAATTGGTAGACACGCTATCTTGAGGGGGTAGTGACGAAAGTTGTGCGAGTTCGAGTCTCGCCGACGGCACCAGTCCAATGTTGTTTTAACGACGTGGCTGGATGGGAATTGGTTATTTGGGAGTATTTTTGATGTGCTGCGGGTTGGGTGCATTGAAATCACTTGTTAACATGATCGATTAAGGCAGCTCAGTGTTAGAAAACTATTTCCCAATTCTGATGTTTATCCTGGTCGGCCTGGGCGTAGGCTTAGGGCCGTTGATAGCAGGTAAAATTCTCTCTCCGCACAAACCTGATGCGGAAAAAAACTCTCCTTATGAGTGTGGCTTTGAAGCTTTTGAGGATGCGCGCATGAAGTTCGATGTGCGCTACTACTTAGTCGCCATTCTATTTATTCTGTTTGATCTCGAAATCGCGTTTCTTTTTCCATGGGCGGTCGTTATCCAAGATATTGGGTCTGCAGGCTTTTGGGCAATGATGGTCTTTTTGTTTGTGTTGGTGGTCGGCTTCATCTTTGAATGGATGAAGGGCGCCCTTGAATGGGATTAATGCAAAATGAGCATTGAAGGCGTATTAGAAAAAGGGTTTGTCACTACCACGCTAGACACGGTGATTAATTACACACGCACCGGTTCTTTGTGGCCGATGACGTTTGGTCTTGCTTGTTGTGCGGTAGAGATGATGCATGCAGGGGCTTCACGTTATGACCTCGATCGATTTGGTATCGTGTTCCGTCCGAGTCCTCGCCAGTCAGATGTGATGATTGTTGCTGGCACCTTAGTCAATAAAATGGCTCCGGCACTACGCAAGGTTTACGACCAAATGGCTGAGCCGCGTTGGGTAATCTCAATGGGTAGCTGTGCCAACGGCGGTGGTTATTATCATTATTCTTACGCGGTGGTCCGCGGCTGCGATCGAATTGTGCCAGTGGATGTCTATGTGCCTGGGTGCCCGCCAACAGCAGAAGCGTTGCTTTACGGCATCATCCAATTGCAAAAGAAAATCAGACGCACCAATACAATCGCAAGAACTTGATTTTTGTCCATTATCACGAACACTTAAGCCCAAGAAATTAAACTATGTCCGCAAAACTCGAACATTTGTCCGCGCAGCTCAAATTGGCTTTGGGTGACGGTGTGGTCAAGCTGGAGCAAGCATTAGGCGAACTCACGGTTGAGGTGCACGTCAAACATTTGTTAGCCGTCACTGAGCGCCTAAAAACGCATGCTGAGCTCCAATTTGAGCAGCTAATTGACTTATGTGGGGTGGATTATTCCGAGTATGGCGATGGCCGCTGGGTAGGTCAGCGCTACGCTGTGGTATTGCATTTGCTCTCAGTGAGTCTAAATCAGCGCGTGCGTATTCGTGCATTTGCTGCTGAGGATGATTTTCCGGTATTCCCGACGTTGGTTGATATTTGGCCAGTGGCAAACTGGTTTGAGCGTGAGGCGTTTGATCTCTACGGCATCATGTTTGAAAACCATCCTGACTTGCGTCGTTTACTGACTGACTACGGCTTTGTTGGTCATCCTTTCCGTAAAGATTTCCCCATGATTGGTAATGTTGAAATGCGTTATGACCCGGTGCAACAGCGCGTCATTTATCAACCCGTGTCGGTTGAGCTTCGTAACAATGTGCCACGCGTGATTCGTGATGAAGGTGCACACCATGGCTGAAATTAAAAACTACACCATGAACTTTGGCCCGCAGCACCCAGCAGCCCACGGTGTTTTGCGTTTGGTGCTTGAGCTGGACGGCGAAGTGATTCAGCGCGCAGACCCGCACATCGGCTTATTGCATCGCGGCACTGAAAAGCTGGCTGAGAACCGTACCTATCTGCAAAGCGTGCCTTACATGGACAGGCTTGATTACGTTTCTATGATGGCGAACGAGCATGCTTATGTGATGGCCATCGAGAAAATGCTCGGTATCACTGTCCCTGAGCGTGCGCAATATATTCGCGTCATGTTTGATGAAATCACACGTATTCTCAATCACCTGCTGTGGTTGGGTGCCCATGCGCTTGATGTGGGCGCGATGACGGTATTTTTGTATGCATTTCGTGAACGCGAAGACTTATTTGACGTGTATGAAGCGGTTTCTGGTGCGCGTATGCATGCGGCCTATTATCGTCCGGGCGGTGTGTATCGCGACCTTCCTGAAAATATGCCCCAGCATGAAACCACCAAGTTCCGTAGCGCAGATGAAATCAAAAAACTCAATGAAAATCGCCAGGGCTCCATGCTCGATTTTATTGAAGATTTTACCAATCGCTTCCCTACCTATGTAGATGAGTACGAAACACTACTGACCGATAACCGCATTTGGAAGCAGCGTACCGTGGGTATCGGCGTTGTGACGCCTGAGCGTGCATTGGCACTGGGTCTGACGGGCGCGATGTTACGGGGCTCAGGTATCGCTTGGGATCTGCGTAAAAAACAGCCTTACGAAGTGTACGACCGCATGGATTTTGATATTCCTATTGGTGTTAATGGCGACTGTTACGACCGCTACTTGGTACGGATTGAAGAAATGCGTCAATCTAACCGTATCATCAAGCAATGCATTGATTGGCTGCGTAAAAATCCCGGGCCAGTGATTACTGACGATAACAAAATTGCGCCGCCTAACCGCGAAGGCATGAAAACCAATATGGAAGACTTGATTCACCACTTCAAGTTATTTACTGAAGGTTTTCACGTGCCAGCAGGCGAGGCCTACGCTGCAGTAGAGCATCCCAAAGGTGAGTTTGGTATCTATATGATTTCTGATGGCGCCAATAAACCATACCGTCTGAAAATTCGTGCGCCAGGCTTCCCACATTTAGCCGCGCTAGATGAGATGACACGCGGGCACATGATTGCCGACCTGGTTGCCATTATTGGTACGCAAGACATTGTGTTCGGCGAAATCGACAGATAAGCGGAACGAAGCGAAAGCACAGATCGAAAAGACAAGGTACAAGCATGCTGAGTGCAGAATCTATTGAAAAGATTGAATACGAACTGGCCAAGTATCCCAAAGACAAGCGTCAAGCAGCCGTGATGTCGGCATTGCGGATTGTTCAGATGGAACGTGGTTGGTTATCCAAAGAGAGTATTTCCGAAGTCGCGAATTATTTGCGTATTCCTGAAATCGCTGCCCTTGAGGTGGCGAGTTTCTACAATATGTATGATTTACAACCGGTCGGTGAGCATAAGCTGACGATCTGTACCAATATCTCTTGCATGCTGCGTGGTTCTGACGAGATCGTCGAACACTTGCAGCATAAGCTGGGGGTTGGATTTAATGAAGTGACGCCCGACGGCAAGTTTTGTTTGAAAGAGGGCGAATGCATGGGTTGTTGTGGCGGTGCGCCTTTGCTGCATGTAAACAACGCCGTGATGCACGAATTTCTAACCACTGAAAAAGTGGATGCCCTGATTAACGAATTAAGCAAAGCTTAAGGAACCACCCATGGCAAACATTTTAAACGCTCAAACACAACACCCACCTGTCATTAAAACTGACTTGGCGGGTCAGACCTTGGTAACGCTGCGCACCCTGACTGAAGAGAATCCGGCCTCCTTAGCCACCTATGAAAAATTAGGTGGCTATGCGCAACTTAAACGTTTGGTGGCCGAAAAAGTCAAAGCGCCAGACATTATTAGCCAAGTCAAAGTCTCTAATTTACGCGGTCGTGGTGGTGCTGGTTTCCCGACCGGCCTCAAATGGAGTTTTATGCCACGTTATTACGATGGCACTAAATATCTCGTTTGCAACACC
>Ga0066445_1000569_pt1 | contig 10251 bp, 6 predicted proteins | sample LakWasMet67_HOW9_2_FD_59533 | JGI IMG/M metagenome (GOLD analysis project Ga0066445, IMG submission 59533) | Freshwater sediment methanotrophic microbial communities from Lake Washington under simulated oxygen tension - Sediment Metagenome 67_HOW9 | ecosystem: Environmental > Aquatic > Freshwater...
AACCAATGTTATTCCCGAAAAAGTTGAGATAGAAGGAACGTTTAGAACTATGGATGAAAAATGGAGAACCATCGTTCATAAAGAGTTACAGCGCATTGTAAATACAATTTCCGATAAATATAAAATAACTTCTGTTTTAAGAATAGAAAAAGGATATCCGTTTTTAGTTAATGATGTTGCTTTTACCGATGCTTGTTTTTCGGTTGCTCAAAATTATTTAGGAAAAGAAAATGTTGAAGAATTACCACTTCGCATGACTGCAGAGGATTTTGCATTTATTTCACAAAAAGTGCCAAGTTGTTTTTATCGTTTAGGCACAGGAAATATTTCAAAAGCAATTACTTCTGGTGTTCATACAGCTACCTTTGATATTGATGAAACTGCCCTTGAAACAGGAATAGGTTTAATGGCAAGTTTAACGATTGCCGAATTGAATCGTTAACTATTTTTTCTTCGTTGTAGTTTTCTTTTTCACCACTTTTTTTGGATTACCAGCAGTGCCTTTAATTACAGGGTTTTTGCCTGACATATAAACAATTTTACCATTTTCGTATTGAATATACTCTACATCCGATTTTGGCAAAATTAATTTTGGGTCCTTTAATTTATAAATCTTGTAATACGTAATTTCAGTTCCTGACACCTTTAAAACTCTTGATTTTATAATATCGCCTGTTTTTAATTTAATTTTGTCCTGAGCAAAACTAGTTCCTAAAAAAGTTAGACTACAAAAAAGTATAAATAGATTTTTTTTCATATTAATTAGGTTTCGGTGATATTAAATTACTAATATTAATTTATAACCCAAAAATAATTCTTCTCTTATAATTTAGAAATCAAGGGCTTTCCTAAATCAGCATCTTTTGCTCTAAAAACGCTTGTTTTAAACAATTTTGTATCTTTAAAAGCGTTATTGTATGGTGTATTTGCGGCGATTAGGGATTCTAATGGTGTTTTCTTTTATGATAATAAAAGGAACGGCACAAACATTTAACCCAAATCAAAAAAAACTTTTTAAAACCGTTAACGATACTTTAGTTCTAGATAGTCTAAGTCTTGTACCGGGAAGCGTAAATTTTAAAACTTTTCCGCTTGGTGATCCTCTCAGTTTTCCAAAAGTAAATTATAAAACGCATGCGTTAATTTTTACAGGCAAAAAGCCGGATAGCATTTTAGTTTCTTACAAACGCTTTCCTTACAACTTCGAAAACAATTATTTTCATAAAGATCCTAATATACTTTACACCGATCTTTCTAAACCAAACAATCCTTTTAATATAAATTACAACACTGTAAATTCTAAACAAGATAATTTATTTCAAAATGATGGTTTAAATAAAAACGGAAATATTAGCCGAGGTATTTCTTTTGGCAATAATCAGGATGTGGTGGTTAACTCAAATTTAAATTTACAGGTAAGTGGTAAGCTTACTCCCGAAATTGATATGATATTGGCAGCAACGGATAATAACATTCCTTTTCAAGCCGATGGCACAACCGCACAGTTACAAGAGTTTGATAAAGTATTTATTCAGTTAAATAATGCTACAACAAAATTAGTGGTTGGTGATTACCAATTGTCGCGACCACAAAATTCTTACTTTATGAATTTTTACAAACGAGCGCAAGGTGCCTATCTCGAAAATAATTATTTAGATAGTGCTTCAAAAAAGCCTTTACTTTTTAAAACTCAAGTTGCCGGCGCCGTATCTCGCGGTAAATTTTCGAGGCAAATATTTTTTGGAACAGAAAACAATCAAGGTCCTTACCGTATGCGTGGTGCCGATAACGAACCGTTTATTATTATTTTAAGTGGCACCGAAAAAATATACATTGATGGAAAGTTATTGCAACGCGGACAAGAGAATGATTACATTATTGATTACAATACCGGAGAATTAACGTTTACAGCAAAACAAATTATTACTAAGGATAAGCGTATTGTTGCGGAGTTTCAGTATGCCGAGAGAAACTATGCCCGCTCTTTATTTTTCTTTGGTGAAGAAATTCAAAGCAAAAAAGCAAATATATTTTTTAATGTTTATAGCGAGCAGGATAATAAAAATAAGCCCTTGCAACAAACCTTATCGCAACAACAAAAAAATGTTTTAATAGCTATTGGCGATACATTAGATAAAGCTGTTTATACAGGAGTAGAAACTGCGGCCTTTAATAATAGCGATGTGTTTTATCGCAGAGTAGATAGCACCGTAAATAGTGTTTTGTATAATAGTGTTTATGTTTATAGTACTAATTCAGATAGTGCAAAATACCGTTTAAAATTCAGTAATGTAGGTGCGGGTAAAGGAAATTATAATCAGGTAAGTTCTACTGCAAATGGCAGAGTGTACCTTTGGGTGGCGCCAATTGGTGGTTTGCCGCAAGGTAGTTTTGAACCTGTTATTCCGTTAGTTACCCCAAAGCAAAATCAAATGGTTACGGGTGGCTTTTCATATTCACTTACATCTAATAATATTATTTCTTCAGAAGGAGTGTATACAAAAAACGATATTAATCAATTCAGTCATGCCGATAAAGGTAATGATGAAGGAAGTGGGGTGAAATTCAATAGTAAAAATCAAACTATTTTAAAAACAGATTCTTTAAAAAATCAAACGAAGGTTATTTATAATTTTGGTTACGAATTTTTACAAAAACAATTTCATCAGGTTGAACGATTTAGGAGCATTGAGTTTGATCGTGATTGGAACAGGCCATTAACTTCAATTTTATTGAACGACCAAAATATTGCCAATGGTGAGGTTGGAATACTTAATACTAAAGGCTCTGCACTTACTTATGGTATAAATGTTTTTAACGAAGGCAATAATTATCAAGGTATTCGTCATAATGCATTAGCACGCCATCAATTTAAAAATTTAAGCACCAGTTATGGTGGTAGTTATTTAACTACTAACGATAATTTAAATTTGCAAAATACAGAGTTTTATAGGCATAAAACACTTATATCTCAACGTGTAAAAAAATTAAAGTTTAGTTACAGCGATGAATTTGAAAATAATTTATTTAAAAGATCAAGTGATAAAACTTTGTTACCAAGAGCTTATCAATTCTGGGAATGGGAGGGCAGTGTATCAAATGCAGATAGTTCAAAAAATAATGTGAAGTTGTTTTATAAAGAGCGCAGAGATAAATTAGCTTACGGTAATCAATTACGTGATAGCACCTTTGCAACTAACATTGGTTTGCAATCTTCTATTTACTCTATTAAAAATAATCCAATTACAGTTTTAGTTACATATCGTAAATTAGAATTAAAAAATGTGGTGGGTACTTTTTTAAAACCCGATAACACGGTGTTAAGCAGATTAGAATATAATCCCCGTTATTTTAAAGGCTTTATTACCTCTAGTTTATTTTACGAAACCGGTTATGGTTTAGAAAACAAAAAAGAATTTTACTATCTCGAAGTGGCGCCAGGGCAAGGTCAATACGCCTGGAATGATTATAACGGAAACAGCATTAAAGAAATTAACGAATTTGAGATAGCACAATTTAGCGATCAAGCAAAGTTTATTAGAATTTTTACGCCTACAAATCAATATGTAAAAGTGTTGCAAAATCAAATGAGTATCTCTGTGTCATTAAGGCCTGCTTCGCTTTTAAAACAACCAAAAAATAGCGCTTCACGTTTTATCAATCGTTGGGTAACACAAACTGTTTTTCGGGTGGATGGTAAAACGGCCGATAAGGGTGACGTTTTAAATTTTGATCCATTTTTAGATGTACGAGATACTTCTATTTTAGCAAGTAATAATAATTTACGGCAAAGTATTTTCTTTAATCAAAGCTCTGCCTTATTTGGTGCCGATTATACCTACATTAACAATCAAGCAAAACAATTATTGGTTAATGGCATCGAACGAAAAACCTTATTATCTCACGAAGTAAAAGCCCGCGTTAATTTTTTAAAAGCGTGGGCAATAAATAGCAGTGTTGTTTTTAGTCAGAAATCAAATGCTTCGCAATTTTTTTCTACTCGTAATTATTTTATTGAAGCCTATGAATCTGAGCAGCGATTAATCTTTCAGCCAAATACGGTTTTTAGAATGAGTGGTATTTACAAATACAACGAAAAAAAGAATAAAATTGAAGGTGGCTTTCAAACAGCATTCATAAATACATTTGCAGGAGAACTAAAATTTAATCAAACCGAAAAAGGAAGTTTAACCGGGCGAATGGATCTTGTTTTAATTAAATATAACGATACTGAAAATTCGCCTATTGCTTATGAAATGCTAAATGCTTTAAGTAAAGGACAAAATGTAACATGGGAGCTGTCTTACCAACGTAATTTAAATAGTAACATTCAAATTAGTATTAATTATAATGGCAGAAAAACACCCAATTCAAATGCAGTGCATTTAGGTGGAGCGCAGATAAGGGCATTTTTTTAAGCCACGAATTACACTAATTTTACAAAATAAATTTTTATTAGCCGGTTAAGATCGAAATTATAGAAATAATATCTTGCAAGCAAGACTTCCAAAATTCACTAATTAGTGATTAAATAGTTTAGTGTTATTCGTGAAATTAGTGGCTTAAAATTCCGCAATCACCGTTTGAGATCCCTTTACAACATCACCAATTTTTACATTAAGTTTTGTACCAATAGGAAAGAAAAGATCAACACGAGATCCAAATTTAATAAAACCCATTTCGCCACATTGTTCGGCAATATCGCCTTGTTTACAATACCAAACAATTCTACGGGCCAAAGCACCGGCAATTTGTCTGAAAAGAATTTCAGTGCCATTTGCATGTTTTACAACAATGGTTGTGCGTTCGTTATCTGTGCTGCTTTTAGGCTCCCAAGCTGCTAAAAATTTACCGGGATGATATTTAAAAAAGCTAACAACCCCTGCAATTGGGTAGCGGTTTACATGCACATTAATAGGGCTCATAAAGATGCTTACTTGTAAGCGTTTATCCTTAAAATATTCGTTTTCGGTTGTTTCTTCAATAACTACCACTTTTCCGTCTGCCGGAGCAATAATTAGCTTGTCGCCCTTAGTGTGTTGGCGGGTTGGGTGCCTGAAAAACTGAACAATAACGATGGTTAAAAACGCACTTAAAAGGTATGCAAACCAATGTGCAATGGCAAAAGTGGGGAAGAAATGATGTGCTATAAATATGATAATTGTGCTAAAAACAAGCACTAATACTAAGCTAACGTAACCTTCTTTGTGAAATTTCATCCAATATAAATTTGTTCAAATATAATAGTTTAAAACCAATAAATATTAATCGAAAAAACTTGGTTCTTACTCAACCTTTTCTAAATTTGTGAAGTATTTTCAAAAAATCTTAAAACCAAGAATATGAGCAAAATTAAAGTAGCAAATCCCGTAGTTGATCTAGACGGTGATGAAATGACCCGAATTATCTGGAAATTTATTAAAGATAAATTAATAGTTCCTTATTTAGATATTGATATTAAATACTACGACTTAGGGATGGAGCATCGCGATGCTACAAACGACCAAGTTACTATTGATGCTGCTGAAGCAATTAAAAAATATCAAGTTGGTATTAAATGTGCTACTATCACTCCTGATGAGGCACGTGTAAAAGAATTTAATTTAAAACAAATGTGGAAGTCTCCAAACGGAACTATTCGTAACATCCTTGATGGTACTGTATTTCGTGAGCCTATCGTTTGTAAAAACGTACCGCGTTTAGTTACTAATTGGACTTCTCCCATTATTGTTGGTCGTCATGCTTTTGGCGATCAGTATAAGGCAACAGATTTCGTTGTTCCCGGAAAAGGAAAATTAACCATGAAGTTTGAAGGTGAAGATGGAAAAGTAATTGAGCACGAAGTGTTTAAATTTACTGGTGGTGGTGTTGCAATGGGTATGTACAATTTAGATGAAAGTATCCGTGGTTTTGCACACTCTTGTTTTAATGTAGCCTTAAACAAAAAATGGCCTTTATATTTATCTACAAAAAATACCATCCTAAAAAAATACGATGGTCGTTTTAAAGATATTTTTGAAGAGATTTATCAAGCAGATTACAAAGCAAAATACGAAGCTGTAGGAATTGTTTATGAACACCGTTTAATTGATGATATGGTTGCAAGTGCATTAAAATGGAACGGAAGTTTTGTTTGGGCTTGTAAAAATTATGATGGCGACGTTCAATCAGATTCAGTTGCGCAAGGTTTTGGTTCATTAGGTTTAATGACTTCAGTTTTAATTACTCCCGATGGAAAAATTATGGAAGCTGAAGCAGCTCATGGAACTGTAACTCGTCACTTCCGCGATCACCAAGCAGGAAAGCCAACTTCAACAAATCCAATTGCAAGTATTTTTGCGTGGACAAGAGGTTTAGAATTCCGCGGTAAATTAGATGGCAATAAAGAATTAATTCACTTTGCTCAAACATTAGAAAAAGTTTGTGTTGAAACTGTTGAAAGCGGTAAAATGACTAAAGATTTAGCGGTTTGCGCACACGGTAACAATGTAAAACATGGTGAGCACTATTTATACACTGAAGAATTTTTAGCTGCTATTGATGATAATTTGAAAAAAGCATTAGGAAAATAATTTTCAGTTTTTCTTTTTAAGAAGCCTCGTTTAAAAAACGGGGCTTTTTTGTTGTCCTCCTCTGGAGGAGTTGCCCAAAGGGTGGAGGAGGAATTTTTGAGATCTTAAAAATAAAAAGTTTTTAATAAATCCCTCCAACTTCCTTTGTTAAAGGGCGAAAAAAATAGTTTTATTTTCAAGAATTGCTGTCACTTCGAGTAAGACTGAGGAACGAAGGCTGTATCGAGAAGAAATAAACCGCTCTCGATACGGTTTTTATAGAGGCAAAAAATCACCCGAGCTGACAGAATCAACAAATGTCAGGCGAAGGATTAAAATGTCGAAGTTCGTCTTTGTGAGGGGGTTACGACGAAGCAATCTCATACACCTGTGTGTTAGATTGCGTCGCTATCGCTCGCAATGACGATACTATGTCTCTTCGAGTGGAGTCGATAAGCAGCGGATGAGCCATAACCTGGTTCGAAATACTAAAATATAGATCCGGTTTAGTGCAAATCAGTGAAATTAGTGGCTAACGATTTACTGATATTCGTTCAAATACATTTTACAAAAACGTTCCATGTATTGTTTAATATCTCTTTTAAGTTCCTCTAAATTTTCTTTTGTTTCTTTTTGCGGAAGCGCAAAATTGTAATTAAATTTTAAAGGCGTTTTAAATTCTGTTTCAACAAGTGTATTTGCGCTTGCACTCAAACTCAAAATGTAATCAAAGTGTGTGGCTTTTAATTCAGTTAACAAATTAATTAGGTTAAACTCCGGGATAATACCGTCCTCTTTAAGAAGCTCAATTACGATTGGATTTACAGGTTTATTGTCTATTCCAAAACTGTAAATTTCGGCCTTACATTTTCTGAATTTAGTCATATAAGCCTCTGCCAAAGGACTTAAGATTGAATGTGTATCACAAATTACCAGTACTTTTTTCACCTCACAAATGTACACAACCTTGTTAATAATCCCTTCTGGCAATGTTGTATTTTTTCGTGCTTTAGCGTTATCTTTAAGTATGTCTAAAAACAAAAAACCAAAACGTTATTTATTTGAAGAAGTTTTAGACTTTTTAAAACATAACGATACAAAAATATTTAACTATAAGCAGCTTGGGGCTGCTATGGAAATAAATACAGATGGCGAACGCCTGGAATTAATTCAAGTATTAGAGTCGCTTAAGCAACAAGGTTTTGTTGTGGAGCCTGAAACGGGTAAATATAAAATTAAAGAAACAAAACAGATTGTTACCGGGACCATTGATTTTACTACACAAGGCACTGCATTTGTTATTTTTAGCGAAACCGAAGATGATATTTATATTCCTCAATATAAATCAAAGGATGCCCTGCAAGGTGATCTTGTAAAAGTGCAATTAATACAACGCCGCAGCGGTAAACGCAAAGAGGGCGAAGTAATAGAGGTGATTAAACGTGCTAAAACGGAGTTTGTAGGTACCATAAAAATAAATCCGAAATTTGCTTTTGTAATTCCGGATAGTCATAAAATTCACGTCGATTTTTTTATTAACAGTAGAGATATTAAAGGTGCTGAGGATGGACAAAAGGTAAAAATTAAATTAAAAGAGTGGCGCGCCGGCGATCAAAATCCTACCGGGGTTGTTGAAGAAGTATTTGGTTTTCCGGGAGTTCATAAAACAGAGATGAACGCTATAATGGCGGAATACGGCTTGCCGGAACATTTTCCTGACCAGGTAGAAAATGCCGCCAAAAAAATAGACACTGCCGTTACTAAGGAAGAAATTGCTAAACGCAGAGATTTTAGAAATATCACCACGTTTACTATCGACCCTGTTGATGCAAAAGATTTTGACGATGCTTTGTCTCTTCAAAAATTAGAGAATGGTTTATGGGAAGTTGGGGTGCACATTGCCGATGTTACTCACTTTTTAAAAGTGGGGAGTATTTTAGATGATGAAGCTGTTAATCGCGCAACCAGTGTGTATTTGGTAGATAGATGTATTCCTATGTTACCAGAAGTGTTAAGTAATTTTGCTTGCTCGTTACGTCCTAACGAAGATAAATATTGTTTTAGTGCCGTTTTTCAATTAGATGAGAATGCAGATATTCAATCGCAATGGTTTGGTAAAACAGTAATTAATAGCGATAAGCGTTTTGCTTATGAAGATGTGCAAACGATTATTGAAACCGAGGAGGGAGAATATAAAGAGGAGATTTTATTGTTAGATCGCTTGGCTAAAAAATTACGCACAGAACGTACAAAAAGAGGCTCTATCTTTTTTGATAAGGCAGAAGTGAAATTTAATTTGGATGAAGAAGGAAATCCAATTGGTGTGTTTTTTAAAACGCAAAAAGATGCCCATAAATTAATAGAAGATTTTATGTTGCTTGCAAACCGCACCGTTGCAGAGTTTTTAGCTAAGGGTGGTAAAAATGATGAAGATCCAAAACATCAAAATGCAAAAAAGAAAGACGATCCAAAAAACTTATGCGTTTACCGTATTCACGATGTGCCAAGTGATGAGAAGATGCAGGAGTTAAGTGGTTTTGTTGCTCGCTTTGGTTACGATATGCAATTGGGTGGCAGACAAAAATCGGCACAAGCCATTAATAAATTATTAAGTGATGTAAAAAATAAAAAAGAACAAGGCATGATAGAAATGCTTGCGGTGCGTAGTATGCCAAAAGCAATTTATACCACTAAAAATGCCGGGCATTATGGTTTAGGTTTTCAGTATTATACCCATTTTACTTCTCCTATTCGTCGTTATCCGGATGTAATGGTGCATCGTTTATTAGAGGCAAGATTAAACGGAACAAAATATTCTACTCAAGAAGATTTAGAGTTGTTATGTAAACACAGTAGTGATATGGAGCGCACTGCCGCTGAAGCAGAGAGGGCCTCAGTGAAATACAAACAAGTTGAGTTCATGAAAGATAAAATTGGCGAAACCTTTGATGCAATTATTAGCGGCGTTACCGAGTGGGGTATTTATGCCGAGATAGTTGAGAACAAATGTGAGGGGATGATTAAAACAAGAGATCTTAAAGGCGATCAATTTACCTTTGATTCTGACAATTATCGCTATGTTGGCCGTAATACCGGAAAAATTTATACACTTGGCGATGCAGTTAAAATTGTGGTAGTAGATGCAGATCTTGTAAAGAAACAATTAAATTTTGCTTTTCCTGAATCAGAAACTGGAGGAGGACGATCAAATTTTGGAGATAACAGATCAAATTTTGATGATAACCGATCGAGATCAAGAGGAGGAAGCGGCGGTTCCAGAAGGGGTGCCAAGAGTAGTTCTCATGGTGGAGAAAAAAGTACATCAGGTTTTGGCGATAAAAAAAAATCTGGCTTTGGAGATAGAAAAAGTGGCAGTAATAAAAAAAGAAGAAGATGAGAAAACAATTAGTTATAATTTTTTTATGTATTTCGTTTTTTGGATTTTCTCAAACCATAACTACCGATCTGGTTTATAAAGTAAATCAACCATTAAAAAAAACAGAAAAAGCACCACCGCTTTTAATTATGCTACATGGTTACGGCAGTAATGAAGAAGATTTGTTTGATATTTCAAAAGCCTTAGATGAGCGTTTTATGGTTATATCCTTGCGTGGTCCAAGAGCCCTTAAAGATGGTGGTTTTTGTTGGTACGATATAGAGCGCATTACCGATCAACCATTTAAATACGATTATGCACAAG
>Ga0066445_1000570_pt1 | contig 10240 bp, 9 predicted proteins | sample LakWasMet67_HOW9_2_FD_59533 | JGI IMG/M metagenome (GOLD analysis project Ga0066445, IMG submission 59533) | Freshwater sediment methanotrophic microbial communities from Lake Washington under simulated oxygen tension - Sediment Metagenome 67_HOW9 | ecosystem: Environmental > Aquatic > Freshwater...
TCGTTTTACAATGGTTCCATTTACGGTCGTTTTACCTTGCACAAAAACATCAATCTTTCGAAAAAATTCTTCATTGACAATGGCTTGGGAGTGAACTTCGATTACCGCTTATTAGAAGGAAGTCAAAGTTATGATGGAACAACCTCAAGTGAACAATGGTTTTCGAAGCCATTTGCAGCACAATTGCATTATGATTTAGGATTTGGAATTAAAATGAGTCGCAGAAGTTACTTCATTCCAGGTGTTCAAATGCCAATTGTTGGTTTTGCACAATGGCGCGGTGGATGCGCAGCAACACATTGGTTTTCATCGAACTATGTTCCTGCTTTGTTCCACTTGAAATTGATTTATTTATTCGAGAAAAAAGCAAAAGGATGTCCAGCGGCGAAAGGCAACGACGACGATAACAAACGATACAGAGAAGGTCAAGGAGGAAATTAAACAAGGATGAAAAAGATCTATTATTTAAGTTCATGTGACACATGTCAGCGCATTTTAAAGGAAATTAATCCCGGAAAAGACGTTGAATTGCAAGACATCAAAGTGCAAAATATTGATGCAACAACCTTGGATTGGATCAAAGAAAAAGTGGATTCTTACGAAGCTTTATTTTCAAAACGTGCGATTAAATACCGATCACTTGGACTCAATGAAATGAGTTTAACAGAAGCCGATTACCGCAAGTATTTATTGGAAGAATACACCTTTTTGAAACGTCCGTTTATGATCAACGGCGATGAGGTATTCATTGGCAATGCTAAGAAAGATGTTGCCGCTGCGGTGGAATCGTTTAACAAGTAAATGAAAAACAAATCCCTTTCTGCGCACATCGCACTTTTCTTGGTGAATACATTGTATGGAGCAAGTCACGTACTCGCGAAAGGTGTAATGCCAGCTTATTTAACACCCAACGTTTTCATCCTCTTCAGAGCTTTTGGAGCAACCGTGTTGTTTTGGTTGGTGAAAGCCTTTTTCGTGCGCGAACGTGTTGAACGAAAAGATCTACTCTTACTTGCTTTTTGCGGATTGTTTGGTGTTGCCATTAATCAATTGTTCTTTTTCCACGGCTTGAATTTATCCTCATCAATCAACTCGGGAATCATCATGGCCTTCAACCCAATTTTGGTCGTTATTCTCTCGTTTTTTGTCTTAAAAGAATCGATTACCGTCACAAAAGCAGTTGGAATTCTCTTGGGAACAAGCGGCGCCATCTTACTCACTTTAACGGCTGGAACAGGAAAAGGCGATTCCATGTTAGGCGATTTCTTTCTCTTTATCAATGCCTTGAGTTATGCCATTTACTTGGTAATCGCAAAACCATTGATGAAAAAATATTCTCCTTTAACAGTCATCACCTACGTCTTCACCTTTGGCCTGGGAATGTTGTTCATCTACCCACCAGTTTTAACTGAATTGTTCCAAACAAATTTCGCTGTTATTCCAACCGAAGCGTGGTTGAAAATTGTCTATGTGGTGGTGGGTGTTACCTTCATGACGTACTTACTTACGATGTACGGTTTAAAATACCTCACACCATCTGTTTCAAGCGCCTACATTTATTTCCAACCCGTAATGGTGATGTTCTTCGCATTTTCGTTTAGCGCACTCGGCATTGCAGCGGATTACACGGGAACCATTACCCTCGAAAAAATTGCCTACATGTTGGTGATTTTCTTAGGTGTTTACATCACATCCCACAGCGCCATTCGTTCTAGATTGAAGGGATAATTAAAACAACTCCAAAATTCCGTACAAATCAACAACAGTGAAATACGTTCCTTTGTCTCCTGTGAGTAAAAGCTTGTTCGTTCCCGGTTGTGGGTTCGCTAAATAGTAAATCGTGTTGATGCCTTCCGTATAGTTGATGTCCACCTCCGTAAAATGATGATCAAAGGTCTTGGAAGGTAATTCCGCTTGGTTTTTTGGCGCTTTGTACTTGCCTAATTTGTTACCTGGAACAAACAACACTTGCTCATAACTGTTCAAGTGTAAATTGATACTGGCTCCTTTTTTCACAACTGCAGAATAAATATCTCCCTTCTTTTGATTGCTGTACACAAAACAATACACATCATAACCCGATTCGTTTTTCAACATGGTTAGGTGCTTGCCAGTTTTTTTGTTCAAATCATCAACGCCATTATAGAACGCTTTCGCACGTTCTTTCGCTGTAAAAATCGGACGCGTTGTATCGTAAACGCCTAAATTGTGTAAATCAGCATCAATTAAAAAATCCTTGTATAATTCTTCCATGCGCTCGTTTTTCAAAGGAACACGAATCGCCAAGGAAACACCATTCCCCATCAACGGATTGTAAGCTGCTGTGTCATACAATTCTGGTTGGTATTTGTGCTCAATTTCCGTGAGCATGGAATCAATCTTGATGCGTTCTTCTTTCGTGAACTGTTCAAATGACGTTGCTGATTGATTGATATCGTTTGGTGTTTCAGAAAAGGGTTTTTTCCAAACAATCCAAACAACCAAGGCCAATAGTCCAACAATCAGTGAACTTGCTGCAATCGAACGAAACGAAACATGAATCTTGTTTTGAATCAAGGTGTTTTTCACGCGGATCTTTCCATCTTTTAAGTCGCGCTTCAGTTCAGTAATCTTTTCTAAATGTTCTGGATTGAGTTCTATCTTTTCCAACTGTTTCAACAACCAATTGGCTAAGCGAACTGTACACGCTTTTTGCTTTACAATCCACAACAATTGATCAACATACCATAATTTCGTGGCATACGACGAGCGCGATAAATAATTCAATCCACGCAACATGTCATCCGAACAAAACACATGGATTTCTTCCAACAAAGCTTGTTCGTTTGCTGCTGCAATCATCTTCTCTTTTGAAGCATCAAATCGTTCTTGAATGCCTCTGAACAACAGTTGCTCAATGAACATGCGATCTGTTTCAGGTAGCAATTGCGCAAATGAAAACGCGCGAACCGTTACTTCAAAGACCTCATTTTCTTTGAAACGCAACAATTGTGGCAACAAATACGGACTTAAAAATCCTTGAAACGACGCATACATCGTGTGACCTTTCCAGTTTTGAGCATCGGTGAAATCGTTCGTTGGAACCTTTCCGTTAAGCAAAGATTTTAAAGAAGTATGTTGGTCAATCCAATCCAAGAAAACAACTTTCGTTAAATCGAGTTCTTGAAGGAAGTGCTGTAGTTCGTGTGTGGAAAATGCTTGTCCATCAACTTCCAATTGTCCTTGTTCACTAGCAGATTCGATGAGCGAAAACACCGTTTCCAACTGAGATTTATCTGAAAAATCTCCTTCAAATTTCAGTGCAACTCTGAGCGCTTGTAGTGAAATGAACTTCATTGAAACGAAAATTATTTCAATTGTTTAATGGCAGTTTGCACTTCGCGATCGAACTTGTTCACCAATTGATAATAGCCATCTTCCAACCATAATTGTCGAGCGATTTCTGCTTTCAAGGTGCGTGCAATCAACGATTTACTGTGTGCAAAATCGCTTTTCACAAACTTAATTTTATACTCTTTCGCAGCAAATGCCGTGAAGCGATTTAAGATAGCATCATTCACCGTGAATTTTTTGTCAAACTCAGCAACTGACTTCCAAGCATTGCGTTTGTTTTGCACGAAATCGAAGGCAAAGGCATTGAAGGATTGCGAATAGCGTAAATCTGTGAAATACCAACTTGAACCAGAAGAATCAAGTGGAACAAATACATCTGGCATGATGCCGCCGCCACCGTAAACAATCTTTCCTTTTGGTGTTTTGTATTTTAAAGAATCATTGAAATACGTTGAATCTTGCACATACAATTCTCCGCTATCGTAACGATCCAATTGATCATTCATGTATTCTTCGTAGCCTTCTTTATACGGTTTTTGGATACAACGTCCAGTTGGTGTATAATAACGCGCTATCGTTAAACGCAAGTTACTTCCATCACGCAATTTCACATCTTCTTGAACCAAACCTTTTCCAAACGAACGGCGACCTACAATCGTTCCGCGGTCATTGTCTTGAATTGCTCCAGCCAAAATTTCACTAGCAGAAGCTGATTGCGCATTGATCAAAACAACCAATTCTGTGCTTTCCAACATTCCACCGCCAGTTGAGCGATAAACTTCAGAGCGTGTGTGTTCACCTTTCGTTTTCACGATTACTAAATCCTTTTTCAAAAATTCATCCGCAATATCTGTAGCTGATTGTAAAATTCCACCGCCATTGTTACGCAAATCGAGGATCATTTTGGTCATTCCTTTCGATTTCAAATACTCAGCAGCTTTTCTAAATTCATCTGTTGTAGTTGCAGAGAATTGTTCAATTTTAATGTAGCCAATTTTTGGTTGAATCATGTAGGCCGATAACACCGATTCGATTGGAATAGCACCTCGAACGATTTCCTTGGTGAATTGTTTTCCATTGCGATCAATTTTCACTGTCACGATGGTGTTTTCTTTTCCTTTCAGCAAGGACATAACTTTATCATTCGTGATTTTCTTTTTGGCAATTTTCTTACCATTCACTTCAATGATTTTATCTCCTGATTTTAATCCTGCTTTTGAAGAAGGCGAGAAGGCAATCACGTTTGTAATGCAAACCGTATCGCGTAAAATGAAGAAACGAACACCAACACCACCAAATTCACCATTGATGGATTCAGTCATTTCAGCTAAATCTTTCGCAGCAATGTAATTACTGTGTGGATCCAATTTGTGCAACATGTCAGAAATCGTTTGCTCGAACAACTCTTCGCCATTCAAGGAATCCACGTATTTTTTATCCAAGACTTCAATGATGTCTTGCATTTTGCGGTATTTCGCAGCTCCACCAGAAAGTTCGGAATCAGAACTTCCAGGACTCAATAAATTTCCAAGAACCAACCCAATAGTTAGCGTCAGAGCTAACAACAGTGGCAAGCGATAATTAACGTTAGAATTCTCCTCCATCAGTATTTTCAATTTGAATTATATCAATTCCCGCATCTTTTAGGAAATCAATTCCAGCAGTATCTTTGTATGCATCTTTAAAAACCACACGCGTAATTCCTGCTTGAAGTACTAATTTACTACAATCTTTGCACGGAGACAAGGTTAAATATAACGTTGCGCCTTTGCAGTTATTTGTCGATTTCGCCACTTTCAAAATTGCATTCGCTTCCGCGTGTAACACATACCAATTCGTTTCACCTTGCTCATTTTCGCAACAATTGTCAAATCCAGCTGGCGTACCGTTGTATCCATCGGAAATAATCATTCCATCATTTACGATAATTGCACCCACTTTTTTGCGTTGACAATGTGATAATTGTGACCAAGATTCAGCCATTTTTAAATAAGCTGTATCGTAACGTAATTGTTTTTGTAATTCTTTATTCTCCATAATTCTTCAATGCGCAAAAATAACAAAGAGAAACAACACTATTTTTTAAATTTAGGATGTTTAACAAATTAATCCAATTCGACCTCTATTTTCCCTTAAATCACGACCGCCGTCAGGCAGCATCCGCCGCGGCGGATAATCACGAATCACGAATCACGAATCGGCAGTCATGCCGTAAATTTGTAACCAACAGCTCGAATCGAATGAAAATAAACTGGATTTTTCGGATCGTCTTCAAACAATTTACGGAACGATAATATGTAATTATCAATCGTTCGTGAAGTTGGAAATTGGTCTTTTCCCCAAATTTTATCCAAGATTTCATCACGTGAAATAACGATGCCTTCTTTCTCAGCAAACAATTTCAGCAATTCTATTTCTTTCTTCGAAATGGTTACACCAACGTTGGAACGTAAATCTTTCACTTCAAAAGTTTCAAAATTCACTTCTTTTCCGCCAATAATCAAGGTGCTCGGCTGCGTTGTTTTTTGGGTTAAATGTTTTGTTAGAATATTGACGCGCAACAACAATTCCTCGAGATCAAAAGGTTTACTTAAGTAATCGTTTCCTCCCAATTTCAATCCAGCGATGCGATCTTCGGTAGTTCCTTTCGCCGATAAAAACAAAATTGGAACATCACCGTGCTTGCGGATTTCTTTGCAAATGTCTAAACCACTTACTTCTGGCAACATGACATCCAAAATGATTAAATCCAATTTGGCTAACTCCTGCGCTTTTTGAAAGGCAACGCGACCGTTGTGAATACACGTTACGTCATACTGATCCAATTCCAAATTCAACTGAATTAAATCAGCCAAACTTTTTTCATCTTCCACCAAGCAAACCTTAATCATACGCAAATTTGTTTCAACGAAGTTAAGGAATTTTAAGCAGTGAGAAATAACTCAAAAAAGTTCAATTTAATGTTCGTTTTTAACTCTCCCTGTCCTGCAATTGGGAAATTTACCACAGAGGCGCAGAGTTGCTTTCTTAATCGACCAAACATGAACGAAGTGAATAAACTCTGTGTTCTCCGTGTCTCTGTGGTGATTAAACAAGAATTCAATGGGCCTTCATTTCTTTGCGTTGTTCTATTTAACGCAAAGGCGCTAAGAGCGCAAAGGCTTGTTGAAATTATATTGAAAATCAGTTCAAAGATGTTAGCAATTTCAATCAAAACATACGTTCAATTATCGCAACGAATTTGAGTTAAACTTTTTTCACTACATTTATTCCAAGAAATCAGCTCAACCGATTCAATGACAACACAGCGAACCTTCATCCATTTTCATAGACTTTTCTGTCTTTCTGCTTTGCTGTTGCTGGCTCGTTTTGGGATTGCGCAGGAAAACTTGATTAAAAATCCATCTGTTGAGAATTTTTCAGAATTACCTAATAACCTAGCTGGTTATGATTTCTGTATTGATTGGTGGAAACCTTATGTCTGGACAACAGATTATTTCACATCCCAAACGTCAAGCTCAAGTCATAATTATGTTCCACAAAATTCTTTTGGTAATCAGTCAAATATAGATGGTGAATTTTACCTAGGTATAGTAACAATGGACTGGTTTTATAATTTAAATGATTGTTATTATTGTAAAAGCGATTACGCAGCTGGGAAATTTGTTCACAGCTTAATAAAAGATAGAATTTACTTGTTTGAATTTTGGATGAGTAAAGCAGATAAGGGCATATTAAAATCAAACGCAATCGATTTGATTTTAACGTATGATACAATCGTTGATGTAAATGATTACGAACCTTATGGCTATAAAATTTGGTCAGAAGAAATCCCAATGGAGGATACGGTCAATTGGGTAAAAATTTCCACTTGCTTCAAAGCCAAAGGAAATGAAAAAGCTTTTGCTCTAGGAAATTTCCACAATGCGTCTGAAGTAATAAAAGTTGTTTCATACGACTCAACTACTTCTGGTGAAATAGATTACCGTTATTTGGACAATTTTTCACTCATAGAGTGTCCGAGTTGTTGTCCAGATCAATTTAGTGATGAACCTTTGGTATATGTGTTTTCAAATCCATCCACATTGGGAAATCCTGGAATAATCGAGTTATGGTTACATCCAAACACAACAGGCAATCTAAAATTATACGATGCTGCAGGAAGATTAATAGCGAATGAAAGTTATTCTTCAGTTCAAAATGTTTTTTTGTTGAACGACCTTGCAAAAGGTTTATATCAATATGTTTACCAAACAAGTGATGGTATTTTGGAATCAGGAAAAGTACTGATTGCAGACTGAAATATATGACCATTTGATTAGTTGTGTGAATTTCATCCCTTTTTTGTTTTTAAACCTTGATGGTCAGAAAATTTAGACTAATTTTGCACTTTCTTACATTTTCAGGAGATGAGTACATCAAAAAAAATCAATTCTGCATTAATTTCAGTTTTCGACAAAACCGGTTTAGCACCGATTGTCCAAGAGTTACACAAAAACGGCGTCGTTATCTATTCGACAGGTGGAACGCAATCGTTCATTGAAGAGATGAACATTCCAGTTGAGCGCGTAGAAGACTTAACTTCTTATCCGTCAATTTTAGGCGGTCGTGTGAAAACATTACACCCAAAAGTTTTCGGTGGAATTTTAAATCGTCGTGACTTACAAGAAGACCAAGAGCAAATTGCAGAATTTGACATTCCTGAAATTGATTTAGTGATTGTTGATTTGTATCCATTTGAGGCAACGGTTGCTTCAGGCGCAGATCATGCTGCCATTATTGAGAAAATTGATATCGGTGGAATTTCCTTGATTCGCGCAGCTGCGAAAAACTACAAGGATGTTGTGATTATCCCATCTCAAGCTCAATATGCTGAATTTCTCGAAATGCTTGTTAACCAAAACGGTACAACATCAATCGAACAACGTGAATCTTTCGCACGCGATGCCTTCAATGTTTCTTCTCACTACGATTCAATGATTTTCAATTACTTCAACAAAGGAGAAAAAGAAATCTTGAAAGTGAGCACGCAACAATCACAGGTTTTGCGTTACGGAGAGAATCCACATCAAAAAGGAATTTTCCATGGCGATTTGGATGCAATCTTTGATAAATTACACGGTAAAGAATTGTCTTACAACAATTTACTAGATGTAGATGCTGCAGTGAACTTAATGGCTGAGTTTAAAAACGAAGCGCCAACGTTTGCTATTTTAAAACACAATAATCCTTGTGGATTAGCGATTCGTCCAACAATGAAACAAGCATATGTGGATACCTTAGCGGGAGATCCAGTAAGTGCGTTCGGAGGAATTTTAATTGCCAATGGTGAAATTGATTTAGAAACAGCAGTAGAAATCAACGAATTGTTTTGTGAGGTTGTGATTGCACCAAGTTACAATGCCGAAGCTTTGGAATTATTGAAAAGCAAAAAAAATAGAATCATTTTGGTTCAAAAAGAAGTTGCTTTACCAAAACGCCAAATCAGAACAATTTTGAACGGAATCTTAGAACAAGATAAAGACTTAATTACTGAGACAGCCGATCAGTTGGAAGCGAAAACAAACGTAAAACCAACAGATGCTGAAGTGAAAGATTTATTGTTTGCAAACAAAATTGTAAAACACGTAAAATCAAACACGATCGTTTTAGCAAAAAACAATCAATTGTTAGCTTGTGGAACAGGACAAACATCACGTGTTGATGCCTTGACACAATCAATCCACAAAGCAAAATCGTTTGGTTTTGACTTGAAAGGAGCAGTGATGTCGTCGGACGCATTTTTCCCATTCCCTGATTGTGTAGAGATTGCAGACAATGCTGGAATTTCTGCGGTTATTCAACCAGGTGGATCGATAAAAGACGAGTTATCAATTGATTACTGTAACGAACACAACATGGCAATGGTGTTCACAGGTAACAGACATTTTAAACACTAAAAAACATTTATTTGTCGAAAAGTGTAACAAAAATTCAAATTTTACGAAGAAACTGCTTAACATTATAAGCTACTAAAAAGAAGCGAGCAAAAAAACATGGGATTATTTAGCTTTTTAACGCAAGAAATTGCAATCGACTTAGGGACGGCAAATACGCTTATCATCATGAATGATAAAGTGGTTGTTGACGAGCCTTCAATCGTTGCAAAAGATATTCAATCGGGTAAAGTTGTTGCCATTGGTAAGAAGGCACAACAAATGCATGGGAAAACCCATAAATTGATTGAAACCGTACGTCCTTTGAAAGATGGTGTAATTGCCGATTTCCAAAGTGCCGAACAAATGATTCGTGGAATGATCAAAATGATTAATCCAGGAAGAAGCTTGTTCAACCCTACATTACGAATGGTAATCTGTATCCCATCAGGTATTACCGAAGTTGAAAAACGTGCAGTACGTGACTCTGCTGAACATGCAGGCGCGAAAGAAGTATATTTGATTCACGAACCGATGGCAGCAGCAATTGGTATTGGAATCGATGTTGAAGAACCAATGGGTAACATGATTATTGATATCGGTGGTGGTACTTCTGAAATTGCTGTCATTGCTTTGGGTGGAATTGTTTGTGATAAATCAATCCGTATTGCGGGTGATGATTTCACAAATGACATTGAAGAATACATGCGCCGTCAACACAACATTTTGGTGGGTGAACGTACAGCAGAACAAATTAAAATTGAAGTGGGTGCCGCTTTACCTGAATTAGATAATCCACCAGAAGATTTCGCCGTTCGTGGTCGTGACCTTATGACGGGAATTCCAAAGGAAATTATCATTACGTATTCGGAAGTTGCCCACGCCTTAGATAAAACAATTTCGAAAATCGAAGAAGCGATTTTAAGTGCTTTGGAGATGACACCACCAGAACTTTCTGCAGATATCTACAAAACTGGTATCTACTTAGCAGG
>Ga0066445_1000578_pt1 | contig 10205 bp, 4 predicted proteins | sample LakWasMet67_HOW9_2_FD_59533 | JGI IMG/M metagenome (GOLD analysis project Ga0066445, IMG submission 59533) | Freshwater sediment methanotrophic microbial communities from Lake Washington under simulated oxygen tension - Sediment Metagenome 67_HOW9 | ecosystem: Environmental > Aquatic > Freshwater...
TTTAACATAGAAACATTTGCCGTATTTATAGCACCTGCAATTTCGCTTGGGCTAAGACTAGATAGCATTAGTAGGGCGCTTCCGCCACCAACCCCGCTTACCGATATAAGTTTTCGGAATAATTCGCGCTCATCCTCCTCGGCAAAGCCATAAAAACGAGGATTATCATCACGCACAAAAACACTTTCAACAAAAAGCTGAGCCTCTGTTTGCTGACTCAGTTTTGAAAATGTGTTTAAAGAAACCAAAAGACCATAACCTACTCCACTAGCCTCAATAATAATGTGAGCCGGGTTTCTGTAGGTAATTTGTCCTTTTACATAATTTATTAACGACATAGCTATCTTTTACTTTCTATTTTGAGCGTCAACCACAGCTATGGTAATCATATTAACAATTTCGCGCACACTGCTTCCTAATTGTAAAACGTGTACTGGTTTATTTAAGCCCATTAATACAGGGCCAATTGCCTCGGCACCACCTAATTCTTGCAATAATTTATAGGCAATATTACCGGCCGCAAGATTTGGGAAAATAAAGGTATTTACATCCTTATCAACCAAAGTGCTAAACGGAAATTGTTCTTTTAATAAATTATTATTTACTGCAAAATTTGCTTGAATATCGCCATCTACAATTAATCCAGGATAGTTTTTATGCAAAATACTGGCAGCTTCGGCAACTTTTTTAGGAGTTTCGCCTTCGGCAGATCCAAAATTAGAATAAGATAATAAAGCAATTCTTGGAACGATGTTGAATTGTTTAACTGTATTTGCTGTAAGTATGGCAATATCGGCTAACTCTTGCGCTGTAGGATTTGCATTCATGGTTGTATCGGCAAAAAAGTACGGACCGCGTTTTGTAACCATAATATAAAGTCCGGCAACCTTGCTAACACCGGGTTGCACGCCAATAATTTCTAAAGCTGGTTTAATTGGAGTGCCATATTTTTTTGTAAGGCCAGAAATCATAGCATCTGCCATTCCAATTTCAACCATCATAGCGCCAAAATAATTACGGTCGCGCATTAATTTACGCGCATCGTATTGAGTTAAGCCTCTGCGTTGACGTTTGCGCCATAACATATCGCCAAATTCAGCACGCTTTTCTTCCTCATCATGCAACCATGGGTCAATAATTGGTGTATCTCCAAGATCAAGTTGGTACTCTGAAATCAGCTTATCAATTTTTTCTTTATTACCTAATAAAATTGGTTTGGCAATACCTTCGTCGCGTGATACTTGAGCTGCTTTTAGAACTTTATAATTATCTGCCTCAGTAAATACAACGCGTTTTGGGTTGCTTTTTGCTTTATTTGCTACGCTACGCATTAGCTTATTATCTTTCCCTAGTCGGTTGTCTAATTCAGCGCGGTAAGCATCCCAATCTGTAATGGTTCGCTGAGCAACGCCGCTATCAATAGCAGCCTTAGCCACAGCCGAAGATACAATAGAAATTAAACGACTGTCAATTGGTTTTGGGATAATATAATCGGCACCAAAACTTAAATTTTTTGAACCATAGGCAAGATTAACATAATCAGGAACGGGTTCTTTTGCTAATGAAGCAATAGCAAGAGAAGCCGCTAACTTCATTTCTTCGTTAATGCAAGTTGCTCTAACATCCATAGCACCTCTAAAAATAAAAGGGAATCCAAGTACGTTATTTACTTGATTAGGATGATCACTTCTACCGGTTGCAACAATGATATCTTTACGAGCTGCCATAGCTTCTTCGTAAGAGATCTCTGGAGTTGGATTAGCTAAAGCAAAAACCACGCAGTTTTTCGCCATACTTTTAACCATATCCTGAGACAAAATATTTCCTTTTGACAAACCAACAAACACGTCTGCCCCTTTAATAGCCTCGGTTAAGGTGTTTATTTTAGTATTATCAGAGGCAAAAAATGTTTTATATTGATCAAGATCAGTTCTTCCTTTGTGAATAACACCTTTACTATCAAGCATGGTAATATTCTCTTTTTTAACCCCAACCGCAATATACATTTTAGCACAAGAGTTTGCAGAAGCGCCGGCACCATTAATAACCAGCTTAACATCCTTCATTTGTTTGCCCGAAATTTCAACGGCATTTAACATGCCGGCAGCACTAATAATGGCGGTTCCGTGCTGATCATCATGCATTAAGGGAATATTTAATACTTCTTTAAGGCGGCGTTCAATTTCAAAACACTCAGGAGCTTTAATATCTTCTAGATTAATTCCACCAAAAGTAACGGCAATGTTTTTTACAGTATTAACAAACTCATCTATATTTTTTGTATCTACCTCAATATCAAACACATCTATGTCGGCAAAGATTTTAAACAACAATCCTTTTCCCTCCATAACGGGCTTTGATGCCAAAGCGCCAATATCTCCTAATCCAAGCACCGCAGTACCGTTAGAAATAACGGCAACCAAATTACCTTTTGCGGTATATTTATAGGCATCTTCTGGATTTTTTTCAATTTCTAAACATGGCTCAGCTACCCCTGGAGAGTAGGCTAATGTAAGATCGCGCTGTGTACTGTAAGGTTTAGTAGGTACTACTTCAATTTTGCCTGGACGGCCTTGAGAGTGGTAATCTAAAGCATCTTCTTTTCTAAATTTTGCCATAGTATTTTTTTAAAAGGAAGACGAATATACTAATAATATTTAACCTAAAATACTAGGAAAAAAGCCATAAAAAACAATTGAAAATGAATGGATTTTTTGGATGTAATTTTACAGAACAAAAAAAGAAATTTTAAGTGCAAAAACTTAAATTAATTATCCTTAACTGCTTTTAAAAACTCTAAATAAAAGCAAGTTCCATCGCTAGTATTTGAATCAAACCAAACCTTGCCATCAAAGCCCTGCATTATATTTTTAACCATGGCTAAACCTAAACCTGAACCGGTAGTTTTTGTAGTGAAATTAGGCGTAAATAATTTTTGTTTCATATCAGAACTTATTCCACAGCCATTATCTTTAATTGCCACAACAACTACCGCCTCCTTAACCTCAACATCAATATCAATTTTTGGATTTTCAACTTCATCTAGTGCCTGAATAGCATTTTTTAGAATATTATTAAAAACCCGCAAAGCTTGGTCTTTATCGCCTAAAACAAATAATTCATTATTTAAACTATTTGTATTTATTGTAATGTTTTTATAATTCTCGAATGTTAAAACCGACGTTTTAATTATTTCAGAAAGATTTATAGTTTGCAAATTAGTTTTAGGGAATTTTGCAAAGCTGCTAAACTCATTGGCAATATTGGCTAAAGAATCTATTTGCTCTATTATACCGGCGCTTGCCTTTTCAAATTTTTCTTTAAAATCATCCGGATTATTTTTCATTAAATGCTGCAAGTATTGCAAATTTAATTTCATTGGTGTAAGCGGATTTTTTATTTCATGCGCAACTTGTTTTGCCATTTCGCGCCAAGCGCTTTCACGCTCGCTTTGTGCTAAAAGATTTGCGCTAACTTCCAATTTAACTAGCATTTGATTATACTCATTCACTAATTTTCCTATCTCATCGTTACTTTGCCAGGCAATTTTTTCGTTTTGTTTTCCTAGAGTAATATTTGCAATTTGCTGTTTAATTAATTGAATAGGCCGTGTAATGTAACCTGCTAGTATTAAACCGGAAAGAATACTAATTACAAATAAAATAATGTACACATTTATAAAAGCACTTATAATGCCGGATAGCTCATTAACTAAATCGGCCTGTTTAGCATAGTAAGGTAAATTTACAAAACCAATAATTTCTTTTTTATTGTTAAACAATGGCGTGTACAACGACAAATAATTTAATTCACCCGCTTTTTCATTTACACTTGTTGCAGAAGTTTTATTTTGTTTTAAATCTGAATATGCTTGTGGATTTACTAAAGAAGCGGCCAAACCAAGATCATACAAGCGCGGCTCGCTGGTATTAAACAATGTTCCATTGCTACTAAATAAACTTATGTCGGTATTAAACAAATGGGCATATTCCTTTAACTTTAGGTTAACTAATTCTTTTTGCGACGCATCAAAAATTTCATTTGGCGTAAATTGCGTTGCTAATTCATTAATAATTGTTTGAGTTTTTTCTTGCAACTGTTTTACATTATCGTTTTCAAACTGATCGGATACCAATCTAGCAGACGTTAAGCCCACCGCTGAAATTGCAAGCAATAATAAAACAATAATTATGGCCTGAATACGGCGAGTAAATGAGGATGATTTAAAACGGTCGGTAAAAATTAAAGCATAAACAAGATAAGAACAATAACTTATAAAGGAGAAAAACAAAAACAAATAAGAGTTATACGTAAAATAATAACCCCAGTCTTTTACTTTTTGACTAATAATAATTTGAGTTTCTTCGTCGGGATTAAAAAAATAATGGATGTAATTTGGATTTGTTTTAGAAATCGCTAATGAATCGCTACCAAAGTATGGATAATTAAAATCGCCATAACGGCTGGATATTTGCTCGGAGCGATAGACAGCATGACTGAATTTTTTTAATTTATCGGGTTTTTGTTGTGATTGATCAAGCAATAAATCAGGAAAACTTCCTAGTTCCTCAAATTGTTTTGGCTCTAACCGCACGTACAAATTCTTAGTTCCTAAAGAAATTTTTCCGATGTAACGAGATTTTTTTTTGTAAGCGGCAATAAAAAATAAATTTTGCGATACAGAATCGGTTTGTAAATATTTTATTTGATCCTCAAAAAAACCTTCGTTTAAAAGAATTGGGTCTTTTGGCAACAGCAGCGGCTTACAGCTTTTATCAAACAAAGAAAATTCTAAATTATACCGGTTAAAATAACCTCCAAAAAATTTTTGTTTTAACAACTGCTCTACTTCCTTTTCGCTATTTGGTAAAAACTCAATTAATACATTTAATTTTTCATCTTTCGAAATTTTTTCTGGAATGGCGGCAAACTCACTTTCTAAAATTGCATCCTTTCGTTCGCTTAATGTGTAGGATAATAATTTAAGGTCTAGTTTTTGATTTTGGCTTATGTAATAATTAAAAAATAAGGAGGTAATAACCGACATAATTAAAATTTGCAAACCCAAACCGAGCGAGTTTTTTGCATAATTTAATTTAGTTAAAATAAATAATGGTAAGGCAAAAACCAACAACCAATAACTTTCAAATAATTTTTCATAACTAAAAACTAAATCAATTATAACACAAATGCCAAAAATTAAAAAGGCAAAAAGAAAAAAATCTTTAATTATTTTATTATCAAAAAATAAGGTGAGCTTATGAATTAAAACAAAAACTGCCAAACAATAGCAGGTTAAGGCAAATAATGCAATAAATGCAGGATACTTTATACTAAAGATGCTTAAAAAATCGAAATTAAGTGTTGAATCGCTCACCAAACTTCTGATAACACTATTAAACTGAACAACAATAATACCAACGGCAATAACCAAAAACAAGGCATTAAACACGTTTAAAATTTTGTTACTTCCTTTTTTGATCTTAAACCCGGCAACAACACTTATAAAAACAAAAACTATTGCGTTTAATAAAATATCGCCTAAATAAGCATTTATTTTAGAATCGGCGTTGCCAAATAACTGAACATCGTATAATACACCTCTATAAAAAAACGTTGGCCATTTTAACCAAATCATAACGGCTCTAAAAACTAAAACCGCTAATAACCCTACAACTAAATTTAAGCTGTTTGTAGTTGATTTTACAAGTAATAAAATTGAAATTAAGGCGATAATAAAGCCTATAAAAAACAAAACAAAACAACCGTTACTAATTATATTTGAATGATAAACCAGTTCATTTCCAGAAAGAAAAAATAGGTGCTCGTTATTTAATGAAACAGCATTTTCTGGCGAACCAATTGTAGAAATATCTAGTTCTTTCGGGATACCAGTCCAAAAACTAAAATTGTTTTTTAGGTAGTTATTTTGGAGGTCGTAATTTGGCTTTAATAAACAAAGCGCAAGGCCTACCAGATTTTCTTGTTGCGATTTAAAATATAAATAATACCCTTGTTTTAATTTGGCTATTCCAAAATCCTTATCAAATAGTTTTTTTTCGTAAGCAAGTGGAATTTGAGCATTGTTCCAATAAACAAGACTGTCGTTTTTAAATTTATACAACCCAATACTTTCGGTTTTAAAAAGGTTTTCGAAACCACTACTATTTTTTCTAATAGTATCATTTAATAATAAATTAAGGGCGTTTTTTGATGCTACTTGTTTTTCATTGATTTTTAATTCGCAATTTTTTGATATTTGAGCCACCGAAAATGAGAACCGATGGTTTAATAAAATTGCACCTATCATTAATAGGATGCTGATTACCAAGAGACTATAATGAATTTTATTTTTTTGCATTATCCAAAGCAAAATAGTAAAAAATCTTCTATCATATGCACTATTTTGTGTTTTTTTGCGTTTTAATAACGTTTATATTTGTATTTTGCAGATATTTTTAATTTATGGCACAACCAACAAAATCATTAAAACAACCTACTTTTCCGGAGTTATCTAACACTTTTAAGTATTTTACTTTTTTAACCCATAAAATGGCCATGGTCATTATTGGTATAGTGGGTTTTACATTTTATATCACCTCTATTAATGGCGAATACGCATTGGATGATGGAATCATTATCCATCAAAATGACCACGTTATTAAAGGTATTAGAGGTATACAAGGCATTTTAACAAAAGATGCTTACGAAAGTTTTTACCGTAGAATGTGTGCTACAGATCAATTAGCCGGAGGTCGTTATCGTCCACTTTCTGTAGTTAGCTTTGCTATTGAACAAGAAATAATTGGCGCTTACCGAACAGGTTTATATTTAAAAGTAGAAGACTCGAATAAAAACGGGGTGCTAGATAAAGATTTAGTTAACTTCACTTCTCCTTGCGGCAGACCCGAAACCAATTATGAATACAATGATTTTGTTGATTTAAATGGTGACGGTATGGCTCAACAAAACGAGTGTTATAACTGTTGGGATACAAACAAAAATTTTAAGAATGATTCTGACGAAGACTTAAATGTTGACGGTATTTTTAATGAAGTAGATTGCCAGGTTTATGGTGCTAAAGTTCGTCACTTTAATAATATTTGGACATTTGCTTTAGGTTGTGTGTTTTTATATTTAGTTTTCTCTCGATACTTTTTCCGTACAAATCAAGACTTAGCTTTTTTAGCTGCCTTATTGTTTACCATGCACCCAATTCACTCAGAAGCAATTGCGAATGTGAAAAGTCGTGACGAGATTTTTTCATTAATCTTTCTCTCACTCACCTTCCTCTACACCTTTAAGTATTTAGAAACCAAAAAAGGCTGGGATCTTTTCTGGGCTTCCATCATGTTCTTACTCGCACTTTTATCAAAAGAATATGCGGTTACATTACTAATATTGGTGCCACTTGCAGTTTACACATTTACAGAAAACGATTTTGATGTTAAAACATTTTTTGAAACCAAAGAATTTAAACAAACGCTTTACCTTGGCCTAACATTTGTTTTTTGTGCCTTTTTAATGCTTTATTTAAAACGTGATTTTGACATGCATGCATTACCTGGCGCAAAACCAATTAAATCGTTTTGGTTATTTCCGTTCTTATTTATGTTTGTAGGAATTTTTATGATGGGCACAAATAAGAAAAACAATTTTCATAAATTAATGGGTTGGTTTTATTTTGTAATGTTGGTGTATTTAGGAATGCGTTTAATGGCAGTAAAATTAAAGCCAGGTGTGCCAGATACAGAAATCTTAAACAATCCATATTTATTAGCAAACGGCGAAGAGCGTTTTGCGACGAAAGGGTATGTGTTGTTAAAATATTTCTGGCTACAATGTTTCCCTCACCCATTGTCATCTGACTATTCTTATAACACTATTGAATACAGACACTTTACCAGTTGGGATTTTATACTTTCAATAATCCTGCATGTGGGAATGGTTATTATGGCAATTAAGTACACATTAAAAAAACACATCCTTGGATTTGCTTTAATGACATATATTTTATTTGCCTTATTAATTGGTAACGTATTAATGGATATTGGTGCAACAATGGGTGAACGTTTGATCTTTCACTCGTCTATTGGTTTTTGTATCGGAGCAGCCTACTTTATCTTAAAAGGATTTGATAAACTAAGTGCCATTACTATTAATGTTAGAAAAGCCGTTTTGGTTGTAATAGTTTTAGTTGTTGGCTTTTTATTTGGTTGTAAAACATGGGAGCGTAATTTTGACTGGAAAAATGACGTGACGTTATTTTTAAAGGATGTAAACACTATGCCAAACTCAGTATTGGTTTTAGGTAACGCCGGCGCACGTTGGGTTGACCTTGCTGATACGAAAGAAATTACAGGCGTACAAGTTGTTGGTCAAGATTCTACACGTTATAATGATTACAACGGCACCTTGCATATTACAGACGAAGAAGTAAAACAAGGTGGTTATGCCTCTAAAAGAGACGCTGCCTTATATAAAGGTATAGGTTTCTTAAAACATGCCGTTGAATTGCATCCACGATATGTAAATGGTTATTTAAATTTAGGCTTAGCTTACTTTAAATTAAGAAAAGATTTTGAAGCTCTGTACTATTGGAAAAATGCCGAGCGTTTATATCCAAACAACCCGTATTTAAGAAATTATTATATTGTGTATTACAACGATCTTAAAAACCGTGGAGCAAGTGCGTTTAACCGTGGTCGTATGGATTCGGCAGCTGTTGCATATAAAAAATGTACTTTGCTTGACCCGTACAACCCTGAAGGATGGTATAATTTAGGCGGCGCGTATTTTAACAGTCAAAAATACATTAAGGCTAAGCAATGCTGGGACCGTGCTTTACAGTTAAATCCAAATTATACGGAAGTTAAACGCGTAATGCCAATGATTACACCACAAATGTTAGGGCAAGCGCCTATGACGAGCGTGGTGCCGCAATCTAAGCCTATTAATAAAAATTAATGCGTTACTGGATTTTAAGTATATTAACATCCACTATTTTTTCTGTCAATTCGCAAACCGTTGTTAATATAGACACGGTAAGCATACCGGCGAAAACAGAAAACATATATAACACATTATTATTTAGTGATAGTTTAGCCAGCAGTTTTTGCATTGTAATTAAGAATGAAGTAAAACCTCATAAACATCAATTTCATAGCGAACACGTTTTGGTTATAGAAGGTGAAGGGCAAATGAGGTTAGCAAACAAGTCGTTCAAAATTAAAAAAGACGACTTGATTTTTATTCCCAAAAACACAATTCATTCAGTTAAAACAACAAGTAAGCAACCTTTAAAAGTGGTTAGTATTCAAGCGCCACTTTTTGATGGTAAAGACAGAATTAGTATAGAAGAAAAATGAAAAAGATTTTATTAGTTACATTGTTTTACATTTCAGTTTCGCAATTGATTTCGCAAACATTATTTAGCAACAGTTTTGGTAATTTAAGTTTACAAACTTACACAACATCATCTAGTTCTGTGCAATACACTATAATTCCCTCTTCGTTTAGTGTTATTAATGATGGGTTAAAAAATAACATTGGCTCTGCCGCAAATCCTAATAAGCCCTTTAATGTACCAGCGCTTAAAACAGAAGGCTGGGCTGTTGTTTATAACACTTTGGAGAACGATACATTTTTAGTTAGTACTAGCTGGTTAGATACTTTAGTGGCTGTAAATAGATGGGTTATTACACCATCCATCACCAATATTACCGCTAATACAGTTTTAACTTGGTTAGCAAAAAGTCCGGACGCTAATTTTCTTGAAAGCTATGAGGTTTATGGCACTAACAAAACAGGTGTACTTGGAGCTCAAGATTTTGCAATAGGTGATTTATTATTTTCTACAACCGGTGAAAACAGCTCATGGACAAGGCATTCGGTTAACTTAGGAAGTTTTGCAGGACAAACATTACGCTTTGCCTTTAAAAATAATTCTAATAACAAATATCAACTTTGGGTAGACGATGTAGAGGTAATTACATTGGCTAATAATTTAGATGGCGCAGTTACTTCTATAGAAACAACAAAATATATACTTACCAATTCAAGCGATTCAATAAAAGTCAATTTATCTAACCTTGGGGCATTAAATATTAATACTATTACGTTAAATTATACTATTGGAAATTCATCCATAAATACACAAACATTTACGTTTAACAATGGCTTAAGCTATAAACAAACTCAATTAA
>Ga0066445_1000579_pt1 | contig 10201 bp, 10 predicted proteins | sample LakWasMet67_HOW9_2_FD_59533 | JGI IMG/M metagenome (GOLD analysis project Ga0066445, IMG submission 59533) | Freshwater sediment methanotrophic microbial communities from Lake Washington under simulated oxygen tension - Sediment Metagenome 67_HOW9 | ecosystem: Environmental > Aquatic >...
GTACCAGGCCGTGGCTTCGAGATCGGACGGTTTGTTCAAGGCCACCACCCGGGTGTCACGCGGCGACAGGTGTTCGACAATGCGCTTGATCGTTCCGTCCTTGCCGGCGGCGTCGCGGCCTTCGAGCAGAATCAGAACGCGATCGTCATGTCGGATGATGTGCTTCTGGAACTTCACCAATTCGATCTGAAGCGCGCGCAAGGCATCAGCGTTGTGCATCGGCGATGCCCCCTGAATGATTCGCAAGCCGTGGTCGTGCAACGACTGATCGCGCAGCGCCTCAAGAAGCCCTGATCAACAGCACCGGTTGCTTTGCCGATCGGATGACACCCTCGGCCACGCTGCCCAGCAGCAGGTGCCGAAACCCGCGCCGTCCGTGCGTCCCGACCACGATGAGGTCGGCCGACCAACGCTGCGCCTCTGCCACCAGTTCATCCGCTGCATGCTCGTTGATCGTCACGATCTGGATCAGCTTGGTCTCCGCCTCCAGCCCTGCGGCGCGCACTTTCGCCAGCGCCCTCTCGAGGGTCTGCTCGCCGGCCTTGTACAGCGCACGCTCGTACTCGTCCAACTGAAACGGCGTGTCGGCATTCAGGTAGGCCGGCCCCGCATCGACAACATGGACAAGGCGCAACATCGAGCCCTGCTCTTTCGCCAGTGTGATGGCTTCGTCAAGGGCTGCCTCCGATGTGGGGCTGCCGTCGATGGCGACCAAGACTTTCGGGTACATGTCATTCTCCTGTTTCGGTGCTTGAATGCGGAAACCGGTTGCCGGTGGGTCAATACGCCGCCCACACATACAGATAGGTGGTGTCGTTCGAGCCCGCATTCCTGCCTGTACCATCGTAGTTCGCACTCAATCCGGCAAACGTCGAATATTGGGTGCGCTGCAGTCCGATGCGCATGTTCTCGATCGGCATGTAGGCCAACTCGAACATCCGGCCCGTAGTGTCACCTCGACCGCTGACCGTGCCCAGCCCGGTGAAATCGGCGTCACCCCGCGTGCGCCATGCGCCAAGTGTCGCTTGCAATTTATTGCGCCAGATCACGTCGGCGTTCATGCGCGTTGATGTGATGCGCGTTGCCGGGCTGTCGTGCGCCGTCGCGGTTGCGCGCCAATCGGTGTGTTCCCAGATTCGGTAGGCATGCGCGGTTGCGGCCCAGTCACCACCGCTGAGAAACTGGTGCTGCGCATCGACGCCGAGATCGCGGAAGCGATCCGCGGGCCCCTGGGTCATTGTGTAGTCTGGATACTGCTGCGCGTTGAGCCCGAAAGCGCCGACCGTCAGCGATTGACCATGGTCAAAGTTCTTTGTGGCAGTCAACTGCCAATAGGGGTTGTAGCCCTTGAGCGTCACGCGATCCGTGAGCGGGTTCGGCGTCGTACCCGCACGCAAGATCGAGAAGATGCCGTCGGCGGTGCGGTAGGCGCCCAGTTCCAGATAGAGGAAGTTGTCGATGAATGAGTAAGCACTGAGGCCGGCAATTCGCGGCTGGGCTTCAATGAACGTCGACAGCGGGCCGAACCCTTCACTGGCGACCTTGGGTGACTGGTACGGATAGGCCCAGGCGGGGGTTGAGTTGAAGACGTCTTGCACCATCGGCGCGTTATTGAGCGTCAGGCCCACCAGCATCTGAACGTCGCGCACGCTGAGTTGGTGCGTGACGCGGAGGTCGACGTTGTCGATGCTGCTGTGCCCCGAGAAGCTGCCGTCGGGGTTCTGCACCAGGTTGTTGTAGGTCCACTGGACAAACCCGCCGACGTTGTCGGTGACCTTGCCGCCGGTGAACAGACTGCCACCTTCAACTGCCGGTGTGCCACTCTTGGGATAGGCACCGCCAGCGTTGTCGGCAATTCGGTTGACCGAGGCCAACGCCATGGCCGAGATCGGAATGTCCTGCCTGGTCCCGAACGTATAGCCGCTGAGCTTGAAGGCGCGTCCGAACGGCGTGAGCTCCGGGAATCCCGCGTGGCATGACGCGCACTGCTGGCCGGTCTGCCGCGCATACAGCGGCAACGCCAGCGCAGTGCCTGGCATCGCGCCGATCCACACAGCCGCCAGGAACATCGTTGTCAGTAGACGTTTGAGCATGATGATCTCCCAGTAAGGGTGGCTGACTCGCGAGCGGCCGGAAGCCGTTTTCGATCAACGGCAGCTTAGGAGACACCTCGGGCTGCCGGCAGTGCCGGCCGCCACTGCCGGCCATGACGTTCGTCATGTGCCGAACCATTGTTGATTCATGTCAACGCGACCGTACAACACGACCGTGCGGCCACGTGCGCCGCAAGCAGACGCCATGGTCATTGGCAAGTGATGACCTTGTAGTGACGTCCGGCCCTGTGCCCAGGCCATGACGGAACAGACACTGCAGACCTGAACTCGCCGAGACCATCGCGCATGCCCCCGCTGACCCAAGCCCTGATCGTCGCCAACGTGCTGGCCTTCCTGCTCGAGCAGGTACTCGGCAATGCCGTGACCGGCTGGTTCGCGCTCTGGCCGTTGAGCACCGGGCTGTTCATGCCCTGGCAGCTCGCGAGCTATGCCTTCCTGCACGGCGGCCTCACCCACCTCGCGTTCAACATGTTCGGCCTGTGGATGTTCGGCAGTGAGCTCGAACGCATCTGGGGCTCGCGACGACTCGGCATCTTTTACGCGGTGAGCGTGCTGGCCGCCGCCGCCATGCAATTGACGGTGACCGCGGTGCTCGGCAGCCACGTGCCGACCGTGGGTGCGTCGGGCGGACTGTTCGGCCTGCTCATCGGCTTCGCCATGGTCTTCCCGCACCGCAAGATCGTGCCGCTGCTGCCTCCCATCCCGATGCCCGCCTGGCTGTTCGTGACGCTCTACGGGCTGGTCGAATTGACGCTGGGCGTGACCGGCACGGCCAGCGGCGTCGCGCATTTCGCCCACCTCGGCGGGCTGCTCGGCGGCTGGCTGGTGATGCGCTACTGGCGCGGCCAACTGCCATTTCGCAGTTTCGATCACTGATCGCCGTCACAACCATGTCCCTCTTGCCGGAAAGAACGATGCAAACCATGACCTACCCACAGGCCAATGCAGACATGAGCGAGGCGCTGACCAAAGTGCCCGAAGTCACGCTGCTCTTCTGGATCGTCAAGATCGCTGCCACGACATTGGGTGAGACCGGCGGCGACGCGCTGTCGATGTCGCTGAACCTGGGCTACCTGCTCAGCACCGGCATCTTCGCGGCCCTCTTCATCGTGGCCGTGGCCGCGCAGATGCGTGCGCGGCAGTTCCACCCGTGGGTCTACTGGACGACGATCGTCGCCACCACCACCGTCGGCACGACACTGGCCGACTACTTCGACCGGTCGCTGGGCATCGGCTACAGCGGCGGAACGACCATCCTGCTGGTCTTGCTGCTGACCTCGCTCTGGACATGGCAGCGGACCTTGGGGACGGTCTCGGTCGAGAGCGTCAGTTCGCCGAAGGCTGAAATCTTCTACTGGGTGACGATCATGTTCTCCCAGACCCTGGGCACGGCGCTCGGGGACTGGACGGCCGACACGGCCGGACTGGGCTACTCGGGCGGTGCAGTGGTCTTCACCGGCCTGTTGTTGATCGTGGTGGCCGCCTACCGGTGGACCCGCATTTCCCGGACTGCGCTCTTCTGGGCCGCCTTCGTGCTGACCCGGCCCTTGGGCGCGGTGGTTGGCGACTACCTCGACAAGCCCGTGGCGGCGGGCGGACTGGCCTTGAGCCGATTCGGCGCCTCGGCGGTGCTGCTGGGTTTCATCGCAGCCTGCCTGTTCTTCTTCACACACCGTGCCAGCGTCAAGGAGCACTAAGCCATGTCAAGCAAGCACGCCCGCCTGACCCATCCTGCCGAGAGCCTCACGGCGCTTGTCCTGCAAGGCGGGGGCGCACTCGGCGCCTACCAGGCAGGTGCCTTCGAGGCCCTGGCCGACGCGACGCACCAGCCCGATTGGGTGGCCGGCATCTCGATCGGTGCCATCAACGCGGCGCTGATCGCCGGCAACCCACCGGAGCGCCGTGTGCAAAGGCTGCAGGACTTCTGGCAGCGCGTGACCGCATCGGTGCCCTCTTTGGGCTGGACAGTGGCCGACGGACCGTTGCGCCATTGGTCCAACGATTGGGCTGCGGCCTGGGGCGCCGCCTTTGGTCTGCCGGCCTTCTTCCAGCCGCGGCCGGGGGCAACGCTCTGGCCAGGCGAGTGCGACCGCCCCAGCCTCTATGACACCGCGCCGCTGCACGAGACGCTGCTCGCACTGGTGGACTTCGACCGCCTGAATGACGGCCCAATGCGTCTGAGCGTCGGCGCGGTGGATGTGCAAAGCGGCAACTTTGCCTACTTCGACAACCGCCAGCAGCGCATCGGCCCCGAGCACATCATGGCCAGCGGTGCGCTGCCGCCGGGCTTTCCGGCGGTGACGGTGGACGGCCGCGCCTACTGGGACGGCGGTCTGGTCTCCAACACCCCGCTCCAGCACGTGGTCGAGAACCTCGCCAGCGAGGCTGCGACGATCTTCCAGATCGACCTATTCAACGCTCGCGGCGCCTTGCCGCGCACCCTGGCACAGGTGGCCGACCGCGAGAAGGACATCCGCTTCTCCAGCCGAACGCGTGCTGTGACTGACATGCTGCATGAGCGGCAAGACCTGCACCAACGCCTGCGCGCACTCGCGGCCCTGCTGCCGCCGGCCCGAAGATCCGACCCGCATGTGCAGCAACTGCTGGCCGGCACGCGCGATACCGCCATCACGCTGGTGCACCTGATCCACCGCCACAAGGGCAGCGAAACCCAGACCCGCGACTACGAGTTCTCGCGCGCGTCGATGCAGGAGCACTGGCAGGTCGGTCGTGCCGACATGGCGCACTCGCTGCGGTCACTGGCCGCCTCCAAGGCCAAGCCCGAACCCGGCGACTTCCGCGTCTTCGACTACACCCGACCAGCCCGCCCAGGAGTCACACGATGAATGCCGACGACGTGCGCAAGAGCGCCTTTGCGATGCCCTTGACCAGTCCGTCCTACCCCCGCGGACCCTACCGTTTCGTCGACCGCGAGTTCCTCGTCATCAGCTATCGCACCGATCCGCAGGCGCTGGCCGCCGTGGTGCCCGAGCCGCTGGTCCCGGCCGGCGACGTGGTGCGCTTTGAATTCATCCGCATGCCCGACTCGACCGGCTTCGGCGACTACACCGAATCGGGCCAGGTCATCGCGGTCACCTTCGAAGGCCGCAGCGGCGTCTACGTGCACAGCATGTACCTCGACGACGACGCGCCGATCGCCGGTGGGCGCGAGATCTGGGGCTTTCCGAAGAAGCTCGGCAGCCCGGCGCTGCGCGTCGACAAGGACACGCTGCTCGGCACGCTGGACTACGGGGCCGTGCGCATCGCCACCGGCACCATGGGCTACAAGCACCGCAGCGCCGACCACGACGCCGTGCTGCGCTCGCTGGGCCAGCCGAACTGGCTGCTCAAGATCATGCCCGACGTCGACTGCAGCCCGCGTGTGTGCGAGCTTGTCGAGTACCGGCTCGAAGACGTGACACTCAAGGGCGCGTGGGAAGGGCCGGCGGCATTGCAGCTGTTCGAGCACGCCCTGGCGCCCGTGGCGCGCCTGCCGGTGCTGCAGGTGCTGGGTGGCCTGCACCTGCGCACCGACCTCACCCTCGGCCTGGGCCGCGTGGTGCACGACTACCTCGGCCGCTGAGTCAGCGGCATCACTTCAAGGAGAAGCACATGAAACTCGATGGCAAAGTGGCCTTCGTCACTGGCGCCGGCAGCGGCATCGGTCGGCGCATTGCGCAGGTCTACGCCGAGGCCGGCGCGGCCATTGCGGTGGCCGACCTGAACCCGCAAGCCGCAGAGGCGGCGGCCGCGGAACTGCGTGCGCAAGGGGCCAAGGCCATGGCGGTGGCCGTAGACGTGACCGATGAAACAGCGGTGGACGCGGCGGTGGCGCGCACCGTTGCCGAACTCGGCGGCCTGGACGTGCTGGTCAGCAACGCCGGCATCCAGATCGTGGCGCCGCTGCAGGATTTCAGCTTTGCCGACTGGAAGAAGCTGCTCGCAGTGCACCTCGACGGCGCCTTCCTGACCTCGCGTGCGGCCATGCGCCAGATGATCCAGAGCGGCCGTGGCGGCTCGATGATCTTCATGGGATCGGTGCACTCGAAGGAGGCCTCGGTGCTGAAGGCCCCCTACGTGACGGCCAAGCACGGATTGGAGGGCCTGACCAAGGTCATCGCCAAGGAAGGCGCAGCGCACGGTGTGCGTGCCAACCTGATCTGCCCCGGCTTCGTGCGCACGCCGCTGGTGGACAAGCAGATTCCCGAACAGGCTCGCGCGCTCGGCTTGTCCGAGGACGACGTGATCCGCAAGGTCATGCTCAAGGAGACGGTGGACGGTGAGTTCACCACCGTCGACGACGTGGCGCAGGTGGCGCTGCTGTTCGCGGCCTTCCCCAGCAACGCTCTCACTGGGCAGTCGCTGGTGGTCAGCCACGGTTGGTTCATGCAGTGAGGATGAGACACTGAGCGGACGCCGACGCATTCAAGGAACAGATCATCGTCCCGACACGCAAGTCCGGTCTGCAAACGGGTCTGCGTCAGATCGGCCCTGGCCTGATCACCGGCGCCGCCGACGACGACCCCAGCGGCATCGCCACCTATTCGCAAGCCGGCGCCCAGTTCGGCTTCTCGATGCTGTGGACCGTGGTCTTCACGCTGCCGCTGATGGTGGCGATCCAGGTCGTCAGTGCGCGCATCGGCCACGTCACCCGGCGCGGCCTGGCGGCCAACATCAGGACAGGCTTTCCGCGCTGGGTGCTGTATGCCGTGGTGGGCATGCTGCTCGCCGCGAACACGCTCAACCTGGCCGCCGACATCGCCGCGATGGCCGAGGCCTTGCGCCTGCTGGTGGGCGGCTCGGCACATGTCTACGCCGTGACCTTCGGTCTGCTGTGCCTGGTGCTGCAGGTCTTCCTGCCCTACAAGCGCTATGTGCGCTGGCTGAAATGGCTGACGCTGGCGCTGCTGTCCTATGTCGGCGTGGTCTTCACGCTGCACCTGGATTGGTGGGCCATAGCCCGTGAGATCTTCCACCCCCGACTGGCCGCCACGAACGATGTGCTGTTGATGGTGGTCGCCGTGTTCGGTACCACCATCAGCCACTACCTGTTCTTCTGGCAGGCGGCGCAGGAGATGGAAGACAGCACCGACGCCGCGCCGCAGACTCCCCAAGACGTGCGGCGCCACCTTCGCCGCATCAAGGCCGACACGATCATCGGCATGACCTTCTCCAACCTCATCGCCTTCTTCATTATCTTGAGCACGGCGGCCACGCTGCACGCAGCGGGTGTCACGAACATCCAGACCTCGGCGCAGGCCGCCGAGGCCCTGCGGCCGCTGGCCGGCGATTTCACCTTCGTGCTGTTCAGCCTGGGCATCATCGGCACCGGCATGCTGGCCGTACCGGTCCTGGCCGGATCGGCGGCCTATGCCGTTGCCGAGGCAGCGGGCTTGCAGGGCAGCCTGAGCCTGCGCCTGGACAAAGGCGAAGGACGTGCCTTCTACGGCGTCATCGCCGCCGCCACCGTGGGCGGCGTGCTCCTGTGCTTCACACCGACCGACCCGGTCAAGGAGCTGTTCTGGTCGGCCGTGATCAATGGCGTCATTGCCGTGCCGATCATGGTCGTGATGATGCTGCTGGCTTCGCGCAGTGCCACCATGGGTGCCCACGTGATCGGCACAAGGCTGCGCTGGCTGGGCTGGCTGGCCACAGCCGCGATGGCAGCCACCGTCGTCGCGATGCTGGTGACACTCTGAACCGGACTTCGTGAGAAGCGCGCTGCTGCGCAGGGCGTGGTGGCATTCGAGCGCTCATCACGCGCCGATGACCGCAGTCACCGGTATGTCGTGACTGCGCGGTGACGCTCGGCACTGGCTGCCCTGCGCACCGGGCGCAACACTGCCTTCGTGGGTGCCATCGCGATGACGGCCGTGACAGGCCGGCGCCGATGGCACCGGCATTGCAAGGAGTCTGAAATGCTCACACTCGACAGGCAAGCAGCATCGGTCGAACTCGAGGAGGCCCAAGTCTTACCGGCGGCGCGACAACCCGAACGCAACCGGTCGTCGCTCACCACCCGCGACCGTCAGTTGATCACGTCGCTGATCGAGCCCGACAAGAAGATCGCGCAGAACGAAGAATCGGCCGTCGACCCGGCAGTTCGGCGTTGGATGCCCGTGGTCGTGCCCATGCTCGCCGTCTTGGTCAGCGGCTGCGTCCTGGCGATCTGGTCCATCTTGTGAGCGTCCTGACCCTGGGTACGGGCCGGCAGCGCCGGCATCCGGGCGCGCCCTGGATTCAGAGCTGGAAGCCCACCGCCCGCACCATGCCCTCGGCCACATCGCGCCACCAAGCCGGTCGCGCACCTGTGTAGACGTCGGCTGCCTCGGCCTGTCGCGCGTGCCAGCGCGACAACCAGTCGTTCTCTGCGCCGCCATAGAAGGCCGCCATCGCCTCGTAGTTGAGAAACAGGCTGCGCCCGTCGAGGTTGACCGATCCGCAAAGGCCCAGGTCACGATCGACCAGAACGAGCTTTGCATGGACCATGCCGCCCGAGAGCAAGACCTGGGCCCCGGCTTCATGCAGTCTGCGCAGCGCGCGCTCCCGTGCCCAATCGGCAAGACGGTGGTTGGACTGCGCCGGCACGATCAGGCTGACCCGCACGCCGCGACGGCTTGCCATGCACCAGGCATCGAGCAAGGCCTCATCTGGCACGAAGTAGGGCGTGACGGCCAGGATGCGCTCGCGCGCCTGATAGGCCGCAGCCACCAGCAGGGCATGCACGGTGTCATCGGCGTGGTCCGGCCCGGTCGGCACCCATTGCGCCAGCACGAAACCGCCCACAGCGCAGCCATCTGGCCCAGGGATCGCCGGCCCGCAAACTTTGCCGCTGGCCGCGGTCCAGTCTCGCTCGAACTGCACTCGTGCCTGCGCAGCCACCGGCCCTTCGAGCGCGAAGCTGAGATCGATCCAGGCCGGGCGGGTCACGCTGTCGAAAAAGTATTCGTCGGCCAGGTTGCGGCCGCCGCTCCACAGGCGACTTGCATCGGCAACCGCAATCTTGCGGTGGTTGCGCAGGTTCGTCCTTCCACGCATCGGGTTGTCCCACAAGGGCATGAAGGTGCGCACCTCGACACCGCCAGATCGCAACCGGTGCGTCAGCCGGCGCGACACGGTCAGGCTGCCCAGTGCGTCCAACAGCAGACGCACGCGCACGCCGCGCGCAGCGGCAGCGCACAGCTGCGTGGCCACACCGTCACCCGTTCGGTCGTCACGCAGCAGGTAGGTGCCGACCTCCAGGGTCTGCCGCGCGCCGTCGATCAGAGCGATCAGCGCCTGGTACGACTGCGGGCCGTCGAGGTGGAAATCCACGGCTTGGTTGTGGACAGGGCCTGACAGGCCCAGACCGGACAGCAATCGAGTGGCCCAGTCCGGCGCCCCCGCAACAGTCGGCAGCGGATACGGTACGGCGGTGCGATGCGGTCGGGTGACCTTGCGCGTGCCGAATGCCAGGAACAGCGGGAGAGCCAGATAGGGAAACGCGGCGATGGCCAGCACCCACGCCATAGCCGCCGACGGATGGCGCCGCTGCTGACCAACACGTGTGACGAGCACGTAGAGCAGCAGGCCGGCAAAGACGAAAGCGCCATGTTCGAGAGCGGACAGCGACGGCCACGTCGGTGTCCGCATGGGCTCAGTCCACCCGTGGGAAAACCACGTCCACCCGCAGGCCGCCGAGTTGCTCTGAATGGCCGAGACGCAAGCTTGCGCCGTGCATCTCGGCGATGGACCTGACGATCGCCAGGCCCAGCCCGCTGCCCGTGGTCTCCGTGCCGGCCACGCGGTAGAAGCGGTCAAGCACCCGCTCCCGATCGGCGTCGACGATGCCCGGGCCGCTGTCTTCCACCGACAGGCGCATCGCGCCCGCCTCGCGCACGATCTCCAGGTCCACCTTGCCACCGGCCGGGGTGTACTTCACAGCGTTGTCGAGCAGGTTGCGCATCAGGATGCGCAGTGCCTCCGGCTGGCCTGCGATCAACCCTTCGTCGGCCCGCGTCAAGCCGACATCGGTCCGGCGCGATTGCGCTGCGGGCACCGCATCGGCCACGGCCAGACGCGCCGTCTCCGCGAGAGATACCGGCTCC
>Ga0066445_1000585_pt1 | contig 10149 bp, 9 predicted proteins | sample LakWasMet67_HOW9_2_FD_59533 | JGI IMG/M metagenome (GOLD analysis project Ga0066445, IMG submission 59533) | Freshwater sediment methanotrophic microbial communities from Lake Washington under simulated oxygen tension - Sediment Metagenome 67_HOW9 | ecosystem: Environmental > Aquatic > Freshwater...
GTCCCCCTTGGGGGAAGGCGCCGCAGGCGACTCAGGGGGTTACTTGCGTTTTGCGCCCATGCGCCAGTGCGCGCGGGTTTCGCTGGCCAGGGTCAGCATGTCTTCCAGTGCCTGGGCGTTGCCCTTTTCCATGGCCTGCTCAATGTTGTGCAGAGCCTGCTGGAACAGCTTGGACTGGGCCAGGAGTTCTTCGCGGTTCGCCAGCATGATGTCGCGCCACACCTTGGGGTCGCTGGCCGCGATGCGGGTGAAATCGCGGAACCCGGGGCCGCCCAGGGCCATGTAGTCGTCGCCTGCCGGCTGGCTGGCAATGCCGTTGATGAAGGCAAACGCCAGCAGGTGGGGCAGGTGGCTGACGGCCGCAAAGGCCGCGTCGTGCTGCTCGGGCGACATGTGGATCACCTGCGACCCAATGGCCGTCCACACCGTGGCGGCCTTTTGCAGGTGCGCAGTCAGCGTCTTTTCGAGCGGCGTCAGGATGACCTGGCGGCCCTTGTACAGGTCGGCATCGGCATGCTCGATGCCTGACACCTCTTTGCCCGCGATCGGGTGGGCCGGCACAAACGAGCCGATCTGGTCGCGCAGCGCGGTGCGGGCGGCCTGCACCACGTCGGTCTTGGTCGAGCCCACGTCCATGATCAGCATGTCGGGCGTGACCAGGTGCTTGATCGCCTTGAGCGTGGCCTCGGTGGCCGACACCGGCACCGCCACGATCACGATGTCGGCCCCGGCCACGGCCAGCAGCGCCGAGGGCGCGGCCAGGTCGATCACGCCCATCTGGCGCGCTTTTTCGGTGGTGGAGGGCGACTTGCTGTAGCCCACCACCCGCTTGACCAGGCCCGCCCGCTTGAGCGCCAGCGCAAACGATCCGCCCATCAGGCCGCAGCCGATCAGGCCCAGTTGCTCAAACATGGCGGGCTCCGGTGAGGGGGGAGTGCATCTTTTGCAGGCTCAACAGGGTCATCAGGCGGCCCCGACGGGGTAGGAGCCCAGCACCTTGTAGAAGGCGCACAGGCTGCTCAGTTCTTCGAGGGCCTTGGCCACATTGGGCTGCGAGGGGTGGCCGTCGAGGTCGATGTAGAAGTAGTACTCCCAGTGGCCGGTGCGCGCCGGGCGCGATTCGAAGCGCGTCATCGACACGCCATGGGTCTTCAGCGGCACCAGCAGGTCGTGCACCGCGCCGGGCCGGTTGGGCACCGACACCACCAGGCTGGTGCAGTCGTGGCCCGAGGCGGGCGGCGTGGCCTGCGTCTGCGGCAGGGCGATCACGGCGAAGCGGGTGCGGTTGTAGGCCTCGTCCTGGATGGCGTGGGCCACGATGTGCAGGCCGAACAGGGTGGCGGCGCGCTCGCTGGCCAGGCCGGCCCAGGCCGGGTTGGTGGCCGCCAGTCGGGCGCCTTCGGCGTTGCTGGACACCGGGCGGCGCTCGGCATGGGGCAGGTGCTTGGACAGCCAGGCCTGGCACTGCGCCAGCGCCTGCGGGTGGGCCAGCACGGCCTCGATGCCGTCCAGCGAGGCGCTCTGGCGCAGCAGGTTGTGCCGCACCAGCAGGCTCACCTCACCGATCACATGGGTGGGCGTGTGCAGGAACAGGTCGAGCGAGCGCGTGACCACGCCTTCGACCGAGTTCTCCACCCCCACCACGCCGTACTGGGCGCTGCCCGCGGCGGTGGCATGGAACACCTCGTCAAAGTTGGCGCAGTACATCAGGTCGGCTGCGCCGCCAAAGAACTCGATCGCGGCCTGCTCGCAGAAGGTGCCGGCGGGCCCCAGCACGGCCACGCGCTGCGGCGACTCCAGGGCCAGGCAGGCCGACATGATCTCGCGCCAGATGGCGGCCACATGCTCGTCCTTGAGGGGGCCGGGGTTGGCGGTCTTGATCTTTTCGATCACCTGGGCCACGCGGTCGGGGCGGAAGAAGGGCGTGCCTTCACGCTTCTTGACCTCGCCCACCTGCTCGGCCACGTGGGCGCGCTGGTTGAGCAGGCTGAGCAGTTGCTGGTCAAGCGAGTCGATCTGGACGCGCAGATCGCCCAGGGTGGGCAGGGGGGCGTTGGAGGGCTGGGGCATGGTGCGTCTCTGGGCTGTGGCTCTGGGCGGGTGGCGCTCAGGCCTTTGTTTTTTCGAATTCGCGCAGGTAGTCCACCAGCGCCTGCACGCCGGCCAGCGGCATGGCGTTGTAGATGCTGGCCCGCATGCCACCCACCGACTTGTGGCCCTTGAGCTGCAGCAGCCCGCGTGCCTTGGCACCGGCCAGGAAGGCGTCGTTCAGCGACTCGTCGCGCAGCCGGAAAGGTACGTTCATGCGCGAGCGGCCTTCGGGGGCCACCGGGTTGGTGTAGAGCTGCGACTGGTCGATGAAACCGTACAGCAGATCGGCCTTGGCCTTGTTGCGCGCCTCCATGGCGGCCACGCCGCTCAGGCCGGCTTCGGTCTGGCGCTTGAGCCACTGGAAGGTCAGGCCGGCGATGTAGATGCCGTAGGTGGGGGGCGTGTTGTACATCGACTGATTGTCGGCCACCAGCTTGTAGTCAAACGCGCTGGGGCAGGCCTTGAGCGCATGGCCCAGCAGGTCTTCGCGCACCACCACCAGGGTCAGGCCGGCGGGGCCGATGTTCTTTTGTGCGCCGCCAAAGGCCATGCCCACGCGGCTCCAGTCAACCGGGCGCGAGGCCACGTGCGACGAGAAATCGATCACCAGCGGGGCGTCGCAGCCCAGGGCCTTCAGGTCAGGCAGCTCTTGAAACTCCACGCCGTGGATGGTCTCGTTGCTGCACAGGTGCACATAGCGGGGCGCCTTGCTGAGCTGCCAGGTGGCCGGGGCCGGCAGGCTGGTGTGACCGTCGGCCTTGTTGCTGGCGGCAATGTGCACTTCGCAGTACTTGCCCGCTTCTTTCTGGCTTTTGTCGCTCCAGGAGCCGGTCACCACAAAATCAGCCGATTCGCCGCGCGACAGGTTCAGCGGCACGATGGCGTTCTCGGCCAGGCCACCGCCCTGCATGAACAGGATCTTGAAGTTCGCCGGCACCGCCAGCAGCTCGCGCAGGTCGGCTTCGGCCTGCTCGTAGATGCTGATGAACTCTTTGCCGCGGTGGCTCATCTCCATGACGCTCATGCCGCTGCCGTGCCAGTCGAGCATTTCGGCGGCAGCTTGCTGCAGCACCTCTTCGGGGATCGCGGCCGGGCCGGCCGAGAAGTTGTAGGGACGCGTCATGAACAGAACCTGTAACAAAAAGACCCGGGGCCCAGCGGGCCCCGGCGGGTGGGCATCAAGGGGCGCCTGGGTGTCAGGCCTCGCCGGTGGGCTCAGCGCCCTGGTCGCCTTCAGCAGGGTCAGCACCCTCAGCGTTGTCTGCGCCATCGGCTGCCGCCACGTTGGCATCGTTTTCAACAATGCGCTGCAGGCCGGACAGGCGTGAGCCTTCGTCCAGCGCGATCAGGGTCACGCCTTGGGTGGCACGGCCCAGCTCGCGGATCTCACCCACGCGGGTGCGCACCAGCACGCCCTTGTCGGTGATCAGCATGATCTCGTCGTCGGCATGCACCAGCGTGGCGGCCACGACCTTGCCGTTGCGTTCGCTCTGCTGGATGGCAATCATGCCCTTGGTGCCGCGGCCGTGGCGGGTGTACTCGGTGATCGAGGTGCGCTTGCCGTAGCCGTTTTCGGTGGCGGTGAGCACGCTTTGCTGCTCGTCTTCAGCCACCAGCATGGCGATCACGCGCTGGTGCTCTTCCAGCATCATGCCGCGCACGCCACGGGTCTGGCGGCCCATCTGGCGCACGTCGTTCTCGTCAAAGCGCACCGCCTTGCCGCCGTCGCTGAACAGCATCACGTCGTGCTTGCCGTCGGTCAGTGCGGCGCCAATCAAAAAGTCGCCCTCGTCGAGGTTCACGGCAATGATGCCGCCCTTGCGCGGGTTGCTGAACTCGTCGAGCGGGGTCTTCTTCACGGTGCCCATGCTGGTGGCCATGAAGATGAAGTGATCGGCCGGGAAGCTGCGGTTTTCACCGGTCAGCGGCAGCACCACATTGATCTTCTCGCCTTCGGCCAGCGGGAACATGTTGACGATGGGGCGGCCCCGCGAGCCGCGCGAACCGGCCGGAACCTCCCACACCTTGAGCCAGTACATGCGGCCGCGGTTGGAGAAGCACAGGATGTAATCGTGCGTGTTGGCAATGAAGAGCTGGTCGATCCAGTCGTCTTCCTTGGTGGCGGTGGCCTGCTTGCCGCGCCCGCCCCGCTTTTGCGAGCGGTATTCAGACAGGGGCTGGCTCTTGATGTAGCCGCTGTGGCTGAGCGTGACCACCATGTCGGTGGGCGTGATCAGGTCTTCGGTGCTCAGGTCTTGCGCGCTGTGCTCGATCTCGCTGCGGCGGGCGCCCAGCTTGGTCTGGCCGAACTCGGTCTTCACCACGGTCAGCTCGTCGCCAATGATGGTCGACACACGCTCGGGCTTGGACAGGATGTCGAGGAAATCGTCGATCTCGGCCATCACCTCTTTGTATTCGGCCACGATCTTGTCCTGCTCCAGGCCGGTCAGGCGCTGCAGACGCATCTGCAGAATCTCTTGGGCCTGGGTTTCAGAGAGGCGGTACAGGCCGTCGGCTTGCATGCCGAACTCGAGCTCCAGCCCGTCGGGGCGGTAGTCGTCGGCATTGACCACGCCGCCATCGGCACGGGTGCGGGTGAGCATCTCGCGCACCAGCTTGCTGTCCCAGCTCTTGAGCATCAGCTCGGCTTTGGCCACCGGAGGGGTGGGGGCGTTGCGGATGATGGCAATGAAATCGTCGATGTTGGCCAGCGCCACGGCCAGGCCTTCCAGCACGTGGCCGCGCTCGCGGGCCTTGCGCAGGTTGAAGATGGTGCGGCGTGTCACCACCTCGCGGCGGTGCTGCAAAAAGACCTCGATCAGGTCTTTCAGGTTGCAGAGCTTGGGCTGGCCGTCGATCAGGGCCACCATGTTCATGCCGAAGGTGTCTTGCAGCTGGGTCTGCTTGTACAGGTTGTTCAGCACCACCTCGGGCACTTCGCCGCGCTTGAGCTCGATCACCAGGCGCATGCCTGATTTGTCAGACTCATCCTGGATGTGGCTGATGCCTTCGATCTTCTTCTCGTGAACCAGCTCGGCCATGCGCTCTTGCAGGGTCTTCTTGTTCACCTGGTAGGGCAGCTCGTCCACGATGATGGCCTGGCGCTGGCCACGGTCGATGTCCTCGAAGTGGCAGCGCGCGCGCATCACCACCTTGCCGCGGCCGGTGCGGTAGCCGTCTTTGACGCCGTTGATGCCGTAAATGATGCCGGCGGTGGGGAAGTCAGGCGCCGGGATGATCTCCATCAGGTCATCCACCGTCGACTCGGGGTGGCGCAGCATGTGCAGGCAGGCGTCCACCACCTCATTGAGGTTGTGCGGCGGGATATTGGTGGCCATGCCCACCGCAATACCGGCCGAGCCATTCACCAGCAGATTGGGCAAACGGCTGGGCAGCACCAGGGGTTCTTTTTCGCTGCCGTCGTAATTGGGCCCGAAATCGACCGTTTCCTTGTCGATATCGGCCAGCATTTCGTGGGCGATCTTGGCCAGGCGGATTTCGGTGTACCGCATGGCTGCCGCGTTATCGCCGTCCACCGATCCAAAATTACCTTGACCATCCACCAACATATGGCGCAAGGAAAAATCCTGGGCCATGCGCACAATGGTGTCGTACACCGCGCTGTCACCGTGCGGGTGGTATTTACCAATCACGTCACCCACGATACGCGCCGACTTCTTGTAGGGGCGGTTCCAGTCGTTGTTCAACTCGTGCATGGCGTACAGCACGCGCCGGTGAACTGGCTTCAAGCCGTCTCGGGCATCGGGCAGCGCACGCCCCACAATCACGCTCATCGCGTAATCGAGGTAGCTGCGCCGCATTTCCTCTTCGAGACTGATGGGCAGAGTTTCTTTGGCGAACTGGGTCATGAGAGGTGGTGTTTGCGGCAGGAAAGGCTCATTTTACGGGCAACGCCCTGTCGCGAACTAGCAACAAACCGTGCATATTGCGCGCTTGTCCTGCACGGAGCTTGAGCGCGACCCCAAGGCGCGGCGAACGGGTGTGGCACAATTTAAGCAACGTTTTTGGTGGTGGTCACTGGAAGCGTACGTATTTGCCGCGCGGCTGCGGCTTTTTCCCCAAGAGGAGAACCATGAAGAAACTGAACAAAGTGGCGATGTTGTTTGCCTCCGCTGCCCTTGCAACCGCTGCTGGCGCTCAAACCGTCGACAACTGGAAGAACGGCACCGGCGAACTCGTCTGGAAGAACGGCACCAACGAACTGTGCTGGCGTGATGCCAACTGGACCCCGGCTACCGCCGTGGCCGGTTGCGATGGCGCTATCGCTCCTAAGGCTGCTCCGGCTGCCGCTCCTGCTGCTGCCCCGGCTGCTGCTCCTGCTGCCCCGGCTGCTGCTGCTCCCGCCGCCGCTGCCGCTGCTGTGGCTGCAACCAAGGTGACCTACGCTGCTGACGCCTTCTTCGACTTCGACAAGTCGGTTCTGAAGCCCGAAGGCAAGGCCAAGCTGGACGATCTGGTCGGCAAGGTCAAGGACATCAACCTGGAAGTCATCATCGCCGTCGGTCACACCGACTCGGTGGGCTCGGTGGCCTACAACCAGAAGCTGTCGGTTCGCCGCGCTGAAGCCGTGAAGGCTTATCTGGTGTCCAAGGGCATCGAAAAGAACCGCGTGTACACCGAAGGCAAGGGCAAGAGCCAGCCTGTGGCTGACAACAAGACCGCCGAAGGCCGTGCGAAGAACCGTCGCGTGGAAATCGAAGTGGTTGGCACCCGCGCCGCCAAGTAATCCCTTTCGGGTTACAACAAAAAGCCCCGGCAACGGGGCTTTTTTTATGTCTGCTTGAATCACAATTGCTCCATGACTGAAGCACAGACCTCCGCGCCCACCCTCAATGCCGACCCGGCCGAACTGGCCAAGTTTTCAGATCTGGCCCACCGCTGGTGGGACCCCGAAAGCGAGTTCCGCCCCCTGCACCAGCTCAACCCGCTGCGCCTGGACTGGATCAACGCCCGGGCCCCGCTGGCCGGGCGCAAGGTGCTCGACATCGGCTGCGGCGGCGGCATTCTGTCCGATTCAATGGCCCGCAAGGGCGCCGATGTGCTGGGCATCGACCTCGCCTCGAAGGCGCTGCGCGTGGCCCAGCTGCATGCGCTGGAGGCCGGCACCACCGGTGTGCAATACCGAGAAATCAGCGCCGAAGCCCTGGCCCTGGAGCAACCCGGCCAGTTTGACGTGGTCACCTGCATGGAAATGCTCGAGCACGTGCCCGACCCGGCCTCGGTCGTGCAAGCCTGCGCCACCCTGGTCAAGCCCGGTGGGCATGTGTTCTTTTCGAGCATCAACCGCAATGCCAAAGCCTTTTTGCTGGCCATTGTGGGCGCCGAATACGTGCTGAACCTGCTGCCCCGCGGCACCCACGAATACGCCAAGCTGGTGCGCCCCAGCGAGCTGGCCGCCTACTCGCGTGCCGCCGGCCTTGATTGGCAGCAAACCCGCGGCCTGGGCTACAACCCGCTCACCCGCCGCTACTGGCTGCACGACGACACCAGCGTGAACTACATGGTCTCAACCCGCCGCTCCACCGCCGCCTGAAGCAGAAGAAGGCCCCCTGCATGTTGTTTGACCCCACAATCCAAGCCGTTCTGTTTGACCTGGACGGCACCCTGATCGACAGCGCCCTCGACCTGGGCGCCGCTGCCGACCAGATGCGCCTGGCCCGTGGCCTGCCCTCGCTGCCCTACGAGCGCTACCGCCCCATGGCCGGCGCCGGGGCCCGCGGCATGCTGGGCGAGGCCTTTGGCGTGACCCCCGACCACCCCGACTTTGCCGCCCTGCGCGAAGAGTTTTTTCAAAACTACGAAAGCCGCCTGACCCAGGCCACCACCATCTTTGACGGTGTGCCCGAGCTGCTGGCCCAGTTGGTGGGCCGCCAACTGCTCTGGGGTGTGGTCACCAACAAATCGGCCCGCTTCACCGAGCCGCTCACCCGTGCCATGCCGCTGTTCAGCACCGCCTCGGCCATCGTCAGCGGCGACACCACCCCCCACGCCAAACCCCACCCCGAGCCCCTGTTCGAGGCCGCCCGCCGCCTGGGCGTGCCCCCCGAAAAATGCCTGTACGTGGGCGACGACGAGCGCGACATCATTGCCGGCCTGGCCGCCGGCATGGGCACCGTGGCCGCCTGCTACGGCTACCTGGGCCAGCGCACCGACACCGCCCGGTGGGGCGCCCACGCCGAAATTAAATCTCCGCTCGAGCTCTTGCAATGGCTGCCCGCGGCCTAAAATAGCGAGTTCTGGGGCTGCACTGGTTTCGACGTGGGTTCGGACGCGCAGCAGGGCATGTCGAGGTTCAGTCACCTCGTTAAACAGCTGAAAAAAACTAACTGCAAACGACGAACGTTTCGCACTCGCCGCTTAAACACCGGTGAGCCTCACAACAGTCGGCCAATGGGCTGGGCAAGGGTGCCGCAAGGCGTCCAGGCTGTGGGGTAATTTTCATTGGCTGGCTCTGTGTCGGGTACCTTGGCATGGGGCGAGAAAGTAGGGTACTGGCGTCTTGTACAGCGTGCGACTGCGCGGTACAGGGTGTGAGACTCAAAACAGATCGCTAAACATGTAGAACTGTTCGAAGAAGGCTTGCGGACGGGGGTTCAAATCCCCCCAGCTCCACCAGATGCCGATAGAAGCCGCTAATGACTTGGGTTGTTGGCGGCTTTTTTCTTTTGGCTTTGTAGTTTTAACTTCTCCGCAGTCATTGTTGTGTGGCTGACCCCTTCGGCTTCGGTGCTTTTGTTTGGTAGCTGAAATGGAAAATGGGCGAAGTTCTGATCGAACAAGACGGGCCTTGTCTCAATAGTCCCAGTCCTCGTGCCGAACCGGTAATCGATTGAGTTGTCTGCGCAGTAGCTGCCAATGAGGCAAATACAAATCCATGATGGCAGCGAACCGCTGGTTGTGGGTTGGCTCCAGAAGGTGCACCAACTCATGCACCACGATGTATTCCAAGCATTCCGGTGGTTTTTTGGCCAGGTCGGTATTCAGGCGGATGTAGCCTGATTCGGGTGTGCAACTACCCCATTTGGTTTTCATACGTTGCACAAACACCTGAGTGGCCTGCACGCCTAACAGGGGTTGCCATTTGGACAGCAGTCCGGGTACGGCGTCGCGCAGTTGCTGCCGGTACCAGGCATCCAGCACTTCCTCGCAGCGGGCTGGATCTGCGCCAGGTCGCACCTGCAGTTGCAGCTTGCGTGGTGTCAGGTTCACGGAAGGGGCAGCATCCGCAAAGTGGATTTCCAGCAGATAGCGTTTGCCCCACAGGTAGTGACTTTCCTTGTTCAAGAACTCTCGGGGTGTCTCACGCTCTTGGGTTCGCAACTTACGCTGTTGGCTACGGATCCAGGCGAGCTTGGAGATGACGAACAGGCGGATGGTGTCCAGCGGAATGTGCTGCGGCGCCGCCACGCGCACCTTACCTGCAGGTGGTAGCACGCTCAAGTGAACATGCTTGATCGCCTTGCGGGTCACCTCGGCCTGCAGTTCACCCAGGTCCAGCACATCGTGCATCAGTATTCCTTTTGAGCCACGACGATAGGGAACAGGCGATTCACTTCCTTGATGTCTTTCAGCACCTCGAACATCGCTTGCTTGACCATCTGCTCCTTCGCCACCACGCCCCGCCAACCATCAGGCCTCTTGGCCTTGATGACTGCGTCCAGCCTCAAGGCCGTGTCCAGCGTCATCGTCCTGCCGCCGTAGGGGGCCTCGGGCTCCTGAGCCGAATCAACGGCCACGTGATCCTTCAGGTTGTTATAGAGCGCAAGCTGGCCTGTTGTCTTCAGTTGTACCGGCGTGTCGTCGGCCTTGCCGGCACCCACCTTCTTAACCACCTCAGCGATTTGGGCAAGGTATTCCTCGTACTCAATGGCCTTCTCCTTGCGCAAGCGAATGATTTCGTCCAGCAGGGCCGACATCTTGGCAAAGTACGCCGGGTCGGTCAGTTGCTCTTTCAGGATCTTGCTGCGAACGTTGTTCTCGATCGTCTCTGCGATGGACTCTTTGTTGCCCTTCATGTCAGCCAGGCGCTCGGCGATC
>Ga0066445_1000586_pt1 | contig 10146 bp, 8 predicted proteins | sample LakWasMet67_HOW9_2_FD_59533 | JGI IMG/M metagenome (GOLD analysis project Ga0066445, IMG submission 59533) | Freshwater sediment methanotrophic microbial communities from Lake Washington under simulated oxygen tension - Sediment Metagenome 67_HOW9 | ecosystem: Environmental > Aquatic > Freshwater...
ATAAGAAAAATCTTGTAGTGAACAAAAAAATAATTCGTGATGTAAAACAGGATGTAGATTTTGGAATGCTGTTTTCAAATCTTGTTATGTTTTTTATTATTCTTACGGCTGGCACGGTTTTATTTAATGGAGGCATTCATCAGATAGATACAGTTGAACAGGCGGCGCAAGCTTTAAAGCCTTTGGCAGGCGATTCTGCTTATTTGCTTTTTGCTGTTGGTGTAATTGGTACCGGACTTTTAGCTATTCCTGTTTTAAGTGGTTCTCTTTCCTACATTATTACCGAAACATTTGGCTGGGAGCAAGGCCTTGATAAAAAATTTCATGAAGCTAAAGCATTTTATACGATTATTGCTATTTCTTTACTGTTAGGCTTATCAATGAATTATATTGGCATTTCACCAATCAAAGCACTTATTTATTCTGCTGTATTATACGGATTAACAGCTCCTGTTTTAATAGCTATTATTCTTCATATTTCTAATAACAAAAAAATAATGGGAGAATTTGTAAATGGAAAAAAATCTAATGTGCTTGGTTTTACGGCATTAATTTTAATGACGGTTGCTGCTGGATTTTTATTGTATTTTCAATTAACAACGTAATAAAAAAATCTCCTTCGCAAAGAGGAATTACTTTTTACGTTCACCAATTTGTTGTCTCCACATGGCATAATACAATCCTTTTTCTGCCAGAAGATTTTCGTGTTTACCGTTTTCAATAATATTTCCTTGTTCTAAAACAAAAATTGTATCGGCATGCATGATAGTTGATAAGCGGTGTGCAATTAAAATGGTTATTTGAGTTTTATTAGCACTTAGGTCGCGTATGGTTGAAGAAATTTCTTCTTCTGTTAACGAGTCAAGTGCAGACGTTGCTTCGTCAAAAATTAATAATTTAGGATTTCGCAATAATGCTCTTGCAATAGATAAACGCTGTTTTTCTCCGCCGCTTAATTTAATACCGCCTTCGCCAATTGTTGTCATAATACCATCACTGGCACGGTGTAATAAATTTTGGCAAGCAGCTTTATTTAATACAGAAAGTATTTCTTCATCACTTGCATTTGGTTTTACGAATAATAAATTATCTTTTATAGTGCCGCTAAATAGTTGTGAGTCTTGCGAAACTAAACCTAATTGCATTCTTAATTCATTTAAATTAATATCGTTAGAATCGATATTGTTATACAATACCTGGCCTTGATTTGGTTTATATAAGCCTAATAATAATTTAACAAGGGTTGTTTTGCCACTTCCGCTGGTGCCAACAAAGGCAATGGTTTGGCCGCTTTTAATATCAATATTAATGTTTTTAACAGCATAACCATTACTTGTATTATGTGCAAAAGAAACATTTTTAAAATGCACTTCTTTAATTTCGCCAAGAGTAGAAGGGCTTACAGGAACTTCTTCTGAAGGAGAACTCATTAGTTTAGAAAAATTATCCATGCTTACTTTTGTTTCGTTATAAACGGTAATCACGTTTCCTAGTTCTTGCAACGGATTAAAAATAAAGAAGGAGAAGAACATGAGCGTAATAAGGTCTCCAACTTTAATTATTCCATTAAATACAAAACAATACAATGTAAATATCAGCGCTGTTCTAACCAAATGCACTGTTGTGCCTTGAATAAAACTGAGCGAACGCACAAAGCGAACTTTTTTTAATTCTAAACCTAGAATTTTTAAGGTGTTTTTGTTTAATCGCTGTTCTTCCTGTTCAACTAAACCTAAACTTTTTACTAATTCAATATTTCTTAAAGATTCTGTTGTAGCACCTGCTAAAGCCGTTGTTTCACCTAATATTTGTTTAGAAATTAATTTTATTTTTTTTCCTAAAAACGAACTAATACTCGCAATAATAGGCACAGTAGCAAGATACATTGGACCTAGTAAGGGATGAATATTCATTGCGTAAATAAAAACAAAAACAATGCCTATAAGTGATTGAAAAATTAAACTAATAAATAAATTTACAAACCGCTCTGTATCTGATTTTACTTTTTGCAGTTTACCCAATGTTTCGCCGCTTCTTTGGTCTTCAAAATCTTTATAGGGTAGCGAGAGTGCTTTTTTTATTCCATCAGTATACATTTGTGCACCTGTGCGTTGTATAACGATATTGGTAAAATAATCTTGAAAGTTTTTTGCGATGCGCGACATTAATGCTGCACCAATTGAAAGAAAAAGAAATACCAAAATTGCTTTTGTAAATTCGCTAAAGGTGGCACCTATGTGCCAATAATAATCCGAACCTACTTCGGTATGCGCCGCACTAAATTTATTAATTAGTTTACCGGTAATAATTGAATCGCAAAGCGAGAAACATTGGTTTATGGTTGCTAAAACCAATGCAATTATTAAAAGTTTTTTATGTTGTTTTAAATAGTGTAGAAGTAGTTTCATATATAAGAGAACAAAGGTATAAACTTTTAGTTTATACCTTTTATTCAGTGGAATTTTATGGTTTTTTGTATTTGTTCTTTATTGCGCATTCCAACCGCCATCAATAGGAATAGCAGTGCCTGTAATGGTATTTGATGCTTCTGAGGCTAATAATAAAGCCATTTGACCTAAACTCTCAACACTTACAAATTCTTTTACAGCTTGTTTATAAAGCATCACTTTGTTTACAACATCATCCGGACTCATATTATGAGCCTTTGCTTGGTCGGCAATTTGTTTTTCTACTAGAGGTGTTTTTACATACCCCGGGCAAATAGCGTTACATGTAATATTAAATGGAGCTCCTTCTAAACCTAAAGTTTTGGTAAAACCAACTATACCATGTTTACTAGCAACGTAAGCGCTTTTAAATTCTGAGGCAACTAAGCCGTGAGCAGAAGCAATATTGATGATTCTTCCAAATTTACGTTCTTTCATTCCCGGCCAAACTGCTTTAGATAAATAAAAAGCCGAGGTTAAATTTATACCAATAATTGCATTCCATTTATCGTCAGGAAAATCTTCTATTGGCGAAACATGTTGAATGCCTGCATTATTAATTAAAACATCAATCTTTCCAAATTTTGTAATGCCATCGCTTACCATTTTCCGAAGTTCTTCGGGTTTAAGCATGTTTGCATTACTATACAATACTTGAATTCCAAATTCTTTGCCAATATTATCGGCAATCTCTTGACCGTTAGTTTCAAGACCATTAAAAATTATGTTGTAGTTTTTGGTTTTTGCAAATTCGCGTGCTATTCCTAAACCAATGCCACTTGTGCTACCTGTAATTAAAATTGTTTTTTGCATAGTAAATAATATATGACCAAATCTAATAAAGATTTTTACCTTATAAAAGCCTTTCTATATTTGTTAATTATTATTTATCAAATTGATAGCGGTAAATAGCTTCGATATCATCTTTTTCATCATGCAAAACGTTTAATTCTGTTATTAAGCCATTATTTAAGCCATACACCCAACCATGAATTTCTATTTTTTTTCCTTCATTCCATGCACTTTGAACAATTTTGGTTTTAGCTAAATTACGCACTTGCTCAATCACATTTAATTCTGTTAAACGATCTGCTCTTTTATCTTCATCCTTTATCGCATCTAATTCAGAATGATGTTTATAATAAACATCTTTTATGTTTCTTAACCAATTGTCTACTAATCCAAATGATGCGGGCCCCATAGCTGCTCTTACGCCACCACAACCGTAATGGCCACAAACAATAATATGTTTTACACCTAAAACATTTACAGCATACTCAACAACACTCATGGCATTAATATCGGTATGTACAATAACGTTGGCAATATTTCTGTGAACGAACATTTCGCCGCTTTCTGTATTAGTTACTTCGTTTGCTGGTACACGACTGTCGCTGCAGCCTATCCATAAATAATCTGGCCTTTGGCCAAGGGATAGTTTTTTAAAATATTCAGGATCATCAAATTTTTTTGATAATGCGAATAAACGGTTTCCATCAATTAGTTTCTTGTATGCTTTATCCATTATTTTTTATATTTAATAAGTTCTACTTCAATTTTTTTATTATTTGCAATATTTATAAAATCAGAAATCACGTCTCTGGAATCTCTGTTTACAGTTTTATTGATACTTCCATCAATTATTACTTTACTATTTGGTTGTATTTCATCAAAGAAACGAATTAAATAACTTTTATTAAAAAAAGTAACATGCTGAGGTAGTTTTACTAAATAGTACAATTTACCCTGAATAATTTCGCTACTAGAATCAAACGAAAATTTAATATTATCTCTTAAAATAAAATATATTGAAATTGCAACCCCTATGCCAACACCTTTTAGTATATCAGATAAAAGCATAACTACAATTGTAGTAATAAATGGAAGGAATTGCTCTCTTCCATGATTAAATTGTTCTTTAAATATTTGAAGTTTAGTTAGTTTAAGCCCAGTTACAATTAAAATTGCGGCTAAGCTGGCGTTAGGTATATATGCTAATATTTGCGGAAATAAAACAACACTTATTAAAAGTAAAATGGCATGAAAAATAATTGCAAATTTTGTTTTTGCACCTGCATTAATGTTTGCCGAACTTCTTACAATAACAGAAGTTACGGGTAAGCCACCTAACAAACCTGCAGCTATGTTTCCTGCACCTTGTGCAAATAATTCTTTATTAGATTTAGATTGCGTTTTTTCCGGATCGAGTTTTTCTGTTGCTTCGAGATTTAATAAGGTTTCTAAACTGGCTACAACTCCAATGGTAAATACAACCATCCAAAATGTAGTTGTGTTAATAAAATTAAAATCCGGAAAAGCAAGATTAGTCCGCAGATCGTTAAAATTTGTAATAACAGGTAAATTAACAAGGTGCTGCGAATCGATCTTTAAAAAGTCATATGGCTTAAACGATATTGTAAGTAATATCCCGAAAATCACAACCAATAAGGGAGCAGGAATATATGCGAAGAATGTACTCTTATTGTAAAAAGGTTTAGTGCTTATGTATAATAGTAAAAAAGAAACAATTCCAATGATTAATGAACCGGGAGTAATAAAATTTATCATATTAATTAATTCGGAAAATGAATTTTGCCCGTCTAATTGAAAAAATTCCATATCCCCTTCCGGATCTTTATCATATCCAAATAGATGAGGTACTTGCTTTATGATCAATATAATCCCTATTCCGGCTAACATGCCTTTTATAACGGCATTTGGAATGAAATTGCCAATGCTCCCAGCTTTAATTATTCCTAATAAAATTTGTAATACGCCGGCAAAAACCACTGCGGCTAAAAATATTTCGTAACTGCCAAGCAGGGTTATTGAACTAATAACAATTGCTGTTAATCCGGCAGCTGGTCCGGATACACTATATTTTGAGCCGCTTAAACTCGTAACAAGTATTCCACCAATTACTCCCGAAATTATGCCTGAAAATAATGGTACACCACAGGCCATGGCAATTCCTAAACAAAGGGGCAGTGCTACTAAAAACACTACAATGCCAGCCTTTATATCGGATTGAATTGTTTTTGATCTCATATAGATAATATTGTTTTGACTAAATGCATTAACGCGTTGAGTTTACAACCGTAAATTTTACATTTAAAAAATTTGTAATTAAAAAAATAAATGGATGTGCCTATTTAAGGCTGGTTCCTACAAGATTTAAGCTCGTGGAGGTGGGATGTTTATTTTTTGAAAGAAAGAATTATAGTCATCCTTATTAGATGGAAAAGGATGTGTTTGAGAATAAATTGTATTAAAATTAAAATCGAAATATTCAGTTATAGCATCACCTTCTGTGTTGGTTTCATCGTTATCATCTCCTGAAGTATCATCTTCATTTGATTTTTTTGCTAGTTCAGTAGTGTGATTTGCAGTTTCTTCCTCTAAAAATGGAATGTACTGAAAAATAGTAAAAACCATTCCTGATAAAAAAATAAAAATAAATATGAACCTTTTTGTTTTCACTAGAAAAACAAAATTAAGTAAAATTTCAGTAATAATTGGGTAAAAAAAGCAAACTATATTATTGGCTCATTTTTTAAATTAATGAGATGTTGGTATATAGGTTAATTCAAATACTAATGCATATGAATTACGTTTTACATTTGGTATTTCAAAACCAAAAGTTAATGGTAAATATGGTTTAGGATAGTAAATAACGCCAATTGAAGTATAACTTAATGCGTTATCACCTAAAATACTTTCAGCCATAAAATGTATTTTTTCTATGATTGGAATTTCAGCTGCAATCCAAATGTTAAGTCTGGTGCCTTTTCCACCATAGTGTCTCGAATTGTAATATACTCCACCAACCCACTTACTTTTTTTAATTAAAACGTCCTCCATTAATAAATTAAAATAAAACAACGATGCTTGAAATGTATCTTTGTTTTTTCTGAAATTTAGTCCATACTGACTACCTCCGGAAATAGAAAATTTTTCGGTTAATTTAAATTGTTTGAGGCCATTAATTAAAACAAGTGGGTTGTAGGGATCTACATCATTTGTATCGTTATTTAAAAATGATTTTTGTTTATGATTAAAATTTAACCCTAAAACATTGGCGCCAACTTCAAAACCTTTTCCTAACCCATAATCGATGGTAGTGTTTGACTGAATTAGTTCGTTAAAATTAAGTTGTTGCTGAAAAAATAGTTTGTTTTTTTCGGTTGCTTCTGATGATGGAACATTTATAAAATTTTGTTGTGCATTAGAATACAGATAAATAAATGAACACAATAACAATAATTTCTTTTTCATTTTTAATAGTTCTTGGTGCCAATTGTTATTACAGATAAATTTTCGCTATTTATATATAATTTTACTTAGGCGATTTTACCAGTTTTTAAAGTTTTAAATAAGATTTTACTCATTAAATATATTGGTAACACTTTGTTTTAGTTTGTTTTTACTTTAGTTATTAAATTGTTAAATGCATTCTAACTGAAAAAACGCTTATCGGACCTCTGTCTTTGTTATAAGCAGGGTTTATGACGAACTGATATACGAAGGAAGGTGTTAATTTCCCATTTAAAAAAGAAGCGCTGTAAAAAGATTCAAATAAATGTTCATTTGCATAATTTAATTTTCCATCGCCAAGTATAAAACCTAAACCACCATTTGCTAAATAATTTGCATGTTCGTTCGATAAACCCGATAAACAATAAGCAACACCTATTGCATCATTTTTTCTTTTCCATTTAGTTCCTTTAATTGATGATCCAACACTTGCAGCTCTATCAATCTCCGTAAAGCACCAGGTTTCATTTTTACCATCATTATACGAGGCTCTAGCAAATAAACCAATATTTTCCGAAATCTGTTGTTCTATATTTATGCCAAAACCATATTTACTTCTTCCATATTGTCTGCTGGCAACAATAGAATAATCTTTTACATAAAAACCGGGATGTAAAGTATCAGTTGTGATGATAATATTTTGAGCTTTATAACTTCCCATGAGGGCGGTATTATAAAATGCTATAGCACTTATTTTTCCTATCTTATTATTTACAGTATACTTGTATTTTAGTTCGAATGAATTGGCATTCGCTTTTTCAATTTTATTATCCATTATATTTCCGTTAGCTGTATTTGGCATCATACTTAATCCATATCGTACTTCAATTTTTTTGCTTACAAATTCTATTATGGCACTTGGTGTATAGCCTCTTGTGTTTGCAGGATAATCCCATGCACCATTACTCATTAATCCCCAACATAAAAATTGAGTACGCGGATTATGAGAATAAGTATTGTCATCAAAATAATCAGCAATTGAAACTTTTCCCATTGTAAAAGAAAAATATTTACTAGGAATATATTGAGCAATTTTATTTTCTCCATCATCCTGCCATTCTTTTTCTTTTGATAGAGGAATTAGTTGCCTGAAAAAAGCGCGAGCTATATATATTGTTGGATCAGGATTACCAACTCTAAACGCTTCGCCATTTGTAAAAGCAGCGATGCCAAAAGCTGATGATAAGCCGTGTCCACCTGCAATTTCAGGGTTGATGAAAACCTGTGCATTTGGCCATAATTTTAATCCGGCAAAAATGGTACTTGTAATTGTTGTAGCCCATTCAGCTTCGGGTTTTTGACTATGAGATCCGGTGTACATGGCGTTAAATTTTGATCTGTATTGACTTACAGTTGTTTCTTGCGCATGAAGTGTATAACAATTTGATTTTTTTTGAATAGAGTCTTGTGCGAATGAAAATTTTGCTACTAATAGCATAATAAATAAATTTAAATATTTCATTATTATTTATTTAGAATGCTACTTGATATTGCAATACCACCATTCCTCTTCTAGCTGATTTAGTTTCTCTGACATCTCCGTTAGCATCAGTATTAAAGATTGGACGACTTTGATAGTCAAGCGATAGTTTTGAATTTTGACCACTCATTATCCAATTTAAACCCACGCTATAAACAAGCATTGGATCTTTTAATTTTTGGTAATTAGCATATATTGCTGATGCATATGGCTGCAAAGTACCTTGACTTTTAAATAGGTCTTTCTTAAATAAATACGCCGCTTGTGCGTATATAACATTTCCTGTTCCAATTAGCGGAAAAGCATTGCCTGCACCATTAAAACTTGCAGTACCTGTTGTTCCTGTTGCCGTATTCATAGGGCCTGCATTACGAAGGTAATTTGGGCCAAAGTTGTAATTTAAATACGAAGCATAAACAGTTATTGCATTTTGTTTTTCTTTGTTAATATATGAATCATAAAAAACATCTACACCAAATTGTTGTAAGGGAGTAGATACTGTATCAAGTGATGCATTTCTATACCACATAGCATTTTTTTGGTAGGCAAATCCGGAACCGATATTGAAAATACGTTTTTTGCCTAAGTAGGAACCTGTCATGTATGGTAATTGATTACTTTCTTTATCTAAAAACTGATACATGAAATAACCTTGATATTGAAGTTCTGGAGCTTTTGTTGAAAAATACGCTACATTTGTTCCTGTTGCTGGTAATGTTGCAACTGCGCTAAGCGCATTTTGCACCGGAAATGGATTTGATACAGAAACGCGATAATCAAAGCTGCTTATTTTGCCCTTTGCATAAACACCTAATTTTCTCACAAATTGATCTGTTACATCATTTGTTGTTTCTTCAACAACCGGAAGATCTAATCCTAAAATGTTAGCAACACCTGATGATGAGTAACGCGATGTACCATTCCAACCGCTTAGGCCGCCACCAATTGTTAAATAATTTTTGTGTACACTATATTCAGCTGTTACATCATGAAAAAATAAACCTGTTTTTCTTGCTGATAAACTATTTACACTATTTATACCAACTTGAGTATAAAAAAACACGTGTTTATTTACTTGCGACATTATTTGATAACGAACACGTCTTAGTCCAACATCAAAAGTTTCTTTTTTTGGTGTTCCATAAATTGTTGAACCCGGATTATTATCATTATATCTTAACCAAATTTGAGCCAAGCCGGTTGCTTTAATGTAGCGTGTGCTATCATCATTTAAATAAATTTTTAATCCATCCTTAAACCTAAGACTTGGTAACTGTGCTATTACATTTACAGAAAATGCAATTAGCATTAACGAAATTATTTTTTTCATTTTGAAAATAATATTAATTAATATAATTAAAATATGGTCTTGCAAAAGTCTCAGCCATAAATGACTGTTGTAAATATGGAAGAAACTTCAACCAAAAAGGCTGAGACCTAGCAAGGATCCTAGAGCGTTAGCTCAATTTCAATATTCTTGTAGAGGTAGGTGCGTGGCTTAATTGTCGGTGGTTCTCAAATCCAATCACCTCAATTTTGCCATCATTGTCTTTATAATCCTCTACTAATCCATTTAAGGTTAAGATAGATGTATGATCTACTATTTTTGCTTTGCTTACATCAATAGTCACATTTTTTCCTTGAGGGATTGTTGCGAACACTTTTTTAAAACCTAAAATATTAGAAAATAATAAACCACTTTTTACTGTAAGTGTATATTCTTCTTCGCTCTGTTTGGTAATTAAGGTAGAAGATTTAAATAAATCTTTGATTGAAGCACCATTAATTAAATTAATAATTATTTCTAAGATAATTCCTGTACCAACACCCACTAAAAGATCTGTGGCAAGTGTTACAACTACAGTAGCTGTAAAAACAATAAATTGTTCTTTTCCGATATGCCAC
>Ga0066445_1000591_pt1 | contig 10065 bp, 7 predicted proteins | sample LakWasMet67_HOW9_2_FD_59533 | JGI IMG/M metagenome (GOLD analysis project Ga0066445, IMG submission 59533) | Freshwater sediment methanotrophic microbial communities from Lake Washington under simulated oxygen tension - Sediment Metagenome 67_HOW9 | ecosystem: Environmental > Aquatic > Freshwater...
TTATCCGTGGTGTATCTGGATTTGCGCAAAAAAACGCTTTTGGCAGACGCGCATTCGCCGTGAGTAGGCTTTGCATTAACAATCTAGAATAACCCGTTATAATCACACGCTTGAATCAATCTGATTAAGCAAACATGCAATCAAGTTACTTCGGCAAGCCGCGTTCAACCTCTAAATTGTGGGCTATCGGTCATTGGTTTGGCCCCTATGCCCCGCTGATCGTGATGTTTATCAGTGGGCTGATCTTTCTTTCACTCACTCGTTTCGGTCTAGTCATCTGGAAGTGGGAGCGGGTGCATGCCACCGGTGAGCTGTGCCAGATTTTATTGCAAGGGGTGCGGGTCGATGTCATCCAGTTAGGCTTGCTGGCGCTGATTCCCGTCTTGTTATCTCCGCTGTTAGCCATCCGCAAATGGTTTCATATCTGGCGTGGACTGACTTTTTACTGGGTGCTGTTATCACTGGTGTTATTGGTGTTCCTAGAGGCCGCCACGCCTGGCTTTATCCACGAATACGATGTCCGTCCCAACCGTATTTTTGTCGAATACCTCAAGTATCCGCATGAGGTGTTTGGCATGCTATGGCAAGGTTTTAAATCTGAGCTGGTATTTGGTTTAGTGATGACCTTGCTGGCGTTTGTACTGGTTGCCAAACTTCTAAAGCCTTGGCGTCAGGCGCAGCCAACATGGGCTAATCCGGCCTTGTGGTTGAGTTGGCCGTTGATTTTGTTGCTGACGGTGATGGGCGTGCGCTCAACCTTGACGCACCGGCCTGCCAACCCTGCGTTGTTTGCGATTACGCAAGACAGCATGGTGAACAGCCTGATTCTAAACTCCACCTATTCGGTGTTTTATGCTGCCTACAGTTTGCAACACGAAGCAAAATCCAGCGCGATTTATGGCAAGTTGCCGCGTGAGAAAATATTTGCGTTAACCGGTGCGAAAGAGGCCGACATTCCCACGCTGACCACTTTGGTGCCCAGCGTCAAGCGCGATAAACCGCTCAATCTGGTGATTTTGCTGCAAGAAAGTCTAGGCGCGGGTTTTGTGGCGTCGTTGGGGGGCAAACCTGTCACGCCCAATCTAGAAAAACTGAAGTCTGAAGGCATTTGGTTTACGCATTTGTATGCGACTGGCACGCGCTCCGTGCGGGGCATAGAGGCAGTGGTGACGGGTTTTCAGCCGACCCCCTCAGACAGTACCGTCAAGCTGGATTTAAGCCAAAAAAACTTTTTTACCTTGGCGTCCGTGCTGTCTAAACGTGGTTATCTCACCGAATTTATTTATGGCGGTGAATCCCATTTTGATAACATGCGCCGCTTTTTTATGGGCAATGGTTTTCAGCAAATCACAGATCAGCCAGACTTCAAAAATCCAGTTTTTGTGGCGAGCTGGGGGGCCTCAGACGAAGATTTGCTGAACAAAACGCATGAACAATTGATGGCACATCATGCCAGTGGCAAGCCATTTTTTACCTTGGCTTTTAGCTCGTCTAACCATGCGCCATTTGAGTTTCCGGAGGGTCGTATCACCCTATATGAGCAGCCAAAGGCAACAGACAACAATGCCGTCAAATATGCCGATTACGCGATTGGTGAGTTTATTAAAAAAGCCAAAGCAAGCCCTTATTGGCAAGACACGGTATTTTTAATTGTGGCCGATCACGATATTCGTGTGCGCGGCGACTCATTGGTGCCGATTGAGCATTTTCATATCCCTGCGTTGATTCTTGGCGGTGCGGTACAGCCAAAGACCGTCGATGCGATTGCCAGTCAGATTGATTTACCGGTGACGATGTTGTCTCTGATGGGGATTGAAGCGCAACATCCGATGACCGGACATGATTTGTCTAATGTGAGTGCTGACTATCGTGGCCGCGCCATGATGCAATACAACTATAACTTTGGTTGGATGCAGCAAGTTGGGCAAACCGCTGCGGATAACGCCGTGGTGGTCTTGCGTGAAGGCAAGCCAGCTGCATTTGGACATTACGACCCGACCAGCAAACAACTGCAAAACACGGTTGCGCCTGCGGATGGCGACGCCTTGGCGGAGCGTGCACTGGCCAATAGTTTATTACCGGCGTTGCTCTACAAAGAACAACGTTATCGCCTCCCTGAGTAACCATCGCTGTGAAAACACAACCTTCGATGCTCACCCGTCAAGTCATGGTCGATGGCTTGAAATATATCGCCAGTGGCGGGTTTTGGCTGAAAAATAGCCATTTGCCTCGCCTGAATCACCCGGTGCCGGATGATTTTATGGGCTTGTGCGTCGCCACTAACGCGGACCCGGCGACAGATGCTTATGTGCTTGCACAACTGCAAACGCTGGGCGTGAAACGGGTGCGGCTCGATATGAGTGACGACGATGCCCGGCCATATCAAGAGCGTTTTCTGAGGAGTCTGCTTGACGCAGGGCTGGCGGTGACCTTGCATGTGGTGCAGCCGTTTGAGGCCGCCAGAAATATGCGTTCGCCTGCGGTGCAATCCGCTTGGGCCGAATTTTTGTCTGCGCTGCTGCAAGCCCATGCGACGCGGATTGCTGCGCTAGAAATCGGCAACACCATCAATCGTAAAAAATGGGCCGGTTATGATATGCCAGGCTTTATGCTGGCCTGGCAAATTGCTTATGACTTGGCCAGACAGCACCGCGTCACCGTGGTGGGGCCCAATATTCAAGACTTTGAGCCTTTGTATAACATCAGTTTGCTGAAAACGCTGGGGCAAGACCGCCGGCTGCCAGACGTGCACAGTAACAATTTATTTGTGGAGCGCATCGTCGAACCTGAACTGGCGGATTTCAGAATCTTTAAACACAAATGGACGCGCATTCTCAAGTTTAACTTGATCAAAAAAGCCCGCTTATTGCAAAAAGTCGGCGATGACATGGGCGTACCTGTGATGGTGTCACCGGTTGCTTTCTGGGCTATTTATCGCATTAAGCGCCGCTTTCCCGACGGCGCGCAAAAGCAGGCAGATTATGTGACACGTTACTTTACGCTGCTGGCCGCTTCCGGCGTGTTACAACAAGCAAACTGGGGAGCGTTTATTTGCCACCGTGAAGGCCTGATTGATGACGGGCTTCACGATGCCGAGTATCCGGCGCTCGAACGGGTGGCTTATTACAAAGCCGCGGATGGCGCAGTCGCACACTACCAGCCCAACCCAAGCTTTGCCGCTTTTAAAACGGCGAGCCACTGGCTCAATGGCGCGCAATACATGGCGCCAGTCTGTACCGGGCAAGGCCTTGAGATTCATCAGTTACGCCAGCATGGGCAGACCGTGCATATTGCTTGGACCCTGAACGGACAATGTGCGTTACTCAATCAGATCTACACCCCGCACAGCCTGCAGCAAGCGCAGCTGTTTAATCGTGATGGTGAAGCCTTAGCATCTTTAAGCATGCTGACTGAGTCGCCTGCTTACTTGGTATGGCCGACAGCTGATCAGGTGGTGTTGCGCACAACACGCCCGGCCTTGAGTGGCACCGTCATTCATGCCCACATCGCTGGGTTGCAATATTTTCCGATTGAGGAGGGCGATTGGCGCGGCATGATACTCGCCAAAGATGCTACGCAGGCGCAACAACTTTGGCGCGCATGGCATCCTGAAACCTTGCAACCCCCGGCCAAGACTGAAGCCTTGCGGCATGCCAGAAATGCGATCTGGTCGTTGCCAGATCCGCGAGATCCTACGCAACAAGTCACCGTCAAAAAACCAGTTCGGATGTACTGGCATAAAACGTTGCTTGATCGTCATAAGCCAAGTAAGGCCAAACGCAGCTGGAATGGCGCGATGGAATTACTGCGTCGCGGGGTAGGTACTGCGATGCCACTGGCCTATATTGAGCATGCTGATGACCCGAGTTTGCGGCGCAATTTTTATATTTGCGCCTTTGTGGCACACCAGTTTGCGCTGTCAAAAGCTTTTTTAGCGTTTAGACAGGGGGATAGTCATTTTGAGGGTCTCTGCGCCGAGACGCTTTACCATGCGTTTGCACGCTTTTGTCTGCATATGCACAATTCCGGCATCTACTTCCGTGATTTTTCTGGTGGCAATATCCTCGTGCAACGGCAGGGCGAACAATTGGATTTTGTATTGATCGACACCGCCCGTTTGCACGCAACGCCGACCGCCACCATGATTAAGCAACGTTTGGCGGATTTAACCAGAGCGCTGCATAAATTACATTGGGATGGCCGCAAGCAATTTTTACAGATGTATCTCGGCATGACTGGGCGACGTTTGCAATGGCAGTTTTTAATGCCGTTTGTTGTCTATGACTGCAAAGTCTGGCTCAAGCGCACCATCGGCCGCAAAGGCTTGCGCAAGCTATTGCGCTACCTCAAATCCCGCTTTGTTTAATGGCGCTATCAGGCCACACTCATGAAAATCATGATTGGATGTTGCGTAGTTTAAGCACGACAAGCTCAACGACGCGTTCTATGATGTTCATACGTTGATAGCAATCGCTAAAACGAATTCAGGAAAAAGGAGAAATGACTATGTGGACTAAACCAGCTGCTACCGAAATGCGTTTCGGCTTCGAAGTAACTATGTACGTTATGAACAAGTAATTTGTTCTTAATGACATGAACGGGCGCTTAAGCGCCCGTTTTTGTTTGTATTTCCAAATGTCACGATAGAACAACTGCATGAAAACTTTTTTCAGGGCAGATTGCTCATAGCTTAGGATAAAAAATGGAGTTGTTCAACATGACAAAAATGATTTCTACTGTTAGCCTGACTTTCGTCGCTTTATCGTCATTGGCCTTTGCGGCTGACGGGTCTGCTTGTGTCGATGACCAAGCGCTGCAAAACCTTGCCAAGCAAGAAATCAATTATATGTTGCAGCGTATTCCCCCAGCGTTTGCAGATGCGGTGTCAGATCAGCAGATTCGCGGTAAGATGACCTTGCAAGACAGCGCAAGCTGCCAAGTGCATTGGCAATTAACATTACCCGAGGCAGATATTGCTGAAGCGCAAGCGCTGTTGCAGGCGGAACCGGCCAAGCAGATCATGCTGGCTGCTCAGGGCTACCAGTTGCCAGATCGCCCGTTATTAGAGGCAGACTTTTCGTTAGACGCTAGCCTGTCACAACCTAAGCATCAGGAGACCTTACAAACCGCTGCGCTGGGCAAGCTGCGCGCCACGGTGGAGCTCATGTATGCAATGTTGACACAGGCCCGTGCCAACGGACAAGGCAATGGTCAGGCTTGGACCATGCCTGAAAAACAAGCACTGCAGACCAGTTGCGCGCAGCAGTTTCAGGCAGACAATGCGGCGCTTGCCTGCCAATGTTATAGCGATGGGCTTGCCGACAAATTTTCATCGCGGCAGGTTAAATATAATCAGTATCTGGCTTCAAACCCGTATGCTTTCGCCACGGGCAATGGTGCCAGCTTCAAGCAGCTGGATAAATCACTTCAGACCAGTTGTGGCCTGACCCCTGCAAAACGTTAAGGCCCAAGTTAATAATTGATTTGACCGGAGACATACCAGCCAGTCTGGTTGTCTTTATTGGCAATACGACCAAGGTCAATGTAGGCGCCGGTGATCGACACGTTGCGGTGCGGAAACCAAGTCATAAAAATATCTTTTGCGCTGTTTTCTTTATACACAGACAAATTATTGGGTTTGTCGCGAAATTCTGCCCCAATCAGCCAGTTATCAGAGAGCATAATTGCCGCCGACACGGCCGGTAAAATGCGGTAGTTGTCGTGTTTGTCACCGCCAAAGCCCAGCAGGCCAAATTGGTTCGCTTTGCTGGCGTGCAGATTGGCATTCAGCAATAAGTTGTAACCATACACCGCGCCTAAAAAGAGCTTGCTCGATGCGATGTAATAATCGACACCACTGCGATCACTGGCGCCAAGTGCTTTAGGCACAAAGTTAAAGTCTTCGTTATATTTGTATTGTGCGCCGACGGAGACTTGCGGTAACCAGCTATCTTGCTCGTAAACGGCATCGCCTAACACCCGTAGTTTAATGCCCAAGGTATTCAGTCGAATTTCTTCTCCTGGCACCGTATCGCTTAAGCCAAATCTTGCCTGACTGGCGCTGACTTCAACTCGATTGTAAAAGCCCAATGCGACCCCAGTCGTATTCAGTTTAAAGTCGCCACGGGTTTCTGCATGGGTATAAAAGAGTGAGCCACCAATTTGTTTGTCGGTGCCATAACCGCTGATCACGGCCCAAGGCATTAAACCGCCGCCCGCCGCGCCCTCAATTTGCGTCACCCCACCGGTGGCTAGCAGCCGATCTCCCGTGTGGCCCATTAAAGGAAACAGTGTCAGCAGGGCCGCAGTCGTGATCAGGCATACGTGATTAAAGTTGCGTAATTGCATCATGATTGTCCTTGAGTTTGGTTGTCACATTATGTAATTATTGCGATAAATTTAATCGTCAGAATAAGGGCTGTAACCCTAGTCTTTTACGCATTTTGCCTGTGGAAAATCAACGTAGAATGCAATTATCGACGCAATATGTGGAGAATTTAAAAATGCGATTTTTTGTACTGACCATGATCACAGCGCTTTGTTTGGGCTGTGCGGCGCAGCCCAAACCAGAACCGACGTTATTTCAGCGTATCGGTGGCGCGCCCATGCTCACCAGAATCTCAAACCAAACATTGGATATCGTTAGTAAAGATCCGCGCACTAGCCGTTCATTCGAGGGGATTAAAATGAAGACCCTCAAAGAAAGCCTGAGCAATTTTTTGTGTGTAAAAACCGGCGGGGCGTGCGTCTATGAAGGCGAAACCATGAAAAAATCGCATGCTGACTTACAAATCACCACCGCTGAATTTGAGGTGATGGTGGATGTGTTGCGAGAGCGCTTGGATGCCAACGGTGTTGGCACCAAAGAGAAAAACGAGCTTCTGAAGATATTGGCGCCAATGAAGCGCGATGTCGTGTCAAATTAACTATTATAAATAGAAAGTCTTCAATGTTTTCAATTGCCACGCGTGTTTGCATCCCGCTTTTCCTATCATTATTGAGTCCCTTGGCAGCAGCAGCAGATATTACTGCTACCATTACTGATGCTTCTGGTAAGCCGGTTGCAGACGCGGTCGTGGCTTTTTACGATGGTAAAACCACCGCTTTGCCCGCAGGCGCAGGCGCCAGAATCGTACAGAAAAACAAATTATTTAATCCCAGAATCACGGTGGTGCAGACGGGTTCAAAAATCAACTTCCCAAATGAAGACACTGTGAGGCACCACGTCTATTCGTTTTCTCCTGCAAAAAAATTCGAATTAAAACTCTATTCGGGCGTGCCTACGGACCCGTTGGTGTTTGACCAAGCTGGGGTGGTCACCTTGGGATGCAACATTCACGATTCTATGGTAGGGTATATTTATATCGTTGATACGCCTTTTTTTGCTAAAACGGATGACAAGGGTAAGGCGACGATTAAGTTAAGCAATGGGCAATACAGTTATCAGGCTTGGCAACCAGGCCAAACTAAACCGGGTGCAGAACAAAAAATAACGATTGAGGGTGCGACTGAGGTCAAGATCACACTCTAACCATCCTACGCCATGATCCAGTTCAAACATATACGATCCCGCATCGCCTTCACATTTTTGACGGTGGTGGTTGCCATTCAATTGGCAGGCCTGATTCCGCTTAAATATGCGCTGGATAAACACGCCAACCAGTTAGCTGAAGAGCAGATTAATGTTGGCGAGCGGGTCTTCGTCAGTTTGTTGCAACACAATACGCAAAGCCTGAAGCAGGCCACCCAAGTGCTGGCGGCAGATTTTGCGTTTCGAGAGGCAGTAGCCACCAATGACGCAGAGACCATAGAGTCTGCCCTTGAAAGCTATCAGGGCCGTATTCACGCGCAAGTAGCCTATTACATCAGCAATCATGATGATTTGGTCATTGGCACGGCTGACAACCAAACCGCATTGTTTGGACCCAATGCCAAGGCCGATGCGATGCAGTCGATCGTCGATAATCAGAGCGGCATGTTGAAATTTGATATTGTCGATGGCAAACCTTATCAGTTGATTACCGTGCCGGTCAAAGCCCCCGACGTGATTGGTTGGATTGTCATGGGTTTTGCAGTGGATGGTCGTCTAGCCAGCCAGATTAAGCAATTGACGCATTTGGATGTCGCGTTTGTTCAAAAAACCCCACAACAGGACTGGCAATTAATTAGTGGCACCGCCGACCCTGCGCTTTCTAACCTGCTGGTCAAAACAGTTGCCGACGTTTATCGTCAAAAAATGTCGCTACACCGCGTCGATTTCAATGATCAGTCTTATCACTTAAAAATACGCTCACTACATCAGGCAGGAGATGAAGCGCTATTGGTGGTGTTGCAAGGCTCAGTGGAGCCCTTTATTCAAGATCTTAGCTTGTTATTTAAGAGCATGATTGTGCTGACATTGGTGGGTGTGTGTATTTTGGCGGCTTTGATTTGGTATGTGTCACGCAAAACCACTGAGCCGATTGCGGCCTTGGTTAAAGAAGCCGACTACATCGCCATGGGCGATTATGATAAAGAGATTCAGGTCAACAGTATCGATGAAATCGGGCATCTGGCAAAAGCACTCAACAGCATGCGCGAAGCGGTATTGCAGCGTACTTTGCGGATTCAGCGGCTGGCCTTTAATGATGAACTGACAGGCCTTTCTAACCGCCTAGCATTTATACAAGGCGTGCATCAGGCCTTGTTAGCACATGCCGAGAGCAAGCAAAAATTGAGTGTCATCGTTATTAATATTCATCGTTTCAAACCGATTAATCAAACACTGGGACGCGATTTTGGCGACGATTTGTTGCGCCATGTCGGGCAAGTATTAAAACAAAATGTCTTTAGTGAGCACGATATGGTGGCACGGTTGGACGCCGACGAATTTGCCGTATTGCTACAGCACACGGATCAGGCACAGGCAACACGTTATGCCGACAAGTTGTTACATGTGTTCGAGCAGCCGGTGAGCGTACAAGGTCAAGCCATCGACGTACGCACCGGTATTGGCATCTCTTTATATCCTGACCATGGCATGAATGAAGAGGCATTGCTCAATCACGCCGAAACAGCCCTACAAGAATCCAAAGCGAAAAAATCGCCCTGGATTGTCTACAACACCGCGCTAGAAATCGATCAATCCGAAACCTTGACCTTGATTTCTGACTTGAAAGAGGCGATTCAGCATGATCAGTTACTGCTGTATATCCAGCCAAAAATTGATGTGAAGACCCGCCGTGCGTTGGGTGGTGAAGCCTTGATCCGCTGGGTACACCCAGAAAAAGGCATGATCTTTCCTGACCAATTTATTCCATTTGCGGAGCAGACGGGCATCATCAGCGACATTACCAACTGGATGCTGTTGCGCGCCTGCCAAGTATTGGCTGGGTTTAGAAAACAAGGGCTACACATCACTTTGGCGGTCAACTTGTCTACCCGTGATTTGAACAATATGGAGTTGCCTGAACAAATCGCGCATTTGTTGACGTCACACGGTTTGGATTCGAAAGCGCTGAAACTCGAAATCACGGAGGGCAGTTTGATGCAAGATCCGGAACGCGCCGAACTAGTGGTCAAAAAATTGGCGGCGATGGGCTTACATCTGGCAATTGACGATTTTGGTACGGGTTATTCCTCATTGGCATATTTACGGCAGTTGCCGGTACAAGAGCTCAAGATTGACCGTTCTTTCGTCATGTTTATGGACAAAAATAGCGGAGATGCCAGCATTGTTAAATCCACAATTGATCTTGCCCATAACCTGGGCTTGATCGTGGTCGCAGAAGGCATTGAGAACGAATTTGTGCTGAATCAGCTGGCTAGATTGGGATGTAACGAAGGCCAAGGTTATTTTATTGGCAAGCCCATGCCTGAAAAAGACTTTTCAGTGTGGTTGCAGCGCTGGGAAGGTCAAAACGAAATCGACATTGATATCGGCGATGATCTTTCTTACGCGATCAATCCGCTGGACGTCGACGTGCAAAAAGATCCATTCAAACTGGATAATCTCAATTAAGCTTCGTGCGGCCTGCTTGGCTTAGCCAAAGGTTTGGCGATTCATTCATCAGTTTTATTAATAGA
>Ga0066445_1000600_pt1 | contig 10003 bp, 10 predicted proteins | sample LakWasMet67_HOW9_2_FD_59533 | JGI IMG/M metagenome (GOLD analysis project Ga0066445, IMG submission 59533) | Freshwater sediment methanotrophic microbial communities from Lake Washington under simulated oxygen tension - Sediment Metagenome 67_HOW9 | ecosystem: Environmental > Aquatic >...
CCGAGTAAAAAATTATATGGAAAGTCCAAGTGCGATATTTAATCCATGATCATACTTTTTGGTGAGCCCAAAATAATTAACTGTGAAGGTTAATTTGTAGGCTTTAACATCAAAACTTTGCGTAACGCCAACATTGGAGTATAAGGCCACACTTTCTGAATTTAAATTAAATCTTATCGTTCCAATATCCATAGGCTTGAAAGAATAATAATATTTATATATACCTAATCCAACAAAAAAACGAGTGTCTTTTAGATAAAATGAGGGATTAATATTAAAATGAGGAATATTACAAATAATCAATCCATCAGTTAAATAATTGGTAGGACTTACTACTGGCCCGTTATATGTATAAGTATAATGATGGCGAGTTTGCATAAATCCAACTCCTAAATTAATTCCAACATATTTAGAAAAATGATTTTCAAACTCTATGTCGGCAGAAGGATTATAATTAGGATTTTGAGCAGGAGAAAAAACATCTTCCTCTGAAAAATTTAAAATCTCATACAATTTGCTATTTGTAAAATTAGCAATAGTTCCAATTTTAAAATTTAAGAATTTTTCTTTTTCAAATTTTATTTTTTCATCTTTTTGTGAAAACAAAAGGCATGGAAACAGTGAACAAAAAAACACAATATATCTCATAAAATTACTCCACATAAAATGCTAATCCTTTCAAGTATTCCCCTTCAGGAAAATTAGGCGTAATCGTATGATCAGCAGGTTGAGATAATGTATGTAATAATTTCATATTTCTGCGAGACTCAATAGCGGCAGCTGTAACAGTGTTATAAAATAATTTTTTATCAATAACACCTGAACAAGAAAAGGTAAATAAAATACCACCTTTCTTAATATTTTGAAGTGCCATTTGATTTAAGCGCTTATAACCAATTACTGCATTATGCGATACATCTCTGCTTTTTGCAAATGCTGGTGGGTCTAAAATAATGATATCGTAATTTTTACCATGATCTTTTAAATAATCAAACGTATCAACCGCAAAGCCTTCGTGGTTTGAAACATTATTTAAAATCGCATTTTTGTTACATAAGTCAATGGCTTTGGCACTCGAATCGACAGAGTGAATAATTTCGCAACCATTATTAGCAGCATACATCGAAAAACCGCCAGTGTACGAAAACGTATTTAAAACACGCTTACCTTTACTGTATTTCCCCAACAATTCACGATTTTCACGTTGATCAATAAAAAATCCTGTTTTTTGTCCATTTATAAAATCAATATAAAATTTCACATCGTTTTCAACAACAATAAGCTCTTCGTCACAAGATCCAAATAAAAATTCATTAGATAATTTGGCTGCATAATCTTTTGGCAAAGTTTCCGAACTTTTATCGTACACACTCTTTAATTTAGAACCATATACATTTTTTAAAGCTTCCGTAATATCTACACGGCATTTATGCATACCAATACTATGTGCCTGAAAAACAACATGTCCGTTATAAAAATCCATAATTAAACCTGGACAGCCATCTCCTTCGCCAAAAATTAAACGATATACATTTGTGTGAGGATTATTAGCCAAATTTAAAAATTGACGATATAAGAAGGCTTTTTCAATTTTCTTAACCCAAAAATCAACATTAATTTGTTGTTTACTAAAGGAAATTATACGTCCTGTAATACTTCCTTTTTGATACTGAGCCATCCCTAAAAACTGCTGTTTAGCAGAGTAAACTTCAACTACATCACCATCTGCAATGTTAGAATCTTGAGTTTTAATAGCCCCAGAAAAAATCCATGGGTGAAAACGAAGAACAGGCAATTCTTTGCCGTTATGTAAATGTAATTTTGGATATTCAATCATGGCACAAATGTATCTTATTATAGGCTATTTTTAGGCTTTAAAAGCAAATATTTTAACTAAATTTGAGTTTTTGTAAAATAATACACTATGACAACTTCAGAAATTAAATTAAAGATAACCGTTGATGAAAATCAATTACCTCATAAAATTGAATGGGAAGCTCCAGATGCTAACGAAGGCAGTATTTGTAAAAGCATGATGTTGGCTTTATGGGACGAAAAAGAAAACAATACCATGCGTATTGACTTATGGACAAAAGATATGAGTGTAGATGAAATGAAAAAATTTTTTCACCAAAACATTACCACTTTAACCGATACTTATTTAAGAGCGACGAATGATGAAACTACTGTTAAAGAATTACGAGAATTTATGAGTGGACTTGGCAAACGCATGGGCGTTTTAGCTAGTAACTAAATTAATTAAATTTTAGATGAAAAACTGCTTAAGTATATTATACATTCTAATTTGCTTAAGTAGTTTTTCTCAATCTAAAGGATTTGATGTACAAAAAAAATATTCGGTAAAGCAGATTTTAGCTGACATTGATTACACGGAAAAATACCTCATCAAATTTCACCCTGATCCTTTCAAGTATATAACTAAAGATTCGTTACACGCTTATGTTTTACAAACTAAAGCAAAAATAGATACACCCTTAACTGAAATGCAAATTCGTTTTTACATCAAACGAATTATTGCAAAAATTGGTTGTGGACATACGGATGTTGCTGCTTCAAAAAAATACACTAAAGCATTAAAAAAACTAAACCGTCCCATTTTACCGCTTAATACTTTTGTTGTAGATACCAATAGAATATTTATCTTAAATAATTTATCAAAAGACACCACTATTAAATCAGGTGATGAAGTATTAAGTATCAATAACCTTTCTACAAAATACATTCTTAAAACTATTTATTCTATTACATCTTCTGACGGATATAACGAAACCTATAAAAAACAGGGCACTCGCTTCAATTGGTTTAAATACTACTACTCATTTTGCTATGGTTTTAAACCAACCTATCAAGTTAAACTAAAACATAAAGACAATAGCATCTCATTACACACACTAACGGCCATATCATCTTTAAAAGACACTGTTATTCTTCCAAAAAAAGATTCAATACAATATCTGAGAAAAACAAAAACTAGTAGTTATTCTATTATACAAAACAACCATCCTGTTGCAGTAATCGATATTGACGGCTTTAAAGGAAAGCACTGGCGTAAATTTTTCAGAAAATCATTTAAAGATATCAAACAAAAAAACATAGAGCATTTAGTCATCGACCTGAGAGATAATGGTGGAGGAAAGATATTTGCTGGCTTATATTTTCTATCCTACATCATTCACAAAAAATTATGGCTTCCATTCGATAGAAAACCAAATTTAATGATGCTTAATCCAAGGTATAAAATGAATTTTGGAGCGAGAATAACACCATTGATATTTTGTACCATGATGCCTCAATGGCCTAAAAATCGAAGATTGAGACACTACTTTGTTGCGTTCCCTAAAAAAAGAAAAGAATTTAATGGCAACGTATATGTGTTAACTAATGGAAGATCCTTTTCGATGAGTGGAGTAGCCTCAACATATCTAAAGCACAAAGCTAATGCTACCATCATAGGTGAAGAAACAGGTGGTAATGTGGCAGGAAGTAATGCTGTTATTAGTGGAAAGATAGTACTTCCAAATTCAGGCATACAAGTTCATATTCCTATGTACCATATCTACCATGATGTTGATGTAAAAAATACAGGTAAAGGTTTGATGCCTGATTATCCCACGCACTATTCAAAAGAAGATATTTTAAATGGCGTTGATATAGATTTAATAAAGGTGTTAGAGCTAGTAAAATAAAAATAATTAACTAATACTATTTCTTACACGTTGACTAAAATCTCTTAAAGCTTGATTAAAAGGGACTCCTTGTTCCATTTTTTCTTTAATATAAATAGAAGCCAATACATGAGTTAAACACTCACCTTCATCTTTACCTTCAACTTCAATAGCAGGTTTTTGTTCTTCTAACATAGCTTCTTCAGCAGATTGTAATTGCGCTAACGAATATAGTTCTACTAATTTTTTAATAACTGGTATTTGCATAACTACTTTCTTAAATCGTCAATCATTTTTTGTAAATATTCCTCTTTGCTTGTAGCAGTGCCTTCTAGCAAAACTCCATTTTTGAAACTAGCTAAATACGGCAAATTATCTACGCCACCTAGTTTACGCGCTTTTTCATTTTCTTCAGCATTTACTTCTAAAAATAATATATCAGTATTTGCTTCATCATTTGAATGACGTTTAAATTTTGGAGCAAATAATTTGCATGAGCCGCACCAATCGGCGAAATATTTTACAATAACTTGCTTATTGTTATTTAATAAAGTTTCAAAATCTGTATCTGTGCTTAATTGTATCATGATAGTTATATTAAATTTTTTATTATGTAAACATACATAAAAGATATTTGTTTAAAATGTTAAACGATACTGAGGAATCACAAAAAACTTCAATTGATAATCCGTTTTTATCGTTTGGGTATTTAAATCATATTGTTGTTGAAAGATATTATTATGCTTGGTGACATTTTGAATATCTACACTTAGTTCGTGTGTAAAACGTTTAGTATTTAATTTATAAGATGGCTTTACGTCAATTCTAAAGTATGGATCGTATTGGGGATTAAATGCTTGTGAGCCATCTCTCACCTCATCTTGAAAAGCAATAGACGCAGCTATATCAATTGGAACATAGCGTTTTCCTCCCGCATAGGTACATTTTACATCTAATGCTAAAATATGTTTTTCTTTAATTTTAAACTCTTTTCCTGCCAAAGCATTAAGTACATAATTACCGTTAAAAGCTGTATTTCTATAAATACCATCGCTGCCTGTGTATTTACTTTCAAACAAAGAAGCTGTTACTAAAAAATAATAGCCTTTGCTATAAAATTTCTCTAAGGTTAATTCAATTCCGTAATTTTCCCCCGTGCCATTGTTTACTAAACTATCAACATTCGGACTATTAAAATCAGCGCCTAAATTAGCTGTACTAAAATAATCTTTACGCGTTTTAACTGGCACTCGAAATAAATATTGGTAATACAATTCTGTTTTAATTCGAACACTATTAAATAAATTCACGTCATAGGCCAACACAGCATGTGCCGCTTTTGTAAAATCTAAGTGACGATTAGTTTCTTTTACTTGGCCGTTACCTAGATTTGCGGTAGCAAAATACACATACAAAGGCTGAACCTGACTGTGTATTCCAGCACCAAAACTTAAAGATTGTTTTTTATTAATCTCATACTTCATACCCAAACGAGGCTCCGGCGATTGCGATCCGTTTAACAACAAATACTGATAAGTAAAGCCGATGTTGGCATAAAACTTTTCACTAAAATTATGTTTCAATTGAACAAAACCACGAGTCAAAGATGTTTGTCCTTTATAATTTCTTAGAGTAACAAAACCAGTCCCGTAACTATCAATACTATCAACAAATGTTGTATTATACACATCAGCATACACACCCGCATTTAAGAAATTACGAGCGTTGAATTTTTTATTATATGTAATATTAATCGAACTACGAGTTGTGTATGAGGTATTGCGATATTCAGGTCTAATAGTTTCAGGTGTAGTGCTAGTGTCAACTCTGTCGGCTAAAATATAATTGTACTGACCTGATACACCAACATTTGTTTTTATATAGGAACTACTATTTAGCAAATAAGTATGTGAAACTCCGCCAGCACCAACGTTTGACCTAAACAACATATTTCGTCCACTATAACCATACAAATTATTATCTTTTGATTGCTGACTTTGCAACAACTCAGCATAACTTAAACCACCTATTCCCCAAATAGAAAACTTACCTGCTTTTTTAGATGGCAAATCTATTTTAAAAGTCACATCTTGGTATTGAGGAACGGCGCTTCCTGTTCCAAAATCCAAACCAATATATTTAAAAACGGAAAGTGTTGAATAACGATAATTAACCATAAAAGAAGCATTTTTCTTTTTCTTACTAAACGGGCCTTCTGCACCTAGTTCAAAACCATTAAAACCTACCATTCCTAAGAATTCATATTTTTCATTATTACCTGAGCGCATTTTTAAATCGAATACACCAGCCGTAGCGTTTCCATAGTCTGCTGGAAAAGCGCCTGTCATAAAATCAGAGTTATCTAATGTATTATTATTTAAAATACTGATTGGTCCGCCTGAAGAACCCATACTCCCAAAATGACTAGGATTAGGGATATCTAAACCATTTAAACGCCATAATATCCCTAATGGAGAATTTCCTCTAACAATAATATCATTTCTACTATCATTAGCACCGCTTACGCCCGCAAAGTTTGCTGCCATTCGAGCAGGATCGCCTCTACTACCTGCATATCGGTTAGCTTCTTCAGTACTAAAAATACGGGAACTAACGGTTGCCATTTTGTTGTTTGATTTGGTTTTATCAATCTCTGCAGATATCACAACTTCTTGTCCTTGCACCGCACTCTCTTCTAATTCAATATTTAATACCGTTTCTTTTCCTGTAGTTAAAACCACTGTTTGCGACTTTTCTTTATATGAGATCAGTGATATTTTTAATTGCTTTCTACCAAGTAATACATTATCAAATCGAAATTTTCCATTTTCATCTGTCGTAGTAGCTTTTAAAGATTCTTCATTTAAAATTGTAATGACAGCTCCAGGTAAAGGACTTTGTGTTTGTTTATCAATTACAATTCCTCGAATAGTTTGAGTAAGTTCTTGAGCAAAAACCGTATTAAAAACAATACAACTAATTATACATAAAAGAAATCTCATTTTATTGAGGCAAATGTTTAGTTATTAAACAAGGGAATTGATGCGGGCACTTTGGCAATTTTAAATTATCGACTACTGTAATTGTTTTTTTAGAAATCGTTACTTTCATATCTTCTTTAGCCCATTCCTCTTTCAAACATTCTTTATTAAGATTATCTTCTTTCATCCCTTTTGGTATTTTCATGTAATATTTCCAAGGTTCATAAAGATAATATGTTCCATAGGGTAAATTAAATTTCAAATACCCGTTTTTATCTGCAGTTAACGTATCAATTTTTTGTTTATCAGATATGTAAATTAATTTTTTGTTAGAGTAACATATTCCTTTATTAGGTGTATTTGATAATTCCTTATTTGGATTTGCCCCACCGCAATAGGGCATGTATTGCACAATTTTAATTTTAGATTTTCTTGCTTGCGCAATGAGAGTAAAACTAAATGAAAAAAATATCAAAATAAAAATTGACTTCATATTTCTTGTTTTATGGTGTGCTAGAAGAAACAGGTAAAATTTTGCCATTATAATATAAATGCCCCTTTGTAGCAAAATCAAAAATATATTCAGCCATTTGTAATGGAGATAAAGGTGCTTGATATCCTGGAAAAGCCTCAGCTAACATTTCTGTTTGCACAGCGCCAATTGCTAAGCAATTTACTGATATATTTTTGTCTTTTAATTCTTCAGCTAAGCATTCTGTTAGTCCTGCAATGGCAGCTTTAGAAGAACTGTACGCAGATAGACCTGCAAACTTTGCGCTTCCTTGAAAACCACCCATACTGCTAATATTTACAATATGTGACTTTTGTTCTTTTCCTAAGATTGATAATAATTGTTGTGTTAAATAATAAGGAGCAAATACATTCACCTGATATACTTTTTGCAACTCATCATAAGAAATAGATTCAAATGGTTTATTAACCAATGAACCTGCATTATTAATCATACAATCAATATGAGCAACTTCCTTTTTAATAAGAGCAACCGCAGAGTTAATACTCTCTTGAGAACTTAAATCTGTTGAAATAGATTTTAGATTTTTATGAGCTATAGTTTTTAAAGGTTCTAAATTTCTAGTTAAACAAAACACGTTGTGTCCTATATTTAAAAATTGTTTGACTAATTCAAAGCCTATTCCTCTACTTGCCCCTGTTATAACTATATTCATCTTGTTCTAATAATTGACAACTTGTTCTTGAATATTAGCAGGCAATTCTCTTTCGCCATATTGTTGATTCCTTAATTGGGGCTCAAAACCTGCTTCTTTAATAGCATCCTGAATAGTTTTATATGTAAAACGATGTGGAGCTCCTGCAGCACTTACGACATTCTCCTCAATCATAATACTACCAAAATCATTAGCACCACCATGCAAACAAATTTGCGCAGTTGCTTTACCAACAGTTAACCAACTTGCTTGTATGTTCTCAATATTTGGCAACATTATTCGACTTAGTGCTAGCATACGAATGTACTCGTCGGCACTCACATTATTAGAAATACCCTTTACGCGTTTTAATAACGTCCCATCATCCTGAAAAGGCCATGGAATAAAGGCTAAAAATCCTTTGGCGTGAGCTGGTTTCTCAGATTGCACTTCACGTAACCACACTAAATGTTCAAAGCGTTCGTAAATAGTTTCAACATGGCCAAACATCATCGTAGCTGATGTTGTAATATTTAATTGATGGCAAGCACGCATTACATCTAGCCATTCGCGTCCTGTACATTTTCCTTTGGATATTAAACGGCGCACACGGTCATTTAAAATTTCTGCTCCAGCACCTGGCAAACTATCTAAACCAGCTTCTACTAAAGCCTTTAAAACTTCAGTATGTGTTGATTTTTCTAATTTAGTAATATGAGCAATTTCAGGCGGCCCTAATGAATGCAGTTTAATAGAAGGATATAAAGATTTTAACTCCTTAAATAAATTCACATAAAAACTTAAACCTAAATCTGGATGATGCCCTCCTTGTAATAACAACTGGTCGCCACCATATTTAATGGTTTCTTCAATCTTCTTTTTGTATGTTTCTATATCTGTGATATAAGCTTCAGCATGACCAGGTATTCTATAAAAATTACAAAACTTACAATTGGCAATACACACGTTAGTTGTATTCAAATTACGATCGATTTGCCAAGTAACTTGCTTTGAGTTATTTTTTTTGATATTTCGTATTTCGTTAGCCACAAACATCAACTCAGATGTAGGAGCATTTTCGTATAAAAAGATGCCTTCTTCAATTGATAAAAATTCAAGATTTTGAGCACGTTTTAAAAGTGACTGAACATTCATTATTTTTAAAATTTACAGAGTAAAAGTACGTTTTATATAGGGAAACAAAAAGCCCTTTTTAATGTTTAAAAAGGGCTCCATTTATCAATATTTAAGCTAATTTCTGGTAAGTTTGCCACCAACGGTCAGGAATTTCATTATTCACTGCCATTTCATAATCTTTATAAGAACAAGGTAAAAGAGTATGACGTTCAAACTTTAATCCTTTGGTTGGAGGATAAGGAATTTCCATCCACCAGCGGTCGCTTTTTTTACTCTTAAAGAAATTGATTTCATATTTTTCATCTTGTAATACCACATGAAATTTTAAATAATCGGGACTTGTACGCGAAGGAAAATCATTTTTACGATTATAAAAACCATCCATAAAACACCAAATCATTTGGGCAGCTAAATTAGATGTCTTACCATGTGTATCAAATTCAGGATTGATTTCATATAAACCAATAGAAGATAATTTATCATTCATACCCGCATAACGCATCATTTGACAAGCTTCTTCAGAATAAAAACCATTTGGAGATGCATTTGGATTAGCAGGAGCATCACTGTGTTTGATCGCCGTAATATCAAAGCTCAACATATCGGCATGGCGTATGATTGGCTCTGATTCTTCAATCGCATCACGCACTTGACCTAAACGATAGGTATCAAAATACAAACGATTCATCATGCTTAAACTTGTTTGATCAACTAAATACGTTTGATAACCAATATTACTATAATTAAATAAATAATTTGGTTGATGTAATATAATTTTTCCTAAATAAGCTCTATTCGTAACATCTTCATCTGGGTTCCCTAAATCAAAGGTGGAATCAATAGCCACAACATTAATGGTTTGTTCTAACTTTTCGTAACCTAAAAATTGAGCGTAGGTTAAATCCTGACTACCGCCAATTATTATTGGAATCACATTATTTCGAATTAAATAATCTACGGTGGATTTTACAGCATAATAAGTATCTTCAACATCATGTCCTGCTTGAATATTCCCTAAATCAACAATACGTGG
>Ga0066445_1000609_pt1 | contig 9948 bp, 9 predicted proteins | sample LakWasMet67_HOW9_2_FD_59533 | JGI IMG/M metagenome (GOLD analysis project Ga0066445, IMG submission 59533) | Freshwater sediment methanotrophic microbial communities from Lake Washington under simulated oxygen tension - Sediment Metagenome 67_HOW9 | ecosystem: Environmental > Aquatic > Freshwater...
CCGTCAAGGCACGCCCAGATAGCACAGGACAAAACCAGACCCAACTCTCTTGGCAAGCCAACCTAGCAAATGTAGAACAACTGATGCCGGGGTTTGCCGGTCAACTGCAGGGCGCGGGGACGATTAAGCAATCCGAACAAGGTTTTTCAAGCACTTATCAAGTGTCTGGGCAACAGTTGGCGCTTCCGCAAGGCCTGTTGTTAGCAGGCTTTGAAGCACAGGGGCAAGCTGGCAGTGACCCGGATGCGTCGCTAGAAAACCACCTCACGCTGCATGGCTTATCCCAACAAAACGCGCGCGGTACCGATAGTCCTCCGATTGAGGCCGCGCTAGCGTTAACCGGCACGCTCCGTCAGCATCAGCTGACGCTGGACGTTGCCGACACAGACCCTTTATTGGCGCGGCATCTGCGCATCTCGGCACAAGGCAGATGGCAAGACGATACCTGGCAGGCACAACTCACACAATTGCAAGACAAAAACGGTCAGCTGTTTCAACTGGCAAAACCCGCCAGCCTGCGCTGGCAAAGCACACAAGGCTTTCGTTTACAGGGCTTGGTGATTGACGCCTTATCAGGTCAACTGAATATCGATCAATTGGTGTATCGTCCGGCAATCAATGCTGACCCAGCCACGCAACAGCCAGCAGAAAAAGTACAATTCACCACACGAGGCTCGCTACGTGCGTTTCCACTGCAAGCGATCATGGCTTGGTGGGTGCCTGCGCAAACACCAGCCCTCCCTGCGGAGCACTTGCGTATCTCGGCACAATGGTCAATGGCGTTAGATACGCATCTCAACGGCACATTTCACCTAGAGCGTGCCTCGGGTGACTGGCAGACTTACGATACGACCCAAGCACGCTGGTTAGGGCTGGGTTTACAGACCATGCTGGCAGAGATCAATGTCCACAATAACCGTGTCAGCGGTCAAGCCCGTTTACTGGCGGATGGCGCCATGGATCTGCAATTGGCGGGGAATACGGTGGTCACCCCGACGCAACAGGGCTTAGCAATTACACGCACGGCTCCCGTCACGGCCGAACTGAATGGCGAAATCACCCAACTGGGCTGGCTGGCAAAGCTGCTGCCTGAGTACCAGCCCGCAGGGCAATTGCACATCGCGGTGCGGGCCAATGGCACGATGGCACGACCACAACTGCAAGGCAGCCTTCAAGGCAAAGACTTAGCCTTACAGATACCGTCACAAGGCCTTTGGCTGGCGCAAGGCCGCTTAAATGCCAAGCTGTCAGATGACCAGATAGAAATTGATCAGCTGCATTTTGCTGGCAAAACAGGCGAGTTAGATGGCCACGGCAAGCTCGCCTTGTCACAAGACCAATGGCAACTGGATGCCGCCCTGCAAATGAAGCAGCTACAAGCGCTGTCGAGAGTCGACCGCTGGGTTGAAATGAGCGGCGACACCACCATCAGCATGACCCCTGCGCAAACAATACTCAGCGGCAAATTAAATATCCATAAAGGCCTGTTTGAATTACCTAAGGCAGACAAACCGACGCTCGATGAAGACGTGGTGATCGCCTCGACACCATCCGCCCCGCCGACGTCGGTCTCATCCCTCACCTTCAAGCAATTTTCACTCGATTTTGGTGATAAACCACTGGTATTGCCATTCAAAGAATCCGAACAATTTATGTTGCGCGGCCAAGGCTTGAATGGCGCATTGAGTGGCAATATGCAACTGAATGGCAGCTTGAGTGACCTGGCGGCGGCCGGCACGCTCGACATCACCGGCACCTACATCGCTTATGGGCAATCACTCAACATTGAAACCGGCCGACTGATCTTTAGTGGAAAATTACCCAATATCGGCTTAGATGTGCTGGCGACCCGGCAGGTTGAGAGCACCAAAGTCGGCATACAAATCAACGGTAGCCTGCAAACACCGCAACTAAAACTAGTGGCGACGCCAGACACCACCAACGAAAACAAAATCGCACTGTTAGTGCTGGGGCAACCGATGTCGCAGGTCGGCGGAAGTGATATGGCCTTGCTATCGGTAGCCGCTGGCGCATTGTTATCTCAGGGCGATTCGGTTTCATTACAAACCAAGATTGCGCAAGCCGTTGGCCTCGACAGTATTGACGTGCGTGGCACTGGCCCCACCAATTACGCGGTCAGTGTGGGCAAAAGAATCAATCAGCGACTGGTTGTCGGCTACGAAAAAAGCATTGTCGGCCTGTTAAATGTTGGTAAACTCACTTACCAACTGACCAAACGCATCTCCATCGAAACCAGAACCGGCTCAGACAATGCGCTGGATGTGTTTTATGGGTTTAGCTTTGACTAACTGAGTCTTCCCTATGAGTAGTGACAAAACCAACCCCAGACTTGCCGTGCTGATAGATGCGGACAACACGTTTAATGTGATTCCAATCATTGACGCGCTGTTTGAGGAAATCTCCAAATTTGGGGATGCCAGTATTCGAAGAATCTATGGCGACTGGACCCAGCACCAGCTAAGTCGCTGGAAAGAAGTGCTACCCAAGCATGCTATACAACCCATGCAACAATACGCCAACACCAAGGGTAAAAATGCCACCGACAGTGCGCTGATTATTGACGCCATGGATCTCTTGTATACAGCGCCCCTCGATGGCGTTTGTATCGTTTCCAGTGACAGTGATTTCACTCGGCTTGCGATTCGTTTTCGCGAATCAGGCAAATGGGTATATGGCTTCGGCGAGGCCAAAACACCAGAATCGCTGCGCGCGGCGTGTAATCAATTTGTGTTTATTGAGATTTTGTCTCAAGATAAAAAGACCGAACTTGAAGACACGCCTGCGTTAGCTTCCACAGATAAACTACCGCTCGAAAAATCAGAGGCTGGCAGCAAGCCGCCCGCCACCCCCCATGAGCCAGTCACATTGAGCCCCGTTGTCAGAAAAACTTCGCAACAGTTAGCGATGGACGCCAAACTGGTATCACTGATCCGGTCGGCGATTGAGGCGCTATCTGACGATGACAGTTTCGCCAACTTGAGTGAAGTCAAAAAACATATCATTAAAAATTATTCGGCCTTTGATTCAAGAAATTATGGCTATGCGAAGTTCAGCGAGCTGATTCAAACCATCGGCTTATTTGAGTTAGATACCAAAAAACAACACGTGAAAGATAAACGCAAAAAATGAGTGAAATTCTGGTGCTGTATTACTCGCAAGGAGGCGCCGTCAGAGAGATGGCGCAATTAATTGCACGCGGGGTGGAGAGCGTCCCCGGCGCCAAGGCGCGACTGCGCACAGTGCCTAAAGTCTCAGCGACGTGTGAAGCCACCGAGGCAGAGATTCCCGCAACCGGGGCGCCTTATGCCAGCCTGCAAGACCTCGAAGCATGTAGCGGGTTGGCCATGGGCAGCCCTACGCGGTTTGGGAATATGGCCGCGCCGATGAAATATTTTCTCGATGGCACCTCTGGTTTGTGGCTCAAAGGAGCCCTCATAGGCAAACCTGCGGCGGTGTTCACCTCTAGCGGCTCACTGCATGGCGGCAATGAAATGACCTTGATGACCATGATGATCCCGCTCATGCATCATGGCATGCTGATGGTGGGCCTACCCTACTCAGAACCACAGCTTGGCACCACCAAAACGGGGGGCACGCCTTATGGTGCGAGCCACATCGGCGGGGCGCTGGATGACCAGCCCATCTCAGAAGATGAGAAAAAATTGTGCATGGCGTTAGGGAAACGCTTGGCCGAAACTGCACTCAAATTGCAATAATCGCTTGTCAGGAAATATCACCTATGTCTGCTGCCCTCGCCCATGAAGCCCGTCAGTTTTTATTTTCAACCCGTCATGCCATCCTGTCGACACACTCGATGAAATATCCCGGCTTTCCTTTTGGCTCAGTGGCGCCCTTTGTCTGTAACCAACTGGCCGAACCGGTCCTGCTGATCAGCACAATTGCCGAACACACGAAAAACATTCTTGAAAATGCCAAAGTCTCGCTACTGGTATTTTCTGGCGCGGATGACTTACAGGCCAATGCGCGCCTCACTTTGATGGGGGAAGCCTTACACTGCGATAAACTAGATGCAGATCTGCGTGCACGCTATCTGCGATATCTGCCACAAGCCGCGGGGTATTTTGATATGCATGACTTTCATTTTTATCGGATTCACATTGAACAAGTCCGCTATATTGCTGGCTTTGGTCGCATGGGTTGGTTTGAGGGTGACGCGCTCAATGCAGACCTGGCAGAGAGCATGTTGGCCGCGCAAGAAGGCGGGATCGTCACCCATATGAACGAAGACCATAAAGACAGCTTGTTGCAATATTGTCAGCATGTGCACAACATTCAAGCAGACCATGCTGAAATGATCGGCATCGATGCCGAAGGATTTGATGTGCGATACCATCAGGGAGAAGAAACGCAGGGGCTGTTGCGCTTTGCCTTTGATGAACCGGTGCTCAATGCCATGGATGCGCGCAAAGCGTTGGTGCGTTTGTCACAGGCTTGTAAATCATGATCAGTCGCCTATTAAACATCAGTCGACTGGCGGCTAGCGTCAGCTTAATCAGCTTGATTTCGCTATGCTTGGCTTGGGAAATCTTTTTGGCGCCACTGCGAGCCGGCGGCAGCTTGTTGTTTCTCAAAAGCTTGCCCTTATTGATGCCAGTCTTTGGCATTTTACGGGGTAAGCGCTACACCTATCAATGGTCTGGCATGCTCATCTTGTTTTACTTTACCGAGGGCGTTGTCAGAACTTGGTCAGAAACCGGACTCTCACGCTGGCTGGCGGTCACTGAAGTCGCCTTAAGCGTCGTGTTCTTTGCCAGTGTCATTGTGTACGCCAAATACACGGCCAGTCGTTATCAACCGGCCTAACCGCCGAATAGCACGCGCGATCAGGCGCCCATCCACTGCATAAAATCTTTCGTGATGAGGCGCCGACAAGCCGGGTAAACCTTATATAATATCTGGCATGAAAATTCTGTTATCTAACGACGATGGTTACTTGGCCCCCGGGCTGAATATCCTGGCCATGCACCTCAGTAAAATCGCTGACATTACAGTGGTTGCCCCCGAACGAAACCGCAGTGGTGCGAGCAACTCACTCACGCTGGATAGACCATTGAGTGTCAAACAAGCGGCCAATGGCTTTTTCTACGTGAACGGCACCCCCACCGATTGCGTGCACATCGCGTTGACTGGTCTGATGCAAGAAATGCCGGACATGGTCATTAGCGGCATCAACGATGGTGCGAATATGGGAGATGACACTATCTACTCAGGCACCGTTGCAGCGGCCACTGAAGGCTATTTGTTGGGCATCCCATCGTTTGCTGTCTCTATGGCACAGCATCAGCCATCGCACTTTGAGACCGCCGCCAGCGTGATTGTCGACTTAGTGAAAAAATATAACCATAGTGAGTTTACCGAACCAACCCTGCTCAATGTCAATGTACCAGACCTGCCGCTGCAAGCAATTAAAGGGCACCAAATCACTCGCCTTGGCAAGCGTCACAAAGCCGAACCGGTGATCCAGCTACAAACGCCGCGCGGTGAAACCGTTTACTGGGTAGGTGCCGCAGGTCAACCGAATGACGGTGGCGAAGGCACTGACTTTCATGCCGTGGCACAAGGTTATGTTTCCATTTCCCCGATTCAAGTAGACTTGACCAGACACTCTCAAATTGCAGCCATGCAACAATGGCTGCAAGCCAAGAATTAAGTATTATGGCGATTCCTAGAACATCAAATAAAACCGGCATAGGCATGACATCGTCTCGCACGCGTGAGCGCATGCTCACCCGCCTACGTGAGCAAGGCATTCAGGACGAAACGGTGATTGCCGCGATGGCCGATATTCCGCGTCATATTTTTGTCGACGAGGCCTTGTCTATCCGGGCCTATGAAGATGTTTCATTGCCCATTGGCTACGGCCAAACCATTTCTCAGCCCTATATTGTGGCTAAAATGACCCAAATCTTACGCAATGGCCAACCACTGAATAAGGTGCTCGAAATTGGCACCGGTTGCGGCTACCAAACAGCGGTATTGTCGCGTGTTAGCCAAGAGGTGTATTCCCTGGAACGCATACGGCCCTTGGTGATGAAGGCGAGAAACCACTTGCGTACATTAAAATGCACCAACGTCAAATTGGACCATGCTGACGGCAGTCTGGGCTTAAAAAACTACGGTCCGTTTGATGCCATCATGGTCACTGCAGCCGCCAGCCATGTACCGCAAGAGTTAGTGGAGCAGCTAGCTGTCGGTGGTCGGATGGTGATTCCGGTGGGCACCACAGAGCAGGTCTTGCATTTAATCGAACGCACCGCACAAGGGGTGCAACAAATCGCACTGGAGCCAGTGAAGTTTGTGCCTTTGTTAGGAGGCACCGCCTTATCATGAAATGTCGTTCTATTATCACGCTAAGCGCCCTAGCCTCAGTCCTCACCGCTTGTGCATTAAACTCACCGATGCCACCCGCACCAGTGATGAGTAGCCCAAGTACCAGTGCCAGCGAAAACCACACACCGGCACCAGCAACATTGTCTGCGAATCAATATCTGGTGCAAAAAGGCGATACGCTTTACAGCATCGGCCGCAAGTTTGGCGTGCCGTTCATGAAGCTTGCCGAGGTCAACCAGCTGCAAGCACCCTACGAGATTCATATTGGACAAGTGTTGAATCTCAACAGCAAGGCGTTGAATGCCACCATGGCCCCTGCAAAAGGCAACGATGTCAGCAGTGCGCCCGACGATGCGGAAGTAGTCACCGCAGCCATCAGTCGGCCAGAGATGCGCAGCAATCATGAGATAAACGCCGTGCCGACCGAGCCAAAACCGACGGCGACGAGCACTGGCGATACGGCCAAAACGGTCAGCAATACCGACTTAGAAGCCATCAGCGATAATGACATTCAATGGCAATGGCCGCTCAGCGGTAAAGTGGGGACCGGCTTTGACCCGCAAACCAACAAAGGCTTGAATATTAATGGCAATGCAGGTCAAACCATCCTTGCAGCGGGCGCAGGTAAGGTGATTTACAGCGGCATGGATGTGCGTGGCTATGGCAAACTTATTATCATCAAACACAATAGCAACTTGCTATCAGTGTACGCCCACCAAGGCAACTCATTGGTTAAAGAAGGCGCCTTTGTCAGCGCTGGCGAAAAATTAGCCAACTTGCCCGCAGCTGCCAACAACAAATCGCCGGTGCTGCATTTTGAAATTCGGCAAAAAGGCAAACCGGTGGATCCGGCCAGCTATTTACCGGGGAATCCGTCTACAATCGGCAGCAGTAATAGCTAAGCGGTGATGCCAAATTGGCACAGCAAGCCGCTGCAGCACTCACACTGCTTGATTCTTGTTTGATCGTTGCTGTTTGATCGTTGCTAAAGAGGCGCTGTATGGATCCAAATCGTTATAGCAAAAACCGCACTATCCGACCAGACAGTGCGTGGAAAATTCTACAAGCACTCATCACCTTGGGGCTGATGCTATGCGCATTCATCGGCATCGCAGTGCATTTATTCAGTAGCGAACAAGGCCCTGCCGATTGGTGGGCGTGGCTTACCGCCTCGCCGATGAACGGGGTGCTGACTTTTATTGCAGCGGTTGTGCTGATGGCTTTTCATCGTTATATCACCCACATTAGCAGCCAACAACGCCGTGCAGCCAGTGACCTCCCCGTTTACATCATGATGTTGGTTGGCGTTTATTTTATTTACCAACTCATCACCACTGGGCATTGGTAACACCACCACACTTACCAAGCCCTGAGGATAGTTTGATCAAGCGGATTTCATCCTAGCTGCGGGCGCTGCAGCGCATCGATTCATACCGCTAAAAATGGCGTTGATAGAGGCCGTAACAATATTGGTATGCATCCCCACACCGTAACTGACCTGCCCCTGACATACCACCTCTACAATGGCGCATGCCATCGCCTCCGCTGCAGAGGCACTGGCACCAAGTGAGCGTTCTTCAAAACTGCGCACCTGCACTTGCATGCCAATATTTTGTAACGCATGGATAGCCGCATCCACCGGACCATTGCCCTGCCCACGGATCATCGTTGGCACCCCATCAACGGTAATATGCATCCGAATCGCTTGGCCCTGCGCATGCGTTTCCAGTTGATAATCTTCCAAGGTCATGGGTGCCACGGCATCCACATAATGGGTATGAAAGAGCTGCCACAATGCAGCAGGCCCAACCTCACTGCCATGCGTATCCGTATATTGCTGCACCACTGCCGAAAACTCTACCTGCATGCGTCTAGGCATGACCACGCCATAATGATGCTCCATCAGGTAAGCCACGCCACCTTTGCCAGACTGACTATTCACCCGAATGATAGAGTCATAACTGCGACCGAGATCTTTCGGGTCGATCGGGAGATAAGGCACGTTCCAACGCCCTGTAGCCGACTGGCTAGCGAACCCTTTTTTAATGGCATCCTGATGTGAGCCAGAAAATGCAGTAAACACCAGATCGCCCGCATAAGGATGACGAGGATGCACGTCAATCTGAGTGCATGCCTCCACCGTGCGTGCAATCGTATCAATGTCCGAAAAATCCAGGCCAATATCCACACCTTGTGTGAACATATTCAGCGCCACGGTAACCAAATCCACATTGCCCGTCCGCTCTCCATGTCCAAACAAACAGCCCTCGACACGATCCGCCCCCGCCATGATGCCTAGTTCAGTGGCGGCCACTGCCGTACCACGATCATTATGGGGATGCAGACTGAGAATCACGCTATCGCGGCGCGCGAGATGGCGATGCATCCATTCGATCTGGTCGGCATACACATTCGGACTGGCGACCTCAACAGTGGCCGGACAATTGATAATCACCTGACGCTCAGGGCTTGCCTCCCAAGCTGCCGTGACCGCATCACACACCTCCTTAGAAAACGCCAGCTCAGTCGCCGTAAAAGTCTCAGGGCTGTATTCCAGCAGCACTTCGGTGTCGGGCATTTCTGCCGCCAACGATTTCACTAGCAGCACCGCCTCCACCGCCATCGCTTTTACCTCTGCTTGGCTCATATTAAACACCACTTCTCGAAACGTCGGAGACAGCGCATTGTAAATATGCACAATCACGCGACGCGCACCACGCACAGATGCCATGGTGCGACGGATCAAAGACTCACGCGCTTGCGTCAGCACTTCTATCGTCACATCCTGCGGAATATGATTTTCTTCAATCAAACTGCGCACAAAATTAAAATCGGTATCAGAAGCAGAAGGGAAAGCCACTTCGATTTCTTTAAAACCAATCTTGCACAACATATTGAACATGCGTAGCTTTTTGGCGGCATCCATCGGCTCAAACAAAGACTGATTACCGTCACGCAGATCTGTACTCATCCATACGGGTGGCTGACGAATGACTGCATTTGGCCATTGCCGGTCTTGAAGATCCACCGGAGGAAAAGCCTGATATTTTTGTGTGAACGGTGTCTGCATGCGGTGCTCCATAAATGTATTGTTGACCAGACACATCATAGACTTTTTCATAAAAATTAAATTGCTAAATCTTCATTAAAAGTGAAATATAAAAAATATTATTTCAATATATACATATTTTTTGTAATATTATTTCAATATTTAAAATTAAGTGGAAATTAAATGAAATTAGACCGCTTTGATAAAGCCATTTTAACGATCTTGCAAAGCGATGGGCACATCAGCAATCAAGAGCTCGCTGAGCACATTGGACTGTCCGCCGCGCCATGCTTGCGCCGGGTCAAAGCTTTAGAACAAGCAGGCCTCATTACCGGGTATCAAGCGCTGGTTGACGCCAAAAAGCTGGGCTTGAGCCTAATGGCGCTGATTGGCATTTCAATGGATCAGCACACCCCAGAGCGTTTTGCCAACTTTGAGCGCGAGATTGCCACCATTGCAGAAGTACTCGAGTGTTTACTGATTACCGGACAGCAATCGGATTATTTGCTTAAAGTAGTGGTGAAAGA
>Ga0066445_1000613_pt1 | contig 9929 bp, 6 predicted proteins | sample LakWasMet67_HOW9_2_FD_59533 | JGI IMG/M metagenome (GOLD analysis project Ga0066445, IMG submission 59533) | Freshwater sediment methanotrophic microbial communities from Lake Washington under simulated oxygen tension - Sediment Metagenome 67_HOW9 | ecosystem: Environmental > Aquatic > Freshwater...
GCTTGTTGCCGCAACAAGAGCAGGCGGTCAAAACCTTGCTTGGCGTGGATGAAAAACTGGTCACTGGTTTTCGCGTCGCCATTGCCTACTAAGCGAATATGACACAGGGGGGCAATTATCCCTTTGCCTGTCCAGACCCTACTTCAACCATCACTTTTCGCAATACCTCAATGGCTGCTGTGCGCACAAAACTTTTGCGCCAGGCCAGCGCAATACGTCGGCTCGGCGCAGGTTTGCTAAACGGAATCACGCGAATCAATGGGTTTTGGTAACGCGAGGCCGTCGCCATGGCAGGCAACACGGTAATACCCAAATTGGATGCCACCATATTGCGGATCGTTTCTAATGAGTTGCCTTGTAACACCTCGCCTTTGCGGCTGAGTTCCGGGCAAGCCTGGGTGACCTGATTGCTGAAGCAGTGACCGGTATTCAGCAATAACACTTTTTCGTTGCTTAATTCATCGGCATCAATCGTTTTGCGTGCGGCCCAAGCATGGCTCACGGGCACGACCACATTAAAGTCCTCATCATAGAGCGGGATGATCTCAATCCCCGGCACGTCAAATGGCAAGGCAATCACCGCAGCATCAATCACCCCATTTTTTAATTGCTGTTCCAAGGTGGCGGTGATGTTTTCTTCCACTTCGAGCGGCATTTGTGGGGCTGTCTTAATTAAAGGCGGGATGATTTCAGGCAGCAAATAGGGGCCAACCGAGTGAATCATGCCCAGTTTAAATAGCCCGTTAAGCGGGTCATTACCGTGCTTAGCCATGTCTTTGATTTTGGCTGCTTGTTCTAACACGATATTGGCTTGCGCAATAATCTGCTCCCCAATTTCAGTTGGCGTGACTTCATTGCGGTTGCGTTCAAACAGCGAGACGCCCAACTCCTCCTCAAGCTTTTTAATGCCCAAACTAAGCGCGGGCTGCGTCACAAAGCACTTTTCGGCAGCACGGCGAAAATTGCGTTCTTGGGCCACGGCCAGAACAAACTTTAATTCAATGAGGGTCATGAGGATTTGCTCGTTAGTTAGTCTTGATTAGTTTAATTGCATTAATTTTATTAATCAATCATATCAAAACATATAATTATCCAAATTAAATTGCGCTGGTTAGAATGCAATCCATGCACTCAATGAACTTGAACGAAAAAGGAGAAAACATGTTGGCATGGTTATACAGAGATCCACCAGACTTGAAAGAGGCATTGGCAGCTTATGCCGCCTGTTTCTGAGTATGGGCAACGCTATTGTGGTTGCATAGTCGATAAACTATTATCGCAATAATTGATAAGTATTATATTGATCACCTTGTGATGCAAGGTGACTGGATGATGTCACTAAAATAAGGAGTCAAACAATGGACACGACACAAAACAGCGGCGGCAAATGCCCCTTCGGCCATGGCGCGTTAACCACAAATGCAGCATCTAACACCAGTTGGTGGCCAAATGCGCTTAATCTGGATATTTTGCACCAGCATGATCGCAAGACCAATCCGCTAGGACAGAACTTTGATTATCGTGCGGCGGTTGCTAGCCTTGATGTGGCTGCGGTGAAAAAAGATCTGCATGCATTAATGACGGATAGCCAAGAATGGTGGCCAGCGGATTGGGGGCATTATGGTGGCTTGATGATACGTTTAACCTGGCATGCCGCTGGCACCTATCGTGTGGCGGATGGCCGTGGCGGTGCGGGCACGGGTAACCAGCGATTTGCGCCGTTGAATAGTTGGCCTGACAACGTTAACCTTGATAAAGCGCGTCGCCTGCTGTGGCCGGTGAAGAAGAAATATGGCAATCAACTGTCATGGGCGGATTTGATTGCTCTGGCTGGCACCATTGCTTATGAATCCATGGGTTTGAAAACGTTTGGGTTTGCGTTTGGCCGTGAAGATATTTGGCATCCTGAAAAAGATATCTACTGGGGCAACGAAACAGAGTGGCTAGCCAAAACTGGCAGTGCAGGTAGCCGTTACACTGGCGAGCGTCAGCTTGAAAACCCGCTGGCGGCAGTGATGATGGGCTTGATTTACGTGAATCCTGAAGGGGTCGACGGCAATCCTGATCCACTGAAAACTGCGCACGATATCCGTGAAACCTTTGCACGGATGGCGATGAATGACGAGGAAACGGTGGCCTTGACCGCAGGTGGGCACACTGTGGGTAAAGCGCACGGTAACGGCCAGGCCAGCAATTTAGGCGCAGATCCTGAAGCCGCCGATGTGCACGAGCAAGGCATGGGCTGGAACAATCACACCACGCGAGGCGTTGGCCGGGATACCGTCACCAGCGGCATTGAAGGCGCTTGGACCACGCACCCAACGCAGTGGGATAATGGTTATTTTGCCATGCTGTTTAACCACGAATGGGCATTACGCAAGAGCCCGGCAGGCGCTTGGCAATGGGAACCGATCGACATTAAAGAGGAGGACAAGCCGGTCGATGTCGAAGATCCGAGCATTCGTTATAACCCGATCATGACGGATGCGGATATGGCGATGATCAAAGACCCAATATATCGTCAGATTTCCGAACGTTTCCGTGACGATCAGGCGTACTTCTCTGAGGTGTTTGCACGGGCTTGGTTTAAGTTGACACACCGCGATCTCGGACCAAAAACGCGTTATATCGGTCCAGATGTGCCGCAAGAACACCTGATTTGGCAGGATCCGGTGCCGGCAGGATTCGCACTGAGTGATGCAGACATTGCGACCTTAAAAGCGCAGATTCTGGCGAGCGGATTGACGCAAGCGGAGCTGATTGCAACGGCTTGGGACAGCGCGCGTACCTTCCGGGCGTCTGATTATCGTGGCGGCGCCAATGGGGCACGTATTCGTTTGGCACCGCAAAAAGATTGGGAAGGGAATGAACCTGCCAGATTGCAGAAAGTATTGGCTGCGTTAGAGGCCGTGCAAAAAGCCTTTGGCAAACCAGTCAGCATGGCGGATTTGATCGTACTTGGCGGGTCGGCTGCCGTAGAACAAGCAGCCAAAGCCGCAGGCGTTGAAGTAACGGTGCCATTTGCTGCAGGTCGTGGCGATGCCACGGCCGAGCAGACCGATGCAGCTTCATTTGAGTTTCTGGAGCCTGTGCATGATGGTTACCGCAATTGGCTCAAAGCCGACTACGTGCCAACTGCCGAAGAAATGTTGCTTGATCGTACGCAACTGATGGGTCTGACTGCACCAGAAATGACCGTGTTGATTGGTGGCATGCGTGTGCTGGATGCTAACTACGGTGGCAGCAAACATGGTGTCTTTACGAACCAGCCAGGGGTGCTGAGCAATGACTTTTTTGTTAACCTGACCGATATGCGTTATCAGTGGGTGCCGACAGGCAAGAATCTGTATGAGGTACGTGAGCGCAATACCGGGCTGGTGAAATGGACGGCTACCCGCGTGGATCTGGTGTTTGGCTCGAACTCGATTCTGCGGGCCTACGCTGAGCTGTATGCACAAGATGATGCCAAGCAAAAGTTTGTGCATGACTTTGTCGCAGCATGGGTAAAAGTCATGAATGCGGACCGTTTTGATCTGAAATAATCTCGCTGATTCCCTAGCAAAGCGCCTTGAGCAATCAAGGCGCTTTTTATTTTTTAATAATGATCAGCCTTGCCCAATCAATATTACATTGGGATGCTGGTGATCTGACTGGCCGGCCATGAGAGCTCTGATTGCTTAAATAGGGGCGAGCTGCATTTTGTTTTGCACCGCCAAGGCGCATTTAGCAGATTCGCTAATTTTACTTAACACTGCCGCAAGTCCATTGCAGTGTCTGCTAGAATACCCACATGGATATTTATTTGATGCTGAAGGCCGTGATCATGGGCCTGGTCGAAGGCGCGACCGAGTTTATTCCTGTCAGTAGTACTGGACATCTGATCATTACCGGAGAGTGGCTCGATTTTCTCTCTAAAGATAAACGAGATGTATTTGAAATTATTATTCAGCTGGGCGCGGTGCTCGCGGTATGTGTTGAATACCGCCAACGCTTATGGCAAACCGTGCAGCGTATTCAAACCGATACCAATGCCCAGCATTTTGTGCGCAATCTTATCATTGCTTTTCTACCAGCGGCGCTCATTGGCCTCGCGCTTCATCATCAAATCAAACAGTATTTGTTTTCTTCGTTTACGGTCGGCATTGCGCTGGTAGTGGGCGGTATATTGATTCTGCTGATTGAGAAGTTTGTGCCCGAGGGAAAGACCACCGAAATCGACCAGATCACGGCTAAACAGGCACTGCAAATTGGTTTCGCGCAATCACTGGCCTTGTTTCCGGGCATGTCACGATCCGGTGCTACCATCATGGGCGGTATGTGTTTTGGCCTCAGTCGCCAAACCGCGACCGAATTTTCATTCTTTTTGGCATTGCCGATTATGTTTGCGGCCACAGGCTTAGATTTGTATCAGGCGCGTGATTTGTTGTCCGTAGACGATGCGTTGATCTTTCTAATCGGCTTTGTGGTGTCGTTTTTATCTGCCCTGATGGTGATTCGCGCCTTGATTCGCTTTGTGGCACAACATTCATTTGCTGTGTTTGCCTGGTACCGCATCGTATTCGGGATTTTAGTGTTGGTCTTTTTTGCACATTAACGGTTTAAGGTGTGAGTCATGAATGGTGCGCTGTTTAAAAAAATTGCCTTAGGCATCGCTGCGCTGTTCGCGGTGTTGCTGTTATTGCTGGTGTATCTAGCGGTCACGTTTAACCCTAACGATTACAAGCCCACCGTGATTCAACTGGTGAAAGACAAAAAACAGCGCACGCTGGATATTAAAGGCGATATTAAACTCAGCTTCTGGCCCAAAATCGGGGCAGACTTGGGTGAAATCACCTTGTCAGAGCATCAGTCAGATAAACAGTTTGCCGCCATTAAAAGCGCTAAAGTGGCACTGGCGGTATTACCCTTATTGAAAAAGCAAATCGTGGTAGACACTGTTTACCTCGATGGCGCCCAGGTCAATGTGATTCAACATGCTGATGGCAGTTTCAACTTTGACGATTTACTGAGCAAAGATGAAGAAGACTCTGAGCAGATTAATTTTGATGTGCAAGGCATTCACATCAGCCGCAGCCAAGCCGGCTTTAGTAATGAGGGCACCGGTGCGCAATATGCCGTTGACCAGTTAAATTTAACCACTGGCCAGATTGCGCTTAAAAAACCATTCGATGTTGCGACGGATTTTCATCTAGTCGCTAATCAGCCAGCCGTGGACGCGCAGGCGAGCATCAAGGCCAATATCATGGCTGACCCTGAAGCAAAACATTTCGTGGTGAAAGGGCTCGATGCGCAACTCAAAGGCGCCATCCTCGATGGCCAAGATGTCACTCTGTCCGCGCAAGGCGCAGTCGATGCCGATGCGACCAAAACCGCACTGGAGGTGTCTGCGCTTAAACTCGCCATGCAAGGCACTTTTAAAGGTGTGCAGCGTGATGTCAGCTTGGAGGCCCCCGCAGTGGCGGTTAGCCCGCAAGCGATCAGCAGCGAAAAAGTCGCATTATTGCTCAAACAGAAAGATGCAAATGGTGACCTCAGCGTAGCTGTGGTGCTGTCCGAGCTAAAAGGCAATCAGCAACGCGTTGAAAGTAAGGGCTTGACCGCGGATGTGAATGTGCAAGCAGGTGCACGCAAGGTAGAGGGGCATTTCGCCTCCCCTGTTAAAGCTAACCTTGCTGACCTCATTTTTGAAGTGCCTGCATTGGCCGGTAAGTTTGATATCAAAGACCCTGCATTACCTAACGGTGCCATGCAGGGCCAGTTCAAGCTGGCAGCGAATGCAAATCTCAAGCAAGAGCAACTCAACACCACGTTTGCGTTGCAATTGGCTGAGACCGCACTTAACGGAGATGTCAGTGTGGCCAGTTTTAGTACGCCGCATATTGGCTTTAAGCTACATGCGGATACGCTCAATTTGAATGCACTACTTGGCAATCACAATGGTAAAAAAGACCTAACCGCGAACAGTGCTAAAACGACTACTCAATCAGACAAGCCTGCCGACCTGAGCGCTTTAAAAACCTTGTTTCTGGACGGCAGCATTCATATCGGCAAAATCCTTTACAGCCCATATACGCTGACCGGCCTGAATGTGGCTATCAAGGCGGATGGACAGGCGCTGGCGTTGCAAGGGCTGGATGTTAAACTCGACGACAGCCGCATTCAGGGCAGTGTGGGCATCAGCCAGTTTAGCAAACCACTGTATCGTTTCGATCTGAACATCGATAAGCTAGATCTGAATCGTTACTTGCCGCCATCGACCGCGAGTGCCAGCGATAACAAACCGGCTGAAAAAAAGCCGGACAATGCTGAGCAAGTCATTGATTTGTCTGCGTTGAAAGCCCTAAACGCACAGGGAAACATTCGAATTGGCTGGTTAAAATATGGCAAAACAGAAGCCAAAAACCTAAATATCGGTCTCAAAGCGCAAGATGGCTTGGCCAGCCTTGACCCATTGAATGTCGATGTTTATCAGGGCACTGTGCGTGGCACGGTCAAGCTCGATGCGCGCGCGACCCCTGCGGTCGCCATCCAACAAAGTTTGCAGAATATTTCCGTCGGCCCGCTGCTGGTCGATACCATTAACAATGACATGCTCTCAGGCAACGGTCAGCTCAATGTCAATGTGACCGCGCAAGGAAATACGGTGTCAGCGCTAAAAAAGTCACTAGGCGGCTCGGTTGATTTGAAAATGGCCGATGGCGCCGTGAAAGGCTTTGATCTCGCTGGCACCATCCGAGATGCCAAAAGCAAAATCAATCTGCTTAAAGGACAATCTAGCGCTGCCGCAGATCAAAGCAAAAAAACCGATTTTAGTGAGTTAACCGCTACTTTTCGGATTCAAAACGGGGTTGCACACAACGATGACCTTGCCATGAAAGCGCCTATTTTTCGCTTGCCTAAAGGCGAAAGCAAGGGAGATATCGATATTGGTAAAGCGCAAATTGATTACTTAGCTAAACCCACCCTGGTTAATTCACTGAAAGGTCAAGGCGGTAAAGACAGCGAACAGCTCGGCAGCATTGGGGTCCCAGTTAAGATCACCGGTACCTTTGCCGCACCCAAATTTGCGGTAGACATGGCGGCCATGGGGCAAGCACTGGCAAAATCAGTCGCCTTGGATGCGCTGACCGATAAATTGGGCGGTGACAAAGCGGGTGCAGTCAAATCATTGATCGGCGGGGGCAATAAAGCGGATGCGTTAAAAGGGCTGCTGAATGGAAATTCTGCGGGCAGTGCCAACCCGAGTGATGCGCCTTCCTCAGAGGGCAGCAACAAACAAGAACCCAAGCCTGCTGACCAGCTCAAAGAAAAGGCGCTTAAAAAGCTCCTCAACTTCTAGCTGTGAGTGCCTTTGCTGAAAAACTCATCGCCTGGCAACAGGCGCATGGCCGTCACGATTTGCCGTGGCAGCAGACGCGCGACCCTTATGCGGTATGGGTGTCCGAAATCATGCTGCAACAAACGCAAGTCTCGGCGGTGATTGCTTATTACCAGCGATTCATGCAGCGATTCCCCACGATTGCTAGTCTTGCGCAAGCTGAGCAGGACGAGGTCATGCAATATTGGAGCGGATTGGGCTACTACTCTCGTGCCCGCAACTTGCATCACGCCGCTCGCACCATCATGCATACCCATGGTGGGGTCTTCCCAACCGATTTCGATACCATACAATCGTTAAAAGGCATCGGTCGCTCCACGGCGGCGGCCATTAGCGTGTTCGCTTTTGACCAGCGGCAAACCATCCTCGACGGTAATGTCAAACGCGTGCTCGCACGACTCTATGCGATCGAGGGGTGGCCAAGCTTGCCTGAGGTAGAGAGAAAACTCTGGCAACTGGCCGAACAACTGCTGCCTGAGCAACAGCTACCAGCTTATGTGCAAGGCTTGATGGACTTTGGTGCGACCTTATGCACCCGCAGCAAGCCGCGCTGTCATGCTTGTCCGATGCAGTCGCAATGCTTGGCATATCAGCAGCAAAAAGTGGCGTTGTTGCCCACTGCAAAGCCACGCAAAGCCTTGCCTGAAAAACAGGTCACTTTATTGATGATTGTGGATGCAGGCGAGATTTTACTAGAGCGGCGCCCCAATCAAGGTATTTGGGGTGGCCTGTGGAGTTTGCCCGAGCTCTCGCCATCACAGATTGCTGTACCTTATATACAACAAACGTTCGGTTTCGAGACCGAAGTGCTAGAAGTGTTGCCAGTGCTTTGGCACAGCTTCACGCACTTTAAGCTGGAGATCACCCCACAACCCTTGCAGCTCATTGGTCGACGCCCTACGCTGCCGCCACATATGCAATGGCTCACGCTCACCGACGCCATCGCGGCTGCTTTGCCGACGCCGGTGCGTACTTTGATCAAAGCGCTTATAAGCGCACGCCTTTAATGCTTAGAGGTGAGCCAACTTAAACACATGGCTGGCCAAACTTGATTGATTACTTTTGAGGTGCTTGAGCAAAGAGTGCGCACGGTCAGGTTTCACCATGGCTTTGTTGTAGATGACCGGCAGTTCAAAAATGGCGATTTCGCGCTCTACAATATTCAGGCTCACGTGCTCAGCGCCTTGAATCACATCCATCAGTTTGTCATAGACATTATCCGTCACACGGGTATACGGGAACAAAATCCAAAAATCGGTCCCCTCTCTGCCAACCAAATCGGACCGTCTGAAAGACTGTTGTAAGTCGTGCGTCAATGAAGACAGTTGGCGGAGGGCCTCTGGCGCGCCATACGCTTCACCTAAACTATTATCATCACCATAGGCGATTTTCACCAAAGCCACATTGAAGTCATCAGAGTGTCTGATGAGCACTTGGCAAATCCAGTCTAATGTATCAATAAAACGACTACACAACTGAATATCAGAAATCATGACTAACCCCGGCAAAATTGAAACAACAATAAAAGTTTACAACGGGGGTAACCCCACTAGATTGCTATCCTAGCAGAAACTTTTAGGTAAATTTAGTTTGAACAGCCTAATAAAACAATTCCTTTTCCTCATCTGCTCACCTATCCTACCGCCCAGATTGTTGCAAATCTGCAACAAAACAAACTTGGGCTAAGCAATATGACGTATTCACTTGCGCCGCAACCCCTGCATTTGCAAGAATTGATCTGACCTTGCTGGAAACGCTTTCAGTGGTTCCGCAGGAGTTCTCGAGTATGAGCGTTTTTGCGCTCATCTTAAAAAGCAATATCCTTACACAAGTTGTGAAAACAACATTTTTGGAGATTCGTATGAATACAAAATTGAACGTTGCAGTTGCAGCAGCTCTGTTCGCTGCCGCTACTGGCGCACAAGCTGGCATCACTATCCCAGCTGGTGACTGGACTTTGGACATCGGTGGCGTTGTTAACGCATACTACACACACACTAGCTTCAGCGGCGACGACGCTACTGCTGGCGAACGTGGTAACGGTGATAGCGTTGCTAACATCACTACTGGTTTGTTGCCAAACTACCTGAGCGTTTCTGGTAAAACACGTCAAAACGATCTGGATGTTGGTTTCACAATCAGCATCAACCCAGGTGCTTCTACCAAAAACGCTGGTGTACAAGGCTCACAACAAGAAAACCGTCAAGCATTCTTGACATTCGGTGATGCTTCTTGGGGTTCTATCAAGTTGGGTAAAGATCTGGGCATCTACGCTTCAGACGCTATCTTGAACGACCAAACATTGTTGGGCGTTGGTTCTGCTGCTGGTTCTTTGGCTGGCAACACAACTACATTGGGTCGTATCGGCCGCGGTTTTATGTATGCTGACTGGAAAGCACAAGTTGCTTACACATCACCAAACTGGAACGGTTTCCAATTCACAGCTGGTTTGACACAAGGTTGGAACGCACTGTCTGGTAACGGCGGTGTTGGTTCTACTGAGCGTTCAGGTTCACAAACTGCGTACGAAGGTAAAGCTTCTTACGAGTGG
>Ga0066445_1000614_pt1 | contig 9929 bp, 5 predicted proteins | sample LakWasMet67_HOW9_2_FD_59533 | JGI IMG/M metagenome (GOLD analysis project Ga0066445, IMG submission 59533) | Freshwater sediment methanotrophic microbial communities from Lake Washington under simulated oxygen tension - Sediment Metagenome 67_HOW9 | ecosystem: Environmental > Aquatic > Freshwater...
CACGGTGCCATTGAGCTCACCGAGCTGGCGCACCTCGTCCTGCGTGTTCCAGGCGATGCCCTTGCCGCCGTTGCCCAGCTTGTCCATCAGCGGGCCCAAGGCAGTGAAGCGGCGGTAGGTGTTGGGGTAGTCCCGTTCGACCACGGTGATCTGTGGGGCGGTCTTGCCGGGGATCAGGTCCACCTCGCCACGCTTCCAGTCGCGCACATCGAAAGGTTGGGCCATCTCGCCCGGGGTGTCGTGCATGATGGGTGTCAGCACCACTTCCTTCTCCACCCCCAGGTGGCCCACGCACACTTCGGAGAACTTCTTGGCGAAGCCCTTGTAGATGTCCCAGTCCGAGCGGGCCTCCCAGGCCGGGTCCACGGCGGTGGACAGCGGGTGGATGAAGGGGTGCATGTCACTGGTGTTGAGATCGTTCTTCTCGTACCAGGTGGCCGTGGGCAGCACGATGTCCGAGTACAGGCAGGTGGTGCTCATGCGGAAGTCCAGCGTCACCAGCAGGTCGAGCTTGCCCTGGGGGGCCTCGGTGTGCCAGCGCACCTCTTGTGGTCGCGCATCGTCGCTGCCTAAAGCCTTGCCCTGCACGCCATGGGTGGTGCCCAGCAGGTGCTTGAGGAAGTACTCATGTCCCTTGCCGCTCGAACCCAGGATGTTGGAGCGCCAGACAAACATGTTGCGCGGCCAGTTGGCCGGGTCGTCCGGGTCTTCGCAGGCCATCTGCAGCGAGCCGTTCTTCAGCGCATCGACCACATGGTCTTTGGCGTCCAGGCCCTGTGCATTGGCGTCGCGGCACACCTGCAACGGATTGGTCTTGAGTTGGGGCGCGCTGGGCAGCCAGCCCATGCGTTCGGCGCGCACGTTGTAGTCGATCATGCTGCCGCCGAACTTGGTTTTGTCGGCCAGGGGCGACAGCACCTCTTCCACCCCCAGCTTTTCGTAGCGCCACTGGTCGGTGTGGGCGTAGAAGAAGCTGGTCGAGTTCTGTTGCCTCGGTGGGCGTGACCAGTCCAGGGCGAAGGCCAGCGCCGTCCAGCCGGTCTGCGGGCGCAGCTTTTCCTGCCCCACATAATGGGCCCAGCCGCCCCCGGATTGACCGATGCAGCCGCACATCATCAGCATGTTGATGATGCCGCGGTAGTTCATGTCGCTGTGGTACCAGTGGTTCATGGCCGCGCCGATGATGACCATGGACTTGCCCCGGGTCTTGTCGGCGTTGTCGGCAAACTGGCGCGCCACCGTGAGCACCTGCTGGCGCGGCACGCCGGTGATCTGCTCCTGCCAGGCCGGGGTGTAGGGCAGGTTGTCGTCGTACGAGGCCGCACCGTCGTCCACCAGGTCGCCTGCGGCATTGCGCAGGCCGCGGTGCACACCGTAGCTGGCCACCTGCAGGTCGAACACCGTGGCCACCCAGACCTCGCGCGGCACGCCATCCTGTTGTACCAGCAGGCGCTGCATGGGCACATTGCGCAGCAGCACGTCGCCTTGCTTGTTGGCCGTGAATTGGGGCGACTCGATGCCGCCGAAGTAGGGGAAGGCCACCTTGTTCACGCTGCTGGTGGCCGGGGTGCCACCCCCGGCCCCTTCCAGCACCGAGAGCTTGAGCTGCACCGGGCGGCCGTCCACCGCCTCCTTGCTTTCCAGGTTCCAGCGCCCCTGGTCTGGGCGACCCTCGGCACCCCAACGAAAGCCGATCGAGCCCTGGGGCTGCACCACCTGGCCTTGCTCGTCCCAGGCCAGGGTCTTCCAGTCGGCGTTGGCGGTGGCGGCACCGGCGTCCAGGTCGCTGGCCCGCAGGTAGCGGCCGGGCACCAGGGCGCGACCGGCCGGGGTGTCCTGTTCCTGCAGCATCACCAGCATGGGCAGGTCGGTGTAGCGGCGCGCATAGTCGTCAAAGTAGGCGCTGCGCTTGTCAAAGTAGAACTCTTTCAGGATCACATGGCCCATGGCCATGGCCACCGCCGCATCGGTGCCCTGCTTGGGGTGCATCCAGAGGTCGGCCAGCTTGGAGATTTCGGCGTAGTCGGGCGTCACGGCCACGGTCTTGGCACCCTTGTAGCGCACCTCGGTGAAAAAGTGCGCGTCGGGGGTGCGGGTCTGCGGCACGTTGGAGCCCCAGGCGATGATGAAGGTCGAGTTGTACCAGTCGGCCGATTCCGGCACATCGGTCTGCTCACCCCAGACTTGCGGGCTGGCGGGCGGCAGGTCGCAGTACCAGTCGTAAAAGCTCATGCACACGCCACCGATCAGGCTCAGGTAGCGGCTGCCGGCGGCATACGACACCATCGACATGGCCGGGATCGGCGAGAAACCGATGATGCGGTCGGGTCCATGGGCCTTGATGGTGTGCACATTGGCCGAGGCGATGATTTCGTTGACCTCGTCCCAGCTGCTGCGCACAAAGCCGCCCAGGCCGCGCTGGGTTTGCCAGCTGCGGCGGATCTCGTCATTGGCCATCAGGGTGGCCCAGGCGTCCACCGGGCTTTTGGCCACGGTGCGGGCGGCTCGCCAGTGCTTGAGCAGCTCACCGCGCACCATGGGGTGCTTGACGCGGTTGGCGCTGTACAGGTACCACGAGTAGCTGGCGCCCCGGGCGCAGCCGCGTGGCTCGTGATTGGGCAGGTCGGGGCGGGTGCGTGGGTAGTCGGTCTGCTGGGTTTCCCAGGTCACGATGCCGCCCTTGACGTAGATCTTCCACGAGCACGAGCCCGTGCAGTTCACACCGTGGGTCGAGCGCACGATCTTGTCGTGCTGCCAGCGGTTGCGGTAGGCGTCCTCCCAGGTGCGGTCTTCACCGGTGGTGACGCCGTGGCCGTTGGAAAAGGGTTCGCGGGCCTGGGCAAAAAAGCTCAGGCGGTCCAGAAAATGACTCATGGCATGGCTCCGTTGGATTCGGTTCTGGGGGCGTGCTCAGCAGGGCACATCGGCATCGCGGCGGGCGTAGAACCACCAGGTGGCCACGATGCACAGCAGGTAAAAGGCGATGAAGGTCAGCAGGGCCAGCTCGGGGCCGCCGGTGCTGGCGATCGACGAGCCGTAGCTCTTGGGAATGAAAAAGCCGCCATAGGCCGCCACCGCGGCGCTGAAGCCCAGCACGGCAGCCGACTCGGTGTTGCCTTCCTTGACGGCCTGGGCCTGGGCCACTTCGTCGTTGCGCGGTGCACGGCGGGTCTTCAGGTCAATGAAGATCACCGGGATCATGCGGAAGGTGGAGCCATTGCCGACGCCGGTGGTGAAGAACAGCACCAGGAACATCAGGAAGAAGCCTGTGAAGTTGCCCTCGACGGGGCCCCAGGGCAGTGCGAAGGCGCTGCCCGCCCCTTTGGGCAGGAAGAACAGCACGCCTACCACCGCCAGGGCCATCACCACAAAGTTCCACAGCGTGACCCGTGCGCCGCCCAGCTTGTCGGCCAGCCAGCCGCCCACGGGGCGGATCAGTGCGCCCACCAGCGGACCCAGCCAGGCATAGGCCAGCGGGTTCACGTCTTTGAACTGCGATTTGATCAGCAACGGAAAGCCAGCGGCATAGCCGATGAACGACCCGAAGGTGCCCAGGTACAGCAGGCACATCACCCAGTTGTGCTGGTTGCGGAAGATGGCGGCCTGTGCCGCAAATGAGGCCTTGGCGTCAGCGATGTCGTTCATGAAGAACCAGGCGGCCACGGCGGTCAGCGCGATCCACGGCACCCACACGAAGGCCGCGTTCTGCGCCCACACCTCCGTGACCTGACCCGCCTTGCTGATGTGCTGGGGCTCGCCGCCCAGCACACCGAACACGCCCACCGAGATGATGATGGGGCTGAGAAACTGCACCACCGACACACCCAGATTGCCCAGGCCGGCGTTCACGCCCAGGGCTGAGCCCTTGCGCTCTTTCGGGAAAAAGAAGCTGATGTTGGCCATCGACGACGAAAAATTGCCGCCACCCAGCCCACACAGCAGGGCCAGCATCAACATGGTGGGGTAGGGGGTGTTGGGGTCTTGCACCGCGATGCCGATGCCGATGGCGGGCAGCAGCAGCGAGGCGGTGGAAATGGCAGTCCAGCGCCGACCACCCACCAGGGGCACCATGAACGAGTAGAAGATGCGCAGGGTGGCGCCCGACAGGGCCGGTGCCGAGGCCAGCCAGAACAGCTGGTTGGTGGAGTACTTGAAGCCCATCAGGGGCAAATTCACAGCCACCACACTCCACAGTTGCCAGATGGCAAAGGCCAGGAAAAGTGCGGGTACGGACAGCCACAGGTTGAGCTTGGCGATGGCCTGGCCCTGCGAGGCCCAGAAGGCCTTGTCTTCCGGGGTCCAGACCGCCAGGGTCTTGCCGGGGCGGGCGCGCTCGGGCGCCACGGTCTTGCTTGACATGGGGATTCCTTTTGAAAGGTTGTGAGGGGTCGCTCAGGCAGGGTTGCCGCGCAGCACGTCGCGGCTGCGCACTTCGGTGAAGTACATCCAGATCAGCGAGACCCAGACCACGCCGTACAGCAGCATGAAAGCGCTGGAGCGCACGCCCGTCAGGTCGAGCAGCACGCCGAACAGAATCGGCAGCACAAATCCGCCCAGGCCCCCAGCCAGGCCCACCACGCCCGAGATGGCGCCGATGTTGCCGGGGTAGTCGTCGCTGATGTACTTGAACACGCTGGCCTTGCCGAAGGCAAAGGCGATGCCCAGGGTGAACATCAGGGCTGTGAAGCCATACACGTTGAGCCCGATGTGGAAGCTGCGCACTCCGGTGACGGTGGTGATGCTGAAGTCGGTCTGCGGGTAGCTCAGCAGGAACAGGCAGATCCAGCTCACCCACAGCACCCACCAGGTGACCTGGTGCGCACCATGCTTGTCGGACAGGTAGCCGCCAATGGCACGCAGCACGCCCCCGGGCAGCGAGAAGCAAGCGGCCAGCAGGGCGGCCCAGCGGATGTCCAGGCCGTATTCGCCCACGTAGTACTGCACCATCCACAGGCTCAGGCCCACATAGCCGCCGAAGACGATGCTGTAGTACTGGCAGTACTTGAGCACGCGCGGGTCCTTCAGGGTCTTGAGCTGGGCGCCCCAACTGCTCTTGTTGGCCACGAGGTGGCTGGGGTCGCTGGCGCTGCCGAACCAGAACAGCACGGCCACGCCCAGCATGATGGCGGCGTACACCTGGGGTACCACCGCCCAGCCAAAGGCCACGATCAGGGCCGGTGCCACGAACTTGTTGACCGCTGCGCCCGAATTGCCGGCGCCGAACACGCCCATGGCGAAGCCCTGTTGGTGCTTGGGAAACCAGCGCGCTACGTAAGGGGTGCCCACCGAGAACACCCCCCCGGCCAAGCCCACGAACAAACCCAGGACCAGAAACTGCCAGTACTGGGTGGCGTAGCTCATGAGCCAGATCGGCAGCACGCACGCCAGCAGGGTGCCCATCATCACGATGCGGCCGCCGTAGCGGTCGGTCCACACCCCCAGGGGCACGCGCACCAGCGAGCCGGTGAGCACCGGCATGGCCGTCAACAAACCGAACTCGGTGGCGTTGAGACCCAGGGTTTTGCGGATCGGGATGCCGATCACGCCAAACATCATCCAGACCATGAAGCACACCGTGAAGGCGAGCGTGCTGACGGTCAGTACCGACAAGGCTTTGCCGCGCGAAGACATGGGGAAACCTCCTTTTGAGTGGTCCCCAGTGTCAAAAAATCAGTGCGCCCTGAACATCCTGCATCCGGGCAGGCACCATCCTCCGGAAGGAGTAGCCCGAGCCTCAGCTTTGATCTGGATCAGTCACGGCGTACACCGCGGCTTGCACCCGGGAGCTCAGGTTGAGCTTGCGGAAGATGTGCTGCACGTGGATCTTGACCGTGGTCTCGGCGATCTTGAGGGTGCGCGCAATCTCTTTGTTGCTGGCGCCGCGGGCAATCTCGCGCAGGATTTCGCGCTCGCGGGGTGACAGCTTGGAGGCTGCCAAGCCAGGCTCGGGCGGTCGCGCTGGCGCCTCGGCCGGCAACGCCTCGGGTGCTGCCCCGTCGGTGGATTCTGGCTCTGGCTCTGGCGCAGGGGCGGCGGCCACGGCCTGCCGGTAGGCTGCAAACAGCTTGCCCGTCATCTCAGGCGAGACGACCGACTGGCCACTGCGCACGCGCTGTATCGAGGCCACGAGTTCGTCGCCATCCACCGTCTTGAGCAGGTAGCCGCTGGCACCGCGGGCCAGGGCCTGCGACAGGTCTTCGGCATCCTCGCTCACCGTGAGCATGATGACCTGAGGTGCGGGCGACAGTGCCATCAACTGCGGCAGCACGTCCACCCCATGCACGCCGGGCAGGTGGTTGTCCAGCAGCACCACCTCGGGCGCGTGCTGGGTGGCCAGCTTCAGGGCATCGCCCGCGTCGGTGGCCTCGGCCACCACCTGCAGGCTGGGCTGTTGAGACAGCAGGGCCACCAGGCCGCGGCGGAACAGTTTGTGGTCGTCGACCACCAGCAGTCGGATCGGAGGAGGCAGGGTCATGTCACAGGGGCTTTGGTGGGCTGAGCCGCATCGGGCTGAGGATTTCGAGGCAGGCGCAGGGTCACACAGGTACCCTGATGACCCGATTCAAGGGTCAGTTGCGCGCCGATGCGCTCGGCGCGTTCGCGCATGATGCGCAGGCCCACATGGGTGCCATCGGGCGGGCCACCCCGGGCGTCAAAGCCCAGGCCATCGTCCCGAATGAGGACCTGCCATTGTGGGTGGGTGTCCACGCACACCTCGACCTGGCGGGCATGGGCATGCTTGCGGATGTTGGAAAGCGCCTCCTGCACGATGTGCAGCACCTGTACCTGCACATCGGGTGCAATCGGCAGGCCCTCGCCGTGGATGGCCAGGCTGGGACGGATACCAGCCTGCAGCTCGAACTTGGACAGCGTCTCTCGGAGGGCCGGCTCCATGTCTTCGGCGTGGGTGTTGGTGCGAAAGTGAAGCAGCAACTCTCGCACGTCGCTGTAGCTTTCGCGAATGCCCGCGTCCAGCTCATCCAGCGCGGCCTCCACCGCAGCCGGGCGAGAGTCGCTCATGGCGCTGCGCAGCAACTGCATCTGGATCTTCAGAAAGGCCAGCGATTGGGCAATCGAGTCGTGCAATTCGCGGGCCAGCATCTGACGCTCATCGGCCACGGCTGATTCACGAGCCAGCGCGGCGCTGCGCAGGTTTTCCATCGCACCGGCCAGGTGGCTGGCCAGGGCCTCGAACAGGCTGCGTTCTTCGGCGCTCAGCGCCGTGTCGTGGCGGTAGAACAGCTCGATTTCGCCCAGCACGCGCTGGTGCCAGGTCAGGCTGACCGTCACCAGGGTGCGAAAGCCGGCGCGCTCGCAATGCTGTTGCACCCGCTGGCTGGTGCCGTCGGCGGGTGTCAGGCGCGCCGCATCCAGGATGGGAATCACCTTCAGGGGCTGGGCGATGGCACGTTCGGACGAGGCTCCGCACAGGCAGTCGCCGGTGAGCACGCAGTGCTCTTCTTCCACCATCACCTTGGGCAGGCAATCGCTGGCCAGCAGCACATAACGCTGGTTGGCCTCATCCGACCAGCGTATGGCCACCGCGTCGGCCTCGGCAATGCTGCGCAGCTGGCGTGAAAATCCCTGGGCCAGGGCTTGCAGGGTGTCGGCCTGGGCCACAAAGGTGGCGGTCTCGTACAGGGTCCGCAGGCGTTGCTGCTCCAGTTGCAGGCGTGCTGTCTTCTCACGCACCTTGCCCTCCAGCCCGCTGTAAAGGTCTTGCAGGCGCTCGGCCATGCGGTTGAAACCCTCGGCCAAAGCCCCGAGTTCATCGTGGCTGGCCACTTCGACGCGGGTCCCGAAGTCACCCTGCTCGATGCGGCCCAGGCTGCGCTGCAGCCGGCGCACCGGGTCCAGCACCAGCACATGGCCCACGTACAGCAGCACCAAGGCACTGAGCAGGGCCAGCGACATCATCACCAGCTGCAGCGTGCGCAGCAGGGTGGTCCATTGCGCCAGGTGCAGTTCGATGGCTGAGACAAAGCTGTCCACCTCATGCACAAAGTCGTCCACCTGCAGGTTCAGCCCTGGGCCCGGCCGCTGGGTGGCCAGTTCACGGGCCAATTCGCGCAGGGGTTGCCAGCGCCGTTGCACCAGCTCGAAATGCGCTCGCGTGGCCTGATCCCAGGGCACAGCCAGGGGGCGGGCAGGATCGCCGTCGCGCAGCAGGCTCAGGCTGGCGTCAAAATCCCGCAGCTGGCCTTGTACCTGTTGGTTCAACTCGACCCGGCCTGCGTCGGAAGCCGGGGTCTGCAGGCGCAGGGCGAGCCGATAGCTTTGCATGCGCATGCGCCCGGCCTCGTTGACGGCAGCGGCACCACCCTCCAATTGCCAGGTCACCCACAACGTGAGGCCCACCGAGGCCAGCGCCAACACCAGGAACAGCCCGCCAATGCCCATCAGCTTGGAAGCCAGACCCAGGCCCGAGAGGCGGGCGCGCAGCCGGGTTCGTGCCCGCCCTGAGGCGCTTGGCATCGGTTCAGGCCCCAAGGGCTCCGGCGGCAGGCTCAATCCATTCTCCAATCGTTTGAGGCATGGATTGTGCGCTTTGGCGAATTGCAGACGCCCCTCATCCGCCGGTTTGCGCCATGAATCGCATCACATGCTGGGGTTGCTCTTGAAACAGGTGGCGTTCGGGCTTTGCGGCGATGCCCGCATGAAGCGCCTGTAGCAACTCGGCATCGCTGGCGCCAGCCCGCAGCATCGGGCCCAGCGGCACCCGGTCGTTTTGCCCCAGGCACAGGTACAGCGTGCCGTCCACCCCCAGGCGCACGCGGTTGCAGGTGGCACAGAAATGCTGCGACAGAGGCGTGATCACGCCCAGGCTCGCGCGCCCGTCCGGGCTGGCCCAATAGCGTGCCGGGCCACCGCCCTGGCCCATCACGCAGGGCAGCAGGCCGTGTTGTTGTGCCAGGCTTTGACCCAGGGCACTCAGGTCGGGCGGTGTCACAGCCTGGCCCGTGCTCCCCATGGGCATGGGCTCGATCAGCCGCAGCACATGGCCGTTGGCCATGGCGAACGCCAGCACGCTTTCGACCTCGTCGAGGTTCACGCCCGCTTGCACCACCATGTTGAGTTTGATGGGGCTGAAGCCGGCGGCCTGGGCCGCCTGAAGCCCCTCCAGCACATTGCCCAGTGCGTCGCGCCCGGTGATGCGGGCAAAGCAGCCCCGGTCCAGGGTGTCCAGGCTGATGTTGAGGCGCTGCAGGCCGGCTTCACGCAATTCGCCAGCCAGCCGGGCCAGTTGGGTGCCGTTGCTGGACAAGGACAGATCGCGCAGGCCTGGCAACGCAGCGATGCCGCTCACCAGCCCGGTCAGGCCGCCCCGCAACAGCGGCTCACCGCCGGTGAGCCGCACCTTGGACACGCCGCTGCGCACGAACAAGTCCAGCAGGCGCAGCAATTCGGGCGGGCGCAGCCAGTGAGCCGGCTCTTCGTAGCCTTTGAAGCCCTTGGGCAGGCAATAGGTACAGCGCAGATCGCACCGGTCAGTGATGGAGACGCGCAGGTAATCGATGCGCCGCCCGAAGGTATCGACCAGGGCCGGCAGGAGGGGATCAGACATGGTGCTTGACTGTAGGTATGACGGGGGCTGCGCGCCATTACCCGGAAGGAGGATGGTCTGGACCGCTGGGCCCCGGGGCCTGGGGTATCACGCGACCAGGTCGGCGGGGCGCAGGGCGCCCAACATCCAGCGCATCAGATCCTGCACCGGGCGGATGTGCGAGCCAAAAGGCAGGCGTCCGGCGCCTCGGAAAAACAAGCCCTTGCCGGGGTCTCCGCGCAGGGCATGACCCAGGGCCCGGTCGATGCAGAACTGGCCCATGCTGGCGTCACCGTCGCGCAGGCCGCAGTGGGCCAGGCAGTCAAACGCCAGGGTGCAGCGCGGCTTGGGATGGGCGACCGCCTTCAGGCGGGGTTCGAGGCGC
>Ga0066445_1000616_pt1 | contig 9912 bp, 8 predicted proteins | sample LakWasMet67_HOW9_2_FD_59533 | JGI IMG/M metagenome (GOLD analysis project Ga0066445, IMG submission 59533) | Freshwater sediment methanotrophic microbial communities from Lake Washington under simulated oxygen tension - Sediment Metagenome 67_HOW9 | ecosystem: Environmental > Aquatic > Freshwater...
GTAATATCTCGTTCGCACAAATCCATTAACGCATAAGAAACCCCAATTAAAAGTACTTTTTGATGAGTTTGTTTTAATTGGTTTATTTTTGAAATAAGGTCATCAATGTTATCTAAAAAAAAACCGCTAAAAGGATGCTTTGATTCTTTAATTAGTCTATCACACATGTAAACTAAGGATGAACCACTACGTTGCAAATAATTTGGCAGCAATGCCAAAATACAATAATCAGCAGGTTGGCCGTAAAACAAATTAAAACCTTCAAAAAAACTTTTTTCGTAAACGTTAATATCATTTACAAAATGGGTTGCAGGAATTTGAGACGTAGTGGCACTGCTTGTAAACTTTACTGTAGCCTCATTAATTGGAGAACTTACAACTTCAAATTTTTTAAATGCTTCAATTGGCAAAAAAGGTATTTGCTCTATAGTGCTTACATTTTTTGGGTCGACGTTTAATAAGCTTACCCATTTATTATACACCCAATTTTGAGTAAACTGAAAGTTAAAAATCCTTAAAGCACTCTGCCGAAAGTCGCTCTCAGAGGCAATATTAAATATTTCGTTTTCGTTAATAATCAAGGTGTTTGGTAAAGCGCTAATAATTTTGTAAATTTATGTATTGATTTTGTATTGATGCGTTTTATTCTAATAATATTTTTAGTTGTACTGTTTGGCTTTTCTTGCGTAAAAAAGCAAAGTAAAGACCCAGTGCCTAGTCTTGAATTTATTGATTTTACATCCTCAAAATCGAATGGCATTGATAATGGACAAATGATTTTAGGTTATGCAGATGGTGATGGCGATATTTTCAGAGAAATACCGGGTAAAGTACCAAATCTGATTATGAAATTTTATTACTACAATAACGGAACAAAAAAATTTACAGGATTTTTTGACACAAATATTTCAGACACATTTAATATTGCTAAGATAATTACTCAACCCGGAGACGGCTTTAAAGGAAAATCGATAAGAGGAGAAATTTATATTCCAATGACAGAGTTTAGACCAGCAGATTCGATTAAAGTATTTAAGTATGTTATTTTTGCAGTTGATGAGGCAGGTCACAATTCAAACATTGTTACAACACCTCAATTCACAGTTAACTACTAGCTACTAAGCGTCTTTATCATTTTTTTTGCAATCATTTCACTCATTTTAAAATTGCTTTCATGGGTCCACCCACCAATATGTGGACTTAGCACTACTTTATCAGAGTGTATCAAATAATTTAAAGCCTCCGGTATTTCGTTATTTTCAATTTGTTCAAACGAAACACTTTCGTACTCAAACACATCTAAACAAGCACCTTTAACTTTACCACTTTTAATTGCCGCAACCAAATCGTTTGTATTTAAACATTTGCCGCGTGCAGTATTTATGATGTAAATGTCTTTTTTAAATTTATTAATAAAATCTGTATTTATCATAAACTCCGTTTCCTTTGTTAATGGGGTATGTAGACTAACAATATCACATTCTTCAAAAATATTATCAAGCGTTGTTTCAGTTATAAATTGATTTCCGAAACCTGAAATATATTTATCGAAGGCTAAAATTTTACACTCAAAACCAATTAATTTTTTCGCAAAACTACTGCCCATATTTCCAAACCCAATTACGCCAATGGTTTTATCTTTTATTTCAACCCCTCTGTTTTCTGCACGTAACCAAATTCCTTTTCTTACTTCTTCGTCGGCTTTTTTTAAATTATTAAACAGCATTAATAACATAGCAATAGCGTGCTCGCCAAGCGCATCGCGATTACCTTCAGGAACACTTAAACAAATTATTTTTTTATTGGATGCATATTCTACATCAATATTTTCCATACCCGCACCCACTCTTCCAATACACTTTAATTTAGGGCAACTATCAATAATTTCTCTGGTAATTTTAAATTTACTTCTAATAATTAGTGCGTCGTAATTTGGTAAAATAGAAATTAATTCGGCAGCACTTTTGTCCCAAAAAAGATCACAATCAAAACCTGCATTAATAAGCGTTTGGTGAAGGATAGGATGATTTGAATCGGCTAATAAAATTTTCATGAGATTATCTTTCTTTAAGCTAAACGCTTTTGATAAGTAGATACTAAAATTAAACAAAAATCAAACACTATTTTTCGTGAAAACCATTAATCACCTGAAAATGAAGGCTATTAAACAATTAACAATTACCTAACACACATCTTGTTAAGAATTGCTTTTTTGAATTATGAACACAGCATATAGCGCTAAAGACTTGATTTTATTAGGCTTAAGCATGAAAACAAAATTTATACACAAGTTATTAATATTGCTAAGCATTTTGTAAATTTAGTGTAGAGTAATTTTTTTGCACATTTGCCTCCCCCTTATGAATAGCAATAGTTTAAAGATTAGTGCAAAAGACAATAAAGCTATCCTAATGTGGCAATAAAACAATTACAACACATGAACCAAGATAATCAAAATAAAACCCGTAAACGTATTTTTACCAACCCTACAACAGGTGCAAGTGAGATAGGAAAACTTCCACCACAAGCTGTAGAATTAGAAGAAGCAGTACTTGGCGCCATGCTTTTAGAGAGAGAAGCATTAAGTACCGTAATTGATATTTTAAGTCCTGAAGCATTTTACAAAGATCAAAACGGACGTGTATTTGCCGCTATGATGGCTTTATTTAACCGTTCTGAGCCGGTTGATATACTTACTGTAACGCAAGAATTAAAACGTACTGGCGAGCTTGAAGTGGTTGGAGGAGCTTATTATGTTTCTGCACTAACCAACCGAATTGCTTCATCTGCAAACATTGAATTTCACGCACGTATAGTTGCGCAAAAATATTTACAGCGCGAATTAATTCGCTTAAGCACAGAAACAATTAAATCTGCTTACGAAGACAGTACTGATGTTTTTGAATTGTTAGATGAAACCACAAAAAATATTTTCGAAATTTTAGATTCGAACGTGCGTAAACAGCACGATAAAATGAGTACGTTAATTGCAAAAGCAATTACTGAAATTGAAACTGCGGCAAATCAAACTGATGGCTTATCGGGTGTACCAAGTGGATTTACTGCAATGGACAGGATTACAGGAGGATGGCAAAAATCCGATTTACTGATTTTAGCTGCAAGACCCGGTATGGGTAAAACTGCGTTTGTTGTTTCTATGGCAAAAAATGCCGCTGTTGAATTTAATAAACCTGTTGCTATTTTCTCGTTAGAGATGAGCAGTTTACAATTAGTAAAACGTTTAATTTCTAGTGAGACAGAAATAGCACAAGATAAAATTTTAAAAGGAAATTTAGATAATCACGAATTTATTCAGTTAAATGAGCGTATTAAAAAATTAGCAGTTGCTCCATTATACATTGATGATACACCTGCTCTATCTATTTTTGAATTACGTGCAAAGGCCCGTCGTTTAAAAGAAAATCAAAAAGTTGAATTAATTATTATTGACTACTTACAATTAATGAGTGGTGGTCCGGATGGTAAAGGAAATCGTGAGCAAGAGATCAGTCAGATATCTCGTGGATTAAAAAGTTTAGCTAAGGAATTAGAAATTCCAATTATTGCACTTTCGCAATTAAGTCGCCAGGTTGAAAACAGACCAGGTGGAAGCAAGCGACCTCAATTAAGTGATTTACGTGAATCGGGAGCAATTGAGCAAGATGCCGATATGGTTATGTTTATTTACAGGCCGGAATATTATGGATTAGAAGTTGATGAGAACAATGAGCCGACAAGAGGAAGAGCTGAAGTAATTATTGCTAAGAACAGACATGGATCTTTAGAAACGGTTAAATTGCGCTTTATTGGTCAGTATGCTAAGTTTGCCGACTTAGATTATACCGAAGGGCAAGATATTATTTACAATCAAAATAATCCTGGTCCGTTACAACAAAACAGTGACTTTTTAAATTCAGGCACAAAAACGGTTGCCTCAAAAAATTGGGACAGAGTTGAAGATGTAAATAATGATATTGTAAAACGTAATGATATAGAAGATTTTAAAGAGCCTCCGTTTTAATAACAAAGGCTCTTTAAATTATTTTTTGAACTGATTTTTTTTGAAATAAATTAATTATCAGAATCTTTTCTGTTTTCTTTCTTTTTAATAATATAACCAGGGCGGTTTTTTACTTCTTCGTAGATTCTAAAAATATATTCGGCAATAATTCCCAAGCTCAATAAAATTAAACCAGAAAAGAAAGAGATTAGAATGATGATACTTACCCATCCTTTTACTTCAAACTTCCAATAATCTGGGTTACCAAATAATTTTATGTAACCATAAAAAATTATTAAAGCAAAAGCAAAAAGAGAAACTGCTAAGCCTGTAAAACTTATTAATTTTATTGGGAATGATGATGTAGAAAAAAACCAATCTTTAGCAAGCTTAACTTTTTTCTTAAATGTCCAACGCGATTTAGAAACGGTACTTTTACCTCTTACATAAGGGAAATAAGTTGGGTTAAACCCTAATCTTAAAAGCTCGGTAAATGTTGTTGTATTTATTGGATGAATATCTTTATTGAGAATATCAATTACTTCTCTATCTACTAAATAAGTATCTATGCCTTTTGCAGGGTATTTAAAATCAGAAATTGAACTAACAACTCTGTAGAACATAAGAGCCATTTGTTTTGTTAACCATGGATCATCCCTTTCAGTTCTGTAAGAAAAAATAATTTTAGAACCTTTAGTTTTCCATTCGTTATAAAGATCAACCAATAATTGATATGGTTGTTGATCGTCATCGGCAATTACGATAGCACAATCGCCATTAATAACGCTAAATCCGGCAAATAAGGCGTAGTGTGAGGTGTAATTTCTACTTAATTCATAAGCTCTAACATTATCATGTTTTTTCTCAAGCTCTTCTGCAATTTGAAAAGAACCATCTAAAGAACCATCATCTATAATAACTAACTCGTAAGGAACCGATGCTGCATTTAATACTTCGTGCAATTGATTTCTTACATTAATTAAACGATTTCCTGATTTGTAGGATAATAAGATGACAGATAATTTGTTGCTCATTGGAAATTATTTAAATGCTTTTTTAATATTTTCGGCAACAGTATTTACTTGCTCAAGAGTCATTCCCGGCCAAATAGGAAGACTTAAACAATTATCGGCTAATTCTTCAGCAATAGGAAAACTTCCCTTCTTAAAACCTAAAGATTGATAGGCTTTTTGTAAGTGAGGAGGAATAGGATAATGTATTAAAGTACCAATGCCATTTTCGGAAAGATGTTTTTGTAAACCATCTCTGTTTTTTGTTTTAATAACATATAAATGGTAAACATGTGTTGCGTTGTCATGAACCGCAGGCAAAATTAAATCGCCAACATTTTTTAATGCCTCGTTGTATTGTTTAGCAATTTCTTTACGTTGTTTAGTCCACTCATTTAAGTGCTTTAATTTCACCGAAAGAAAACCTGCTTGTACCTCGTCTAATCGCATATTAAAACCAATTTCCTCGTTATGGTATTTTTTTTCAGAACCATAATTACGTAACATGGCAATTTTTTTAGCAATCGTTTCATCGTTAGTGGTAACAGCGCCGGCATCGCCTAAAGCTCCAAGATTTTTTCCGGGGTAAAAACTTGTACCGTTGGCATTTCCAAAACTACCGGTAATCTTCCCGTTAAAGGTTGCACCGTGCGCCTGAGCGTTATCTTCAACAACAAATAAATTATGTTTTTTTGCAATAGCCATAATTGCATCCATATCGCAAGCTTGCCCGTAAAGATGAACCGGCATAATTACTTTTGTTTTGGATGTGATAGCTGCTTCAATATTTGCAGGGTTAATGTTATAAGTATTTGCATCAGGCTCAACAAAAACAGGCGTGGCGCCAACATAAGATGCCGCCAGAGCTGTTGCTATATAGGTGTTTGACGGTACGATTACTTCGTCACCCTTAGTTACGTTTAATGCTTTTAAGGCTAAATGCAAAGCATCTAAACCATTACTAACACCAATAGAATAGTTTGTATTATTAAAAGCGGCGTATTCCTTTTCAAACGCTTCTAATTTTTTACCCATAACAAACCAATTAGCATCATAAACATCCTGAAAAGATTGCATAATTTCAGAACGAATTAATTTATGCATTGGTTCAAAATTTAAAAAGGGAATAGCACTCATGTTATTTAAAGCTTTTTAATAGAAAATTAATTTTCTTTGTGTATGTATTATTGAACTGGTCTTTAAAAATACTCAAAATATGAAGATCTTCAAAATTGCCATTTATCAAGGTATGTTTCTCTAAATAACCTTCTTGTTTCATACCCAAAAAGAGTTGAAGCTTAACCATTGTAGTATTAACGGCGGCTATGATGCCGGTTATTTTTCTAAAATTCATTACGTTAAAAACATAATTGTAACCAAGCCATAACGCTTCTAAACCATAAGGATTTGATTTGGTTAAATACTTATCGCTTAACAGTAATCTTCCAACCTCAGCCACTTTATCATCGGTATTTACTTCATAAATACTAATCATGCCAACTTTTTCTGAGGTCTTTTTATCTTGAATGATATAGTTAATTTCTTTATCACTTCTACTCTTTATCCAAGCTTCTTGCATGGCTACAGAATATCCTTCGGGGTGACGCAAAAAACGACCAGAGTGGCCCGAGCGCCATGAGAAAATATCTTCGGCATCGCTCAATTCTGCTTTACGCAAAATTATAAACTCACCCGTAATTGTTGTATCAAATTTAATTTCCATTTACCCTGCTTTTTTTAAACCTGTCCGATTCAAAAGTTGTATCAACTAATTCAATTTTTACCGGAACCTTAAACGACTCAAGCTTTGTGCGGCAATAGGTTTTTACTTTCTTAACCACTTCTGCTTTTGTTTCGTTACCGTTGTATTTTATTTTAGCACAAACAATTTTCCCAGTAAAAGCATTACTTTCAGCATACACTACAACATCTTCTACTTCGGGTATTTCAAGAATAACATTTTCTACCTCTTGCGGAAAAACTTTTTCGCCACCAACATTAATCATCTCAGATTTTCTGCCAAGAATTTTAAAATATTCGCCATCTACTTCAACAGAATCGCCTGTAATAAACCATCCATCGTCTGTAAACGGACTTTTTGCATTTAAGTAACCCAACATGGCAGAATCGGATTTTATTTGTAAGATGCCATCCACCACTCTTGTCTGATAACCTTCGCCACCAATTTTAACCCACAACGAACCGTTATCTTGCGATTGAGAACGCATTACACCTAACTCTATTAAACCATAGGTTTGTTGTAATTTAATGTCAGGAAAAAGTGTATTTAAATGTTTTAAAAGACTTTCGGGCATTGGCTCAGCACCATAGCTTATTACTTTTAAACTTTTAAGAGAATGTCTTTCGTAAGCACGACTTAAAACCAACATATTTAAAAACGTGGGTGATGTAGGTAATAATTCTGCTTTATATTTTTCTATCAGTTCGCATACGTAATCCGGATTTCTGTTTTCTAAAACAACAACAGTTCCTCCGTTAGATAGTATGTGAAATAAAGTATTTAATCCGCCCCAATGATCAAACAACAAAAAATTAATAGTTAGTAAAGCATTACGTTTAACATTAAACTTTGCTAATAATTTAGAAAAATCATGAAGCGCACCTTTAGGCTCGCCCGAAGAACCGGACGTAAAAAGTACTAAACCCGGAACTCCCTTTTGCTGAATAGTTTTATATAAATTATTTTTATCATCAACAGCGGGAGAAATTTTTGTGATATTAATTTCGTCTTCTTTAATTACTTTAATTAAGTAATCAAGTTGAGCGATTTCAATTTTTTTTGAGTTCTTATTTGAATGATTTATATCAAGCGGAACTACGATAACATTTTTTTCTATAAGCGCAAAGAGAATCGCAATGGTTTCGGGAGAAAAATCACTTTCTAAACCAACAATTGTTCCTTGAGAAAAATCTTTTAAGGCAATGCGCCAATGTTCTATCCTTTCTAAAAGTTGAGAATACGTATAACTGGCATTATGCCAAATTAAAGCAGTTTGACCATCGTATCCTTTAAAGTTATCGAGGAAATACTTTATGTTATTTAAGGAGGTCATTTATTACCAATTCAATTAGCTTGTAATTTACCAAGTTTCCTACCTCTTCATCAGGAATTGAAACACCAAATTCTTCTTCTAAAGCAAGAATTAAATTAAGATGTCTAAGAGAATCCCAATTCTCAATATTATCAGAAGAAGCATCATCGGCAATCGATTCAACCGGAATCTCAAATACCGCACTCATAACTTGTTTTATTTTTGTGTTTTCCATTTTAATTTATTTTTTGTTTACTTAAACCAGTTCTGTATTAATTTTTATATAATCTACTTTCTTAGGTTCAAAATTAGCAATATTCAGTGAGTAATGCTTAGTTCCATCTACATTTTCGATAAGGTTTAAACCAACTTTATCATAAAAATCTTCAACCTGCGCATTTTTTTTGGTTGGAATATAATCTGCCGTTAACGTTTCATAGCCCTTATTTGCAAGGTCTTTGATGATATGGCTAACATAAACAAACTCTATATTTCTGCCAATAATACGGCAACTCATTAACAGCGAATCAAGAATCACATTTTTTGGATTTTTTTCATCCTCTTTTGCGATACAAACACCGGTTAAACCGTTATCTCCAAATTTATCCTTCACAAACATGGCATATACTTCGTGTTTACTATCTGCCATAAAATGGTCAACTTGGCTTTCGGTATAACGGTAGGTGGTAAGATTAAATTGATTAGTTTTTTGGGTTAATTGAGCAATTCGCGGCATATGTGCCTTATCATTTTTAACCACTGTTAATTCAATTTCTAAGGAAGCCAAATAATCTTCAATTGAATTAAATGCCGTTTTGCTGTTTTCGCGTTCAAATTGCTGTTTATACATTTCGGTTTTTTTAGCATCATCGCTATTTAAAACCAAATTAAAATACGTGTAAACATTTTTTAAGATTAAATCAGGATAATCTGAAATGGCTGTAGGCACCTGAATGGTGTGGATTTCAGGTACTTGTTCTTTAATTAAATTAATTTCAAAATTAGAATCATCTACAAAAACCAAACTATCTATTCCAATATTTAATTCAGAAGCAATTGCTCTTAAATTACTTGCTTTATCAACCCAATTTACTTTTTTAATAACAATATGCTCTTCCTTTAAGACCATATCCTTATGATTTTTTAAAACATCTAAAACATCTTGCTCATTATTTTTACTACAAAGCCCCACAATAACCCCTCTTTTACTTAAGAAGACAGCTATTCGCTGCACAAGATGATAGAATTTACCGGATTTAGAACTTGCAGACATATCAATGCCTTCCATTCCATCTTCGCCAATAACTCCTTTCCAGAGTGTATTATCACAATCAAAAATAATGGCCTTTTTTAGTTTACCGGTGTTTCGTAAAAAAACAGTTTCAATAGCAGCAACATAATTTTTTAAGAATGCAAAAGTGTAAGGTGCTTTTGATGAATGATAAAAACGATAATCGATAGATTGTTTAAAGCCAATGTGAGCAAACAATTTATCAATATTTACAATAGAAACATTGCTGGTTTTCTTTTGCTCAACATAAGCGTTTAACTCTTTTACAAATGTTTCAATCTTAGAAACCTGAACGTTATTGTTGTTATAATAAGCAGAAGAAAACGAATTAAAAATAACAGAGGCTGTATTATTTAGGTTTTCGAAAATAATATCTATTTCGGTAAATAATTTATTTTTTAAGTTGTTGTATTTTTCTTCTTCAAGATCTTCAAAAAATTCAGAAACCTGATCAACGATATTTAATACATCATAAAAAATTATGATCAGATCTTTATTTTTTAAAACAGCGCTATCCTGAACAATGTTGTCAAAGTTACCAAGCTCAACCTTTGGTTC
>Ga0066445_1000617_pt1 | contig 9910 bp, 7 predicted proteins | sample LakWasMet67_HOW9_2_FD_59533 | JGI IMG/M metagenome (GOLD analysis project Ga0066445, IMG submission 59533) | Freshwater sediment methanotrophic microbial communities from Lake Washington under simulated oxygen tension - Sediment Metagenome 67_HOW9 | ecosystem: Environmental > Aquatic > Freshwater...
AACTCACCGTCATAAAGGCAGTGGCAGCTTTATTATTAACCGCAGCTGAATTAATAAATTCGATATTAGTCGTCGTTAATTTGGCAATGAACAAGGCCATATGAGGATGACTTTGCTGTTCGCTATGAATACAAATTTTCTTACAACCTAAAATTTGCAAAATTTTAACTAAATCTTCAATCCCTGCTTCATTTAAAGCCTGCAACGGCACAACACCCTGTGGACCCACAGCAATCTGCTGTCTACCACCAGCATGGTGAAAGTTAATGACTAACAAACAATTTTCACCTTGCTTTTGCGTGGTAAATGCCACATTACTGCCTAATGCATCTTTGAGCATGCTTTCAGCCTGACTCAAGTTCAAATAATCTGTCAAAGTCTCCACTCGCAGATGAATTGGCAAACGCGGCTGCATTGACACATCTGCAGACAATTCTCTGCGCAATTTATTTAATAACTCCCAGCGTTTCTTACGCAATGCATTGACCTTTCGCAAATCATAAGCATATTTAAGTTGGTCATCGATCTCGAGGATCTTTTCTTGAAAAGTTTGTTCTAATGTAATCAACATGGCAACCCCCACGACTTGTATAATATTAGTATAGCAGGAGATTTTATACCTGCTGGCAAATTTACAGATTTTAGCAAAGTAGCTATGATTAAGCTTTAAACTCTCGATGAGGACAAGATATGCATAAAGTTTCCATTCGTCAGCTTTGTCTCGTTGGATTGCTGTTATGCGTCTTATCTTTAGGATTTGCGTTATATCTACAAATCTTTGAACAGCAACAACCGTGCATTCTGTGCGTCTTTCAAAGGATTAGTCTCATGATTAGCGGCTTATTATTTTTGACAGCAGTTATACAAGTTCCAAAAACTTGGGGCAAATATCTCTATGCAATCTTCCTTTTTTTAAGCTCGCTTTGGGGTCTTAGCATGGCGGGCAGACAGGTTTATTTGCAAATGCATCCTGACAGTCAAACAACCGCTTGTGGCCCCGCTTTTGGTGAATTATTTAAAATCATGCCTTGGAATCAAGCCTTGATTACGCTGTTAAAAGGCAATGGCGATTGCGCATTAGTGACCTGGCGATTCTTAAATTTAAGTCTCGCCAGTTGGTCAATTGCCCTATTTATTATATTAATCGGATTATCAATTTTGCTCTGGTTTAAACAAGCAAATAATACAATGCATTAGAGGTAATTACCAACCTCTAAACCAAAGCGAATCTTGTTTGCCAACGCTTCAGCCAACAATGCACTTGATATCACTTGAGCAAGCCTTGGATGATGATTCATACCAGTCGAACTAAAGCCATGAATCATCACAGATGCAATGCGTAAAGCCTCTGGTTCATAAGACCAAGGGATGATCACATTACCGAGAATTTCCATGGTATGAATTTTGTTATCCTTACCCAATACTCTATGCACTGTTCGAAGCACCGGAACAGGTTTTGGCGCAACTGATGCCTCTTCCTCTGTTGGGGAAATATCGACATACTCTTGTAAAGACATACCTAAATAATTCTCACCAAAGAGATTTTGCATGACATCATGAATACTCTTCACACCCAATGCAATTAAATCAATGCTCAGATGCACTTTGAGTTTAGTCTGTTGACTTGCATGATGATGTTCCTGTTCATGAGGATGCGCAAATGCACTGTACTGCGCAATAATTAATTCTAATTCTTTTTCACCTTGTTCACGCAGTTTATGAATATGATGGGCTTCTTTTTCATCTTCTTCTTTGCGCTCAAGCATCTCTTGTTCGCGAAGAACTTTTTGTAAATCTTCAATACGTTTTAACAAACGCTTAAGTTCGATTCTAAGACTATTGTCTAATTCAAAGTTAGGTGATTTGCGCTTAGCATCTGCTATGAGTGTTTGCAATTTTGAATTGAGAAAAGTCATGACCATATCCTCCAACATCCCCTTACTTAAAGTATAGTAGCAACAATCAGATAATTCAAATATTGAGCTGCAACCTTGCACGGCAGACATTCTTGTGCTAAAAGGCAATTGGGGGCGAAAAAGACTTTTATCAAACGCTCAACAACCTTCATTCAGTAATCAAGGATAGCTAGCTATGGCCAATCGCAAAAAAGTGACTGTGATCACCATCATCATCTTAGTAGTGGTTTTCGGTGGAATTTTTGGTTGGCGTTTATTCGTTGATATCATGATGGGTAACTACTTAAAAAATATGAAACTCCCCCCTGTTGTCGTTTCAACTGAAACTGCCAAGACGCAAAATTGGGCGCCTTATTTAAATAGCGTAGGCACGCTTGTCGCCGAACAAGGGGTCAATGTAAGCCCTGAAGTCTCAGGTGCCGTCACAGCCATCAATTTCATCTCAGGCCAAACTGTTAAACAAGGCACTCTACTAGTTAAATTAAATGATAGCGTATTACAAGCACAGCTAGCGGGCAGCATTGCAGCAGAAAAATTAGCACAAATAAATTATAACCGTGATCTACGTTTACTTTCACAAAATGCGATTCAAAAATCTACTGTTGATACCGATCAGGCTTCATTGCAACAACAACAAGCCGCAGTAGCCCAATACAGTGCAATGATCGCACAAACCCAAATCAAAGCACCTTTTACTGGCCGTTTAGGCATCAGACAAGTCAATTTGGGACAATACCTCTCTGCCGGTACACAAGTCACTAATCTGCAGCAATTGGATCCTATCTTTGTTGATTATCCATTACCGCAACAAAATTTAAGTCAAGTGAGTATCGGACAAGCAATTGAAGTGAGCATCAGCTCCTATCCCAACCAACTTTTCAAAGGCAAAGTCGTAGCCGTTGATGCCCAAATCGGTTCAGATACACGCAGTATTATGGTTCGAGCAGAACTATCAAACACCGACATGAATCACTTGTTATTACCAGGCATGTTAGCAACTGTTCATACTATTCTGCCGCAACAAGACAATGTTATTACTGTACCGCAAGAAGCACTTAATGAGACTTTGTATGGCGATTCAGTGTTCGTTGTTAAAAATGTTAACCAGCAACCTACTGCCACAAGAACTTATATCACTGCTGGCGAACAACGTGGTAATTTGGTCGCTATCACTCAAGGGTTGAGTGCCGGCGATGTCGTAGTCACCTTTGGTCAAATTAAAATTCATGGTGACCAAGCCGCTGTGGCGATACAAAATTCAGCTAGTAGTTAAGCTTATACGCAAGATTCAACCAGCGTGATCTGGATAAGAGAGTAATAAGATGAAATTAACAGATATTTTTATCAAACGACCCGTTCTATCGTCCGTGGTAAGCCTGATGATATTAGTCTTGGGCCTTGCATCCATGACCAAACTTCCACTTCGACAATTTCCCAAAATGGAAAATACCACCATCACGGTCACTACAGCTTATCCGGGTGCTAGCGCCGATGTTGTGCAAGGATTTGTTACCACGCCACTGGAAAAATCTATCGGCAGCGCCGATGGTATTGATTACCTTGAAGCACAAAGCAGTATGGGTGTTAGTACCATTACCGCACACATCATTTTAAACTATGATCCTAATACCGCTTTAACAGATATCACCGGCAAAGTGAATGCGGTGATGTCGCAATTACCACAAGGCATATATTCACCGGTCATCGATAAAGAAACCGGTCAATCCATGCCTGATCTAATCTTAGGTTTTACCAGCAAAACCATGAGCCCTGAGCAAATTTCCGCCTATCTTGAAAACGTGGTTTCACCCAATCTAAACAGCTTGGGCGGCATTTCTCAGATCAAAGTTTTTGGCGAAAAAAAATATGCAATGCGTATCTGGCTTGATCCACAACGCATGGCACTGTTAAATGTCAGCCCAACAGATGTAAAAGCCGCACTACTCAATAACAATGTTCAGGCCACTGCTGGACAATTAAAATCACAATACGTCTTCACCGACATCAGTTTAAATACCGACTTACACACCACGGATGAATTTAATAATTTAGTGGTTAAAAATGAAAGCGGTCGCTTGATTCGAATTCGCGACATTGGTAATGTCGAAATGGGCTCAGAAGATTATGATGCGCAAGTTTATTTTAATGGCCAACAAGCCGTATTCATTGGCATTTCCTCCGCGCCTCAGGCTAACCCTTTAACCGTTGTCGAAAATGTAATAAAAGCATTCCCAGCCCTACAAAAAGGCTTCCCACCTGGATTGAACGGTACCGTCGTATATAATTCGACAAGCTACATTCAAGCTTCTATCGATGAGGTCATTCACGGCATTATCGAAGCAACCCTTATTGTTGTCGTAGTGATCTTCTTATTCCTAGGCGCTTTACGCTCAGTCATGATCCCGGTGATCACCATCCCCTTGTCATTGATTGGCGTCTGTTTTTTAATGCTGGCGATGAATTTCTCCTTGAATCTGCTCACCTTATTAGCCATGGTTTTAGCCATTGGTCTTGTGGTAGACGATGCCATTGTGGTGCTTGAAAATATCTATCGACACATCGAAGAAGGTTTAACACCATTCCAAGCAGCAATTAAAGGCGCTCGCGAAATTCAAAATCCGGTCATCGTAATGACCACAACTTTGGCGGCAGTATTCGCACCAATTGGCTTCATGGGTGGTCTAACGGGAGCATTATTTACCGAATTTGCATTTACCTTGGCAGCAGCAGTGATTATCTCCGGCATAATTGCATTAACTTTCTCACCGATGCTGTGCTCAAAAGTCATCGACCAGACCTTACTTCAAGCAAAATTGGTCCAAAAAATCGATGTGATGTTCAATCGTTTAAAAAACGCATATCAACGATTACTGACGGCTGTCCTTGGGTTTCGTGGACTCGTTTTGATCTTTGGCGCCACAGTACTCATCAGTTGCTACTTCTTATATACCGGAACCCAAAGTGAATTAGCCCCAACTGAAGACCAAAGCTTCTTAGCGGTTTTTGCTAATGGACCTTCCTCAGCGAATTTAAATTACTTGCAGAAATTCAACCCACAACTTGAGCAGATATTAAATAGTTTTCCTGAAAAAGTGAACACCTTCCAAATCGATGGTTTTCCTTCTTCCAATGGCTTATTTGGCGGCATGATTTTAAAACCTTGGTCCGAACGTAAAACCTCACAAATGTCTTTAACCCCCATTTTACAAAATGCGCTTGGTAACATCACAGGATTAGAAGCATTTGCCGTGCAATGGCCATCTTTACCTGGTGTGGCTCAATCACTGCCTATTCAATTTGTCATCACCACCATCGGTGATCATAAGGGTTTAGCACAGATCATGCCTGACCTCGAACAAAAAGCGATGGCTAGTGGCTTATTCATGTTCGTCACCGTTGACTTGAAATACGACAAACAAGAATTGAACATTGATATTGATCGCGCTAAAGCAGCAAGCTTAGGCATTCAAATGTCAGATATTGCGCAAGCATTAAATGTCAATTTAAGTGGTGGTCTGGTCAATTATTTCAGTCAGCAAGGTTACAGTTTTGAAGTTATTCCGCAGGTTCCTGATGACCTGCGCATGATTGCAAAACAATTAGGCAATATCTATGTATCTACCGCATCAGGGCAAATGACACCGCTCTCAAGCGTGATTACTTTTAGCGTTTCACCACAACCATCGGTATTATATCAATTTCAACAATTGAATGCCGCCACATTGCAAGGAATGTTAATGCCCGGCGTGTCAATTGGTCAGGGCCTCGCTTTCTTACAACAAACTGCAGACCAAATATTGCCTAAAGAGATGAGCTATAACTATCTCGACCAATCAAGACAATTCATGAAGGAAGGTAATGCGCTAATTTACGCCTTTATTTTTGCCATGATCGTCATTTTCTTAGTATTGGCGGCTCAATTTGAAAGCTTCCGTGACCCATTGATTATTCTGGTTGCGGTTCCGATGTCCATTTGCGGCGCCTTAATTCCATTATACTTGGGCATTGCGACTATCAATATTTATACCCAAATTGGCTTGATTACTCTGATCGGATTGATCAGTAAGCATGGTATTTTGATGGTGCAATTTGCCAATGAACAACAAGAAGCGGGCTTGAGTATTCGCGACGCGATCATTCATGCTGCGGCAATTCGTTTAAGACCGATTCTGATGACCACAGCGGCCATGGTGTTTGGTGTCGTCCCACTCATTTTAGCATCAGGGGCTGGGGCTGTTAGCCGTTTCAACTTAGGCCTTGTGATTGCCAGTGGTATGTTGATTGGTACTTGCTTTACTTTATTTGTAGTACCGACGATTTATACCTATTTGGCAAAAGATCGACTAAAAGATCTGAAAGAAAAAGCCGCCATCCACATCATGCCAAATGAATAGTTTCCCCCCCTTCAACCTGAAAAGGGATATAGCGGGATTTAATTATTCGGCTACAACGGGAACATCATTGGATACAACCGGTTTTTTTAATAAAAAGACTAATGGCAACATCACCATCAAACTCCATGCGACGAACACTAAGGCATCGTTGACAGCGATCATCTGTGCCTGAATACTGATAGTTTTCTCAAGAATTAACGCGCCCACGGGCTTATTTACCGTTAAATGTAATGGCGAAAGATAGGCGTTAACTGCTGAATGATACGGCTGTATAAAACCGCTTAATTGGCTCCACACTATTTGCGTCTCTTGAGTGAATATGGTGATAACGACAGAAATGCCGACTGATGACCCTATTGTCCGTAACAAACTAAACAATCCTGCCGCTTCTGCTTTGAGGTGTTTTGGTAAGGTCGTAAAAGCAATTGCACTTAGGGGAACAAATATCAAACCAAAGCCAAAACCTTGGATAAGTTGCGGCCATAATATCCACCATAGACTAATCTGCGTACTATATTGAGTCATTATCCAAGTGCCGCCACTACTCAAAACCATACCTATTGCTACTAAATAACGCGGATCAACTTTTTTAATCATTTTACCAACCAGTATCATCCCGACCATACCACTGATTCCCCGCGGCGCCATGGCAAGTCCAGTAGTCAATACAGGATAATTCAATAAGTTTTCCATCATGATCGGAAAAATCACCATCGCGCCAAACATGGCCAAACCGAATACGCCTAACAATAGGCTAGCAATCGTAAAATTACGATCTTTGAATATCGCCAAATCAAAGATCATTCGTCGACGTGGCTTCATGTTATATATTAAAAAGCCAACTAAACTTAAGATAGATAGCATGACCGCTATTTTAATATTGATTGAATTAAACCAATCCTCTTGGTTACCACGATCTAAAAAGTATTGAGTAGACCCAATTGCAATTGAGATCAATATCAAACCCAGCCAATCCATTTGGCGTGCTTTTTTTATGGTATCTGGCACAACCGCTAAGGCTAATAATAAAGAAGCTATTCCAAACGGCACATTGATATAAAAAGTCCATCGCCAGTTGGCTACATCGGTCAAATAGCCGCCTAATGAAGGGCCTAGGATTGGACCCAACATGACCCCTATTCCCCAGATTGCCATGGCTTTACCACGATCTTCTGGTGGATAAACTTCGGTTAATATAGCTTGAGATAATGGCACTAAAGCTGCGCCGAAAACACCTTGCAAGAGTCGAAATATGACGATTTGTGGCAAATTTTGTGCAACACCGCAAAGCGCTGATGCAATAATAAATCCAAAGATTGATAGCAACAGATAATTTTTTTGCCCCATACGATCAGTAAAATATCCTGTCAAAGGCATAAAAATGGCTGATGACACCAAGTAACTGGTCAATACCCAGCTAATCTCATCCGATGTTGCATTCAAACTACCTTGCATATGCGTTAAAGCAACATTAACGATGGTCGTATCCAACACTTGCATCAAAGTTGCAGCCATAACCGCAACCGTTATCAAAAAACGCATAGCAGGACTGATATCATAAGAAGCCATTACTATTTTTCCTAGTTCACGGCTTGCGTCGTATCAATTATGACCGTGGCGCTGGTACCAATCTGTAATGGATAATTTTTATCTGGATTTTGTATCAAGATGCGCACTGGTACACGCTGGGTCACTTTTACCCAATTTCCTGTTGCATTCTCAGGCGGCAACAATGAAAAGGCTACGCCTGCGCCCCCGCTGATGCTCTCTACAACACCGCTAAAATGATGATGAGAATAGACATCAACTACCACATCGGCTTTTTGGCCAAGTTTTATCGCGGCTAAATCGCTTTCTTTATAATTGGCATCGACCCAATATTCAGAATCATTGATTAAAGCAAATAAAGGCTGCCCTAAGCTAATCACATCGCCTTCACGCATACTCAAATTAGCGATCTGGCCGCTACTAGGCGCAACCACTCGAGTATATTGTAAATCCAATTCTGCTTGCGCCACAGCAGCCTTAACAACCTTTACTTTTGTTTGAGCAGTCGCTAATGCAAATTGCGCTTGTTGCAATTGTGCTTTAGCTAAAACATAGTCTGCTTCCGCAGATTTTAAACTGGCAGTCGCATCATCCCCACTTTGGGCAGGTAACACATTTTGCTTCACTAAGCTCAATATACGTGCAGCCGTCACTTGCGCATGATTTAATGCGGTTTTCTGCACCAAGACACCGGCCTCGCTCGCACTCACCGCAGCTTCATTTTCGGCAACGACTTGATAGGTTTCTTGCAGCTCAGCGTGGGCTTTATCCAATGCAACTTGAAAAGGAGTCGGATCAATAACAAATAGCAACTGCCCCATTTTCACATGTTGATTATTGACTACATTTAATTGTGAAACTTGCCCGGTAATTCTTGGCGCAATCTGCACGACATTGGCATTGACATAAGCATCGTTGGTAGAAACATATTTCTCTTCATACCACCAATATCCAATTACCGATATCACCACGATAATAGCAATAAGAGAGCTGATCATCTGCTTTGTTGATAAATTTGCTTTCATAATGGTCTCTATACCTTCTTTGCATGGCAAATAAATGAATACTATTTTTTAAGTTTATTTAGTTAAATAATTATATTCAAGTAAAGCTTGCGTAAATTTCTCAAGTTTTTGCTGCACAAGAACCCGCAAGTACTTAACTCTAGTTAATGGTGGATTTTTTAATCCTGATCTTAGTCTTTCGACTCTTGCCATTACCTTTTCAGGTGAATTTAGGAAAAGCTCTGTTACAAAATTATCTGGATGAATAGCCTTGATGCCATATTGCTTTATAGAGGATAGAGGAAAATCCTTTAGGTTATAAGTAACAATCAATGATGCTTGAGACTTTATTGCTGCTGCTAAGACATGGCGATCTGCAGGATCTGGCAATATGATATTTGGAATCAAATTCTCATAGTCATCGACCAGAGAATCTATTGCATGTGAATTCATTAAATCTCGAGTGCGCTCCAATTGCCTACGCGTAAGATCTGGCCTCTGTTTTAAAACATTCCGGATCCACTCCTCATTAATCATATTGGTCCACTTTGCTTTAAACAAACCAGTTAGGACTAAATTCATTAACAAGTCACGTAAAGGCGCTGGATAAAGCACACAGGCGTCTAATATAACAATAGGAACAGACATCTAATATCCCATTTTTAATTTTTGACCTTGATTGGCAAGCTCATCTAAAACACGCTGACGACCTGCTTCAATTTGCTCTTTATAGGTCAAAACATCTTTTGTAAGTACTCTGCGCTTTGTTCCTACTTTGCGATGCGGAATTTTGCCATCTTCAAGCAGTGAAACCAAATACGGACGAGATACATTGAGCAAATCTGCAGCTTCTTGTGTAGTAAGCTCCTCAACAACAGGGGTAATACTAACCGGATGTCCTGCTGCCATTTCGCCTAAAATATCAACTAACAATCGCAGAGCATTCGGAGGAATGGCAACTTCAACATGGTTTTTTCCAATAATTTTCAACGTTGGGACACGCGATAGGTGCATATATTTTGAAAGCACCTTATAAGAAGCTTCAGCT
>Ga0066445_1000618_pt1 | contig 9908 bp, 9 predicted proteins | sample LakWasMet67_HOW9_2_FD_59533 | JGI IMG/M metagenome (GOLD analysis project Ga0066445, IMG submission 59533) | Freshwater sediment methanotrophic microbial communities from Lake Washington under simulated oxygen tension - Sediment Metagenome 67_HOW9 | ecosystem: Environmental > Aquatic > Freshwater...
TTGGCCATGAACGACCTGCTCGGTGGCGGGCTGGAGTTCATGTTCGACGCCCCGAACCAGTCATTGCCGCACATTCGCTCGGGCAAGCTGCGCGCGCTCGGCACCACCGGCCGCCAGCGCCATCGCCTGTTCCCCGACCTGCCGGCAATCGGCGAACTCGTCAAGGGCTACGAGCTGGTCGGCTGGATGGGCATCGTCGCGCCGCCGGGCCTGCCCGCAGCGCTGCAACAGCGGCTTGGCGCCGAAGTGGAGAAGGCTCTTGCCGCCCCAGACACCGGTGATCGCCTGTCCGCGCTCGGGCTGGACGTCAATTTCGGCGGCCCTGACGAGATGGGCCGGGTCATCGCGGCTGACCTGGCCCTGTGGGGGCCGCTCATCAAGTCGCTCGGCCTGCGTGTCGAATGAGCCCGCGGCCGCCGGCCGGCCGCGCCGCCCGGCCGTGACCGTGAGCACCAACGCCACCGACCTCATCCTGGAAACACGCGACCTTGCCAAGGAGTTCAAGGGTTTCGTGGCCGTCAACGGGGTCAATCTTCATGTGCGCCGCAACACGATCCACGCCCTGATTGGGCATCCTGGCCGGCACCGCCGTGGGACTGTTGCTCGGCATCGCCTTCGGCGGCCTGGCGATCCGGCGCCAAGGCCTGTATTTCACGATGATCACGCTGGCGCTGGCGCAGATGGTTTTCTTCCTGTGCCTGCAGATCAAGGCCACGGGCGGTGAAGACGGCCTGCAAGGCATACCACGCGGCATGCTCCTGGGCGTGATTGACCTGTCGAAGACGCTCAGCATGTACTACTTCGTGCTGGCGGTGTTCCTGGCCGGATTCGTCTTCATCCATCGGGTTGTGCACTCACCATTCGGCAATGTGCTGAAGGCGATCCGCGAAAACGAGCCGCGCGCGATCTCGCTGGGCTACAACGCCGAGCGCCACAAGCTGGTGGCCTTCATCCTGTCGGCCGGGCTGGCGGGCCTGGCCGGCGCGACCAAGGCCGTCGTGTTCCAGCTGGCCTCGCTCACCGATGTGCATTGGTCGATGTCAGGCGAGGTGGTGCTGATGACCCTGGTCGGCGGCATGGGCACCCTGTTCGGTCCGGTGATCGGCGCCATCTTCGTGGTGTCGCTCGACAACCTGCTCGCGCCGTTCGGCTCCTGGTTCACGGTGGTGATGGGCGTGATCTTCGTCGCCTGCGTGCTGCTGTTCAAGAAGGGCTTCGTCGGCTCCTTGCGCTGGCCCCTGCGGCGGCCACGCCCGCCCACTGATATGCCGGTGCCCGGCGCCGCTGCGTGAAAATCCGCGTGCGTGCCGGTTCCTCTGAAAAACTGCTCAAACACTGATACTGCATACGGAGACAAGATGACCAGGACCCTGAAACTGTTGCTCGCCGCGCTGGCGATCACGCTGGTGCCACAGGCGGCTGTGGCCCAGGCCGCAAGCCAGTACCCGAACAAGCCAATCCGCTTTGTCGCCCCGATCCCGGCCGGCGGCAGCACCGACGTGCTGACTCGCGATGTGGCGCGCCGCCTGCAAGAGCGCTGGGGGCAGCCGACCGTGGTCGAGAACAAGCCAGGTGGCGCTGGCAGCATCGGCTCTGCCGTGGTGGCGCGCGCGCCGGCCGACGGCTACACGCTGCTGCTGGTCAATTCCGGCCACGCGATCAATGGCCACGTCTACGCCAAGCTGCCCTTCGATCCGATCAAGGACTTCGTGGCCGTGGTGCATCTGACATCGATGCCGATGGGCATCTTCGTCCACCCCTCGGTGCCGGCGAAGAATCTGGCCGAGTTCATGGCGTTGGCCCGCGCCAAACCCGGCAGCCTGAGCTTTGCCACATCGGGCAATGGCGGCGCCGGCCACCTGGGCGGTGAATCGTTCAAGTTGGCCACTGGCATCGACATGATCCATGTGCCCTACCGCGGCAGTGCACCGGCCATCGCCGATGTGGTGGCGGGCCAGGTGCCGGTGTCGTTTGCCGACGTGCCGCTGGCTTCACCGCATGTCAAGTCCGGCGCCCTGCGCCCGATCGCGCTGGCGTCGCCTCGGCGCTCGTCCGTGTTGCCCGACATGCCGACCATGGCCGAAGCGGGTGTGCCGGGCCAGGAGTTTTCGGTCTGGGTCGGTTTTGTCGCACCGGCGGGCACGCCGAAGGACATCGTCGACAAGCTCAACCGGGAGATCGTCGCCATCATGCGCGAGCCGGCGATGTTGGCGCGGCAGGCCGAACTGGGCTTCGAGGTCGTCGCCAGCACGCCGGAAGCCTTCGCCCAGACCATCAAGTCCGACTACGAGCGCTTCGGCGCCATCGTGCGCAAGGCCAACATCAAGATCGAGTAGTCCGGACCCGGGTGATGCGGCGGCACCACACCGGCGCCGGCCCGCCGTCAATGGGCGGCAAGGGCTGTCTCGACAACGCCAGGTGACCCCACCCATGTCCATGGAAGCGCTGAAAATCTCTGAACATGTGATCGCGATGAAGACCGGGCCCATCGCGCGCGAAGCCTTGCCTGCGGCGCTGGACGACAACGCCAAGCTGATGGAGCCTTGCTGATGGCAGCCCAACCCACGCTCGGCACCCTGCTCGGGAAGAACCTCGCCGAACGGCCCGAAGCGCTGGCCTTCGTCGACGGCGACCGCTGCCTCACCTACGCCGAGTTCGACCGCCTGTGCACCGGCACGGCGGCCTGGCTGCAAGCCCAGGGCATCACGCCTGGCGACCGGGTGGCGGTATGGCTGGTCAACCGCATCGAATGGCTGGCGCTGCTGTTTGCGCTGGGCCGCCTGGGCGCAACGATGATGTCGGTCAACACACGCTTTCGCGCCGCCGAACTCCAGCATGTGCTGGCACGATCGGCCGCGCGGCTGCTGGTGATCCAGCGCCATTTCCGCAGCATCGATTTCGATGCGGTGCTGGCCGATGTCGATGGCAGCGGCCTGTCGGCGCTGCAGCGCATCGCCGTGCTCGACGGCGGCGCCAGCCTGCCGCCGACCATGCTGGGCAAACCCACGGTAGCGTTCGCACCCGACGCAGCCGACGCACCGGGCGCCGCGCAGGCGCCGGTCGACCGCTCGGCGCCCGACGCGCTGGCGATCCTGTTCACCACCTCCGGCACCACCCAGGGGCCAAAACTGGTGATGCACGTGCAGGGCGCCATCGCGCTGCATGCGCAGCGTGTCGCGCAGGCCTTTGGTTTCGATGCGCCCGGTTCCGCCACGCTGGGCGCGGTGCCCTTCTGCGGCACCTTCGGGCTGGTGGCGGCATTGGCCAGCTTTGCGGCCGGCGCGCCACTGGTCATGATGGAGGCCTTCGACGCCCGGCGCGCCGCGGCGCTGGTGCGCGAGCACCGCCTGACCCATGTGTTCGGCACCGACGAGATGCTGCGCCGGCTGCTCGATCTCGACGCTACAGCGGGTGCACTGCCGTCGGTGCGCTTGTTCGGCTTCGTTCTCAACGAGGACCTGGCCGCGCGGGCCTGTGCGCGCGGCTGGCCGGTGACCGGCATCTACGGGTCGAGCGAAGTGCAGGCGCTGTTCTCGCTGCAGTCCATGGACCTGCCGATGCCGGAGCGCATTCTGGGCGGTGGCCGGCCGGCCTCGGCCGATGTCGAGGTGCGCGTGCGCGACATCGACAGCGGCCAATTGCTGCCGCCCGGCGCCAGCGGCGAACTCGAGATCCGCGCCCCCACCAGCTTCATCGGCTACCTCGACAACCCCGAGGCCACCGCCAAGGTCAGGCGCAGCGACGGTTTCTTCCGCACCGGCGATGTCGGCCGGGTGCGCGAGGACGGCAGCTTCGTCTTCGAAACCCGCACCGGCGACGCCATCCGCCTGGGCGGCTTTCTGGTCAGCCCGGTGGAGATCGAGGAAGTGATACGCCAGTTGCCCGGTGTGGCCGATGCCCAGGTGGTGGCGGTGGAGATCGCGCAGCAGACACGCGCCGTCGCCTTCGTCATCCGCCAACCGGACCAGGATGCCGTCGTGAGCGAGACCGCCGTCGTGGCCTGGGTCAAGTCGCGCATGGCTGGCTACAAGGTGCCAGCGCAAGTCTGGTTCGTCGACGCCTACCCCGTCACCCACAGCGCCAACGGCGACAAGATCCAGCGCGCCAGGCTGCGCGAGATGGCGCTGTCCCGGTTGGCCGAGCAGCACTGAAAGCGCTGAACCGGATACACGACAAACGCCTTGCCAAGGACTACACGATGACAATCTCTTCCTCCGTGCGCCCGATCTCCGACACGCTGTCGGACTTTGTCGCCACGCTCGATGTGCAGCAGATCCCCGCCGAGGTGCTGGAGCGCGCGCGCCACCTGATCCTGGACGCCGTGGGCATCGCCCACGCCTCCACCCACTACGACTTCGCACACCGCTCGCTCTCGGCCATGAACGAGTTGTCAGCCGGTGCCGGCGACACGCCGGTGATCGGCCTGGCCACGAAACTCTCGATGCGCGACGCGATGCTGATGAACGGCATCCTGATCCACGGCCTGGACTACGACGACACCCATGCCGCAGGCGTGATCCATGCCACCGCCAGCACCTTCCCGTGCGCACTGGGGGCGGCGGCGCGCGCCGGACTGGCCGGCGACGCGCTGCTGGCGGCCTATGTCGCCGGCATGGAAGTGGGCACGCGGCTGGCTTCGGTGGCGCGTGGCGGTTTTCACCAAGTGGGCTTCCACCCCACCGGCATGATCGGCGCCTTCGCCTGCGCGCTGGTGGCCGGGCGGCTGTTCGGCCTGAACGCGCCGCAGCTCAGCATGGCGCAGGGCATTGCCTTGTCGATGGCCTCGGGCAGCATGGAGTTCCTGCAGGACGGCGCCTGGACCAAGCGCATGCACCCGGGCTGGGCCGCGGTGGCTGGCGTGACTGCGGCCACGATGGCGCGCCACGGCTTCAAGGGCCCGTACCGGCCCTACGAAGGGCGCTTCGGCGTCTTCAACAGCTACCTTGGCCCGCTGGCCAAGGACGGTGACCTGAGCCTGGCCACCGCCGGCCTGGGCGAGGTCTGGGAACTGGCCAAGGTCACGGTCAAGCCGATCCCGGCCTGTCACTTCACCCATGCCTGCGCCGATGCGGCGGCGATCCTGCGCGAGCGCCACGGCCTGCGCGTGGCCGACATCGCCAGCGTGCGCGCGCTGGTGCCGCAAGAGGTGGTGAAGACGGTGTGCGAGCCGGTGGCCACCAAGAAGCGGCCACAGAACAGCTACGACGCGCAGTTCAGCATCCCCTACGCGGTGGCTACCGGCCTGGCGCGCGGCCGTTTCGGCCTGGCCGAACTCGACGAAGCCGCGCTGCGCGAGGAATCGGTGCTGGCGCTGGCGCAAAAGGTCGAGTACGCGGTCGACCCCGACTCGCCCTTCCCCACTTACTACTCGGGCGAGGTCATCGTGACGCTGAACGACGGGCGCGAGTTGCGCCACCGCGAGCACATCAACCGCGGCGCGGCCGACCGCCCGATCAGCAACGCCGACGTGCAGCGCAAGGCGCTCGAGAACCTGCAACTCGTCGCATCGCCGGCACGCGCCGCGCAGGTCCGCGACCTGGTGCTGGCGATCGGAGCCGACCAGACCGCGGCGCAACTGCAGCGCGGCCTGGCCGCACGCGGCTGAGCCCAGCCCATGAAAGCCGACATGACCCCCGACACCGAATCGCAGCAACTGATCCTCGACGCCGTCGACCGCTTCCTGAAGACCGAGGTGCGCCCGCACGTCAAGCGGCTGGAGCATGCCGACGAGTACCCGCACGAGATCGTCGAGCAGATGAAGCAGATGGGCCTGTTCGGCAGCATCATCCCGGCCGACTACGGCGGTCTCGGCCTGTCCACCGCCACCTACGCCGCCATCGTGGCGCGCATGGCAGCGGTGTGGATGTCGCTGTCGGGCATCATCAACTCGCACCTGATCATGGCCTCGGCGGTGATGCGCTGCGGCACCGAGGCGCAGAAGCGCGACCTGCTGCCGCGCTTCGCCAGCGGCGATCTGCGCGGCGGCATTGGCCTGACCGAGCCCGACGCCGGCACCGACCTGCAGGCCATCCGCACGCGCGCCGTGCGCGACGGCGACCACTACGTCATCAACGGCAGCAAGACCTGGATCACCAACAGCCTGCATGGCGGCTGCCTGGCGCTGCTGGTCAAGACCGACCCGCAGGCCGAGCCACGCCACAAGGGCATGAGCCTGTTCATCGCCGAAAAAGGCCCCGGCTTCATCGTCACGCGCAAGCTGAAGAAGCTGGGCTACCGCGGCATCGACACCTGCGAGCTGCAGTTCGACAACTACCGCGTGCCGGCCGACCGCCTGGTCGGCGGCGTCGAGGGCCGCGGCCTGCAGCAGGTGCTGTCGGGGCTGGAGCTGGGCCGCATCAACGTGGCCGCGCGCGGCCTGGGCGTGGCCACGGCGTCGCTGCACGACGCGCTGGCCTACTCGCAGCAACGCAAGACCTTCGGCAAGCCGATCTGCGAGCACCAGGCGATCCAGCTCAAGCTCGGCGAGATGGGCACGCGGGTCGAGGCCGCGCGGCTGCTGGTGGAAGCTGCCGCGCGCGCCTACGACCGTGGCGAGCGCTGCGACATGGAAGCCGGCATGGCCAAGTACTTCGCCACCGAGGCGGCAATGGAAAACGCGCTGGAATGCATGCGCATCCACGGCGCCTACGGCTACTCGCCCGAGTTCGACGTCGAGCGCTACTACCGCGACGCGCCGCTGCTGCTGATCGGCGAAGGCACCAACGAGATGCAGCGTTTGATCATTGCGCGCCAGTTGATCCAGCGGCACCCGGCATGACGCAGGCCACCGCCGCATGACCCGCCCGGGCGCCATGATGGTGCCGGTGGCTGCGATGCTGGCCGCCCAGGCCCTCATGTCGATGGCCACCGTCACGCTGCCGGTGCTGGCCCCGGCAGCGGCAGCCCAGATCGGCGCGCCACTGGCCTGGGTGGGGCTGTTCGTGGCCCTGGTCTACGGTGCCGGCATGGTCTGCGGGCTGGCCAGCGGTGCGCTGGTGCGGCGCTGGGGTGCACTGCGGCTGAGCCAACTCTGTCTGCTCAGCGCCGCCCTGGGCGTGCTGTGCATCGCCACCGGCCACCTGGTCGGCCTGGCCGCTGCAGCGGTATTGCTGGGCATGGGCTACGGGCCGCTGAACCCGGCCAGCTCGCACCTGCTCACGCGGGTATCGCCGCCGCGGCACCTGTCGAAGATCTTCTCGCTCAAGCAGACCGGCGTGCCGCTGGGCGCCGTGCTGGCCGGCCTGCTGCTGCCGACGCTGGTGCTCTGGGGCGGATGGCGCATTGCAGCGCTGTGCGTTGCCGCGGGCTGCGCGGTGCTGGCGGCCGTGCTGCAGCCGCTGCGCGAGCGCCTCGATGCCGACCGCACGCCGGGTGCGCCCATCAGCCTGGGCAGCCTGGCCGAGCCGGCGCGCATCGCGGCGGCCGACCGCAGCGGCCGGGCGATGGCCACAAGCACCTTTTTCTACGCCGCGCTGCAGCTTTGCCTGGGCACCTATCTCGTCACCTACCTCACCAGCGAGCTCGGCTACGACCTGGTGCAGGCCGGGCTGACGCTGGCGGTGACCCAGGGCGCCGGCATCGCCGGGCGGCTGCTCTCCGGCGCCCTGGCCGACCGCAGCGGCCAGCCGCGCCGCGTGATGGGCGCGATGGGCTGTGTGATGGCCGGCTGTGCCGTGGCCACCGCGTTTGCGGGCGATTGGCCCGCCGCCCTGCTGCTGGTGGTGTACGCCGCCTTCGGTGCCAGCGCCATCGGCTGGAACGGCGTCTACCTGGCCGAAGTGGCGCGTCGCGCACCGCCCGGTGGCGTGAGCACCGCCACCGCCGCGGCGCTGTTCGTCACCTTCAGCGGCGTGCTGGCCGGCCCGCCGATCTTCGCGCTGATGCTGCAGTCCGGCATGCGCTACGGCACGGCCTTCATCACCATCGCGACACCGGCCCTGCTGTGCGGGCTGGTGCTGCTGTGCAGCCCGAGACGCGCTCCTGAACCCACGCCGGCTTCGTCTGCCCACCGGCCAGGAGAAACGCAATGACCCGGATGATTTCCTGTGCCCGCCCCGACGGCCAGCGGCTCAACGTCTACCGGGCCGAACCCGAGGGTGACAACGGCCCGGGCGTGGTGGTGCCGCAAGAGTGGTGGGGCCTGAACGACCCAATCTGCCGCGCCCTCACCCGGCATGACCCCGCTTGCGCCCGCATTGCCCCGGACCGTACGCCGCGCTTCCTCGGCCGCCACCGCGGCTGATCCATTGGAGTCCAACATGCAACTGCAAACACACCTCCTGAGCGGCGTCGTCGTCGTCGACTTCACCCAGTTCCTGGCCGGTCCATCGGTGAGCCAGGCCATGGCCGAGTTGGGCGCCGAGGTCATCAAGGTCGAATCCGCCCCCGGCGGCGACCCCGGCCGCTACCTGCCGCTGCAGCGCGACGGGCGCAGCGGCTACTTCGTGCAACAGAACACCGCCAAGAAGAGCCTGTGCGTGGACCTGCGCCATGCCGAAGGCAAGGCCCTGGTGCTCGACTTGCTCAAGCGTGCCGACGTGATGGTGGAGAACTTCTCCCCCGGCGTGATCGACAAGCTCGGCTTCGGCTGGGACGTGGTGCACGCCCTGAACCCGCGGCTGGTGATGGCCTCGGTGTCGGCGCTGGGGCAGGACGGGCCGCTGGCCAGGATGCCGGGCTTCGACTTCACCGGTCAGGCCTATTCCGGCGTGGCCAGCATGGCCGGCGACGCCGACGGCGCACCGGCGCTCATCGGCGTGGCCGTGGGCGACCTGGGCACCGGCATGAGCGCGCTGGCCGCCGTCTGCGCCGCGTTGTACCACCGCGAGCGCAGCGGCCAGGGCGCCTTTGTCGAGGTGTCGCTGCTGGACTTCCTGTTCCGCAGCCACGAGGCCAATGTCGAGATCCACACGCTCAGCGGCGGCAGCATCAAGCCGCACCGCAGCGGTTCGCAATCCACCGCCTACGCGCCGGTGGGCTACTACAAGGCGCGCGGCGGCTACGTCAACCTCGTCATCCCCGGCCCGATGTGGCCCAAGCTGTGCGAAGCCATGGGCCAGCCCGCACTGGCCACCGATCCACGCTTCAAGACCAATGAAGACCGTGTCGCCCACCTGACCGACCTGGTGAAGATCATCGAAGACTGGATGGCGGGCTTCGAGAGCGTCGACGCGGTGGTCACGCACTGCGCCGGCTTCCGGCTGCCCGCCGCGCCAGTGCTGTCGGTGGAGCAGGCCGTGAAGCACCCGCAACTGGCCGGGCGCGGCACGGTGCGCACGGTGCCCGACCCCATCCTGGGCACAGTGACCATCGCCGGCCAACCCATCCGCGCGCGCGGCTTTGCGCACCACACCGGCCAACCGGCGCCGCTGCTCGGCGAACACAACGCGCAGGTGCTGCGCCACCACCTCGGGCTGGGCGACGCCGACGTGGCGCGGCTGACACAGGCGGGCGTGCTGGTGTCGGCACGGGTCTGACCCCACGGCGGTCCCGGACGAACCCTGACGACCGCACAGTCCCCGCAAACTCATTGCCACGCCAGCCTGCCGCGAACGCATCACCGCCCCCGCCAGCCTGGCGATGATTTGAGATCGAACAAACGTTTGCTCGGCGACAAGCGCTAGGATGTCACTTCAAACTGGTTCTGGCCCTGATCGAGGCCGGCCATCGCAGGCGAGGCCTGTCCAAGGAGAGCGTTCTGATCCACGATTTGAGAGTTGGGAAACAGGGTCGCCAGGCACCCCAGCGTGAGTTCGTCATCATCGGTGCCGGCATGTGCGGCCTGTACCAGCTGCACAAGCTGCTGCAGATCGGCGCCGATGTCACGGTGCTCGAGCGCGGCGCCGACGTCGGCGGCACCTGGTACTGGAACCGCTACCCGGGCTGCCGCTTCGACTCCGAAAGCTACA
>Ga0066445_1000626_pt1 | contig 9831 bp, 8 predicted proteins | sample LakWasMet67_HOW9_2_FD_59533 | JGI IMG/M metagenome (GOLD analysis project Ga0066445, IMG submission 59533) | Freshwater sediment methanotrophic microbial communities from Lake Washington under simulated oxygen tension - Sediment Metagenome 67_HOW9 | ecosystem: Environmental > Aquatic > Freshwater...
CAACGGGCATTCAGATCAAAGACGTGGTCGATGTGCTGGGTATACATTCATTGCTTAAACGTAAGCCCGGTCAGTTATCCGGCGGTGAAAGGCAACGGGTGGCTATTGGCCGTGCCTTGTTGCGTCAGCCAGCGGTATTGCTGATGGATGAGCCATTGAGTGCATTGGATGCGACGCTCAAACAACAAGTGTTGCCTTACATTCGGCAAGTCATTGCCACCTTTGAGGTGCCAACGATCTACGTCAGTCATTTGAGTGAAGAGGTGGCCGTGGTGGCCAATGAAGTGCTGACGCTGACGCAAGGGGTATTGCGTCAGCCTAGTTAACCCGCCAAGCGCAGATTAATGGTGATGGCCGCCCGCACCATGCACGTGTTGATGCGAAATTTCTTCTTGGTTGGCAGAACGCACGCTAGCAATGGTCGCAGTAAACAGTAACCGTTGGCCCGCCCATGGATGGTTGCCATCTACGACGACTTTGCCATCGGCAATATCGGTGATCGTGTATAAAATCACGTCACCTGTTTCGTCTTCACCTTCAAATTGCATGCCAATTTTCAGGTCTTCGCTCGGGAAAGCACTGGCTGGTTCGATTTGTACCAAACCGTCGTCATATTCCCCAAATGCATCTTCTGGATCTAAGCTGACTTCTACCTGATCGCCGACGTTTTTACCGTGCATGGCTTCTTCCACTTTAGGGAAAATATTGTCATAACCGCCATGCAGATAAGCCACCGGATCCTTGCTTTCTTCCAAGGTGTCGCCTTCGCTGTTTTGCAGTTTGTAGGTCATGGTGACCACGGTGTTCATCGCTACTTGCATGTCTAAAGTCCTAAAGTTCTTTGATAAAACGATATTCTAAAGGATATTGTCGGCATGTGTCATTCTTGGCGACGATAATGTTGTCCATAACGCTGACGCCATTGCCAGGGCGGCACCGGGTTGGCGTCTTGCCATAAGCCTAAGCCTTGCTGCTGAGCCTGCTGTTGCAACAACGACAATGCGGCACTCTGAGAGTATCGCGTATTAAACCAGGCCATGCCCAAGGCCACTTGCGATTCGCTGGCATCTACCTCGTTGCAATACAAATGTCCGAGCGTTCTCCCATAGATATCTTGGCCTTGCGTGCTTACGGTGATGGTTGCTTGATCACATAGTTTGCTCAGACTACGTTTGGATTGTTGACCAAACGCTTGTTGACGCTCTGGTGCGTCGATATCCAACAAACGCAGATGGTAGCTGACTGCCTGCGTGCGAATAATGACGGTGTCGCCGTCAATGACTTTTTCAAGTACGGTTTGCGCTTGCGCCCCAAGGCACCAGGCGCCAAATAGACCACCTAAGAGCCAGCCTATCTTGTGCATCTTTTCTTTTGCATCTTTTTTAGTCCAACAGGCTGGTGTAGTTGTCCGGCGCCAGTACACTGGGGACCGCCTCTGGCAAGAGGTCGGGATAGTCTTTGCTAAAGTGTAGGCCGCGACTTTCGTGGCGATCAATGGCGCAACGGACAATCAGCTCTGCCACTTGCAATAGATTACGCAATTCAATTAAATCGTGACTGACTTTAAAATTGCTGTAAAACTCGTGGACTTCGTCTCTAAGCATGTGAATACGATGCAAAGCGCGGCTTAAGCGCTTGGTGGTGCGCACAATTCCCACGTAATTCCACATGAAACGGCGTAGCTCATCCCATGTATGCGTAATTAACACTTCTTCATCGGCATCCGTCACCCGACTTTCATCCCAATCCGGCAAGGTGATGGTCGGTTGCAGGCCCAGCGTCTCGATGTCTGTTGCGCAGCTTTGGCTAAAGGCTAAACATTCCAGTAAAGAATTGCTGGCCAGCCGGTTTGCACCGTGTAAGCCGGTGCAAGCAGTTTCGCCAATGGCATATAGGCAATCAATATCTGTTCGGCCATGCATGTCGGTCATGACGCCACCGCAGGTGTAATGCGCGGCAGGCACCACTGGAATCGGCTGCTGGCTGATATCAATGCCCAACTCTAGGCAACGCTGATAAATGTTTGGAAAGTGCGATTGAATGAAAGCGAGTGGTTTGTGGCTAATATCTAAATAAACGCAGTCTAAACCACGCTTTTTCATTTCAAAGTCGATTGCACGTGCCACGACGTCGCGCGGTGCCAGCTCAGCGCGTGCATCGTGCCAAGGCATGAATCTTGTGCCGTCGGGTAGCAGCAGCAAGCCACCTTCGCCGCGAAGCACCTCAGAAATTAAAAATGATTTGGCATGCGGATGGTATAGGCATGTCGGGTGGAACTGAATGAACTCCATATTGGCCACGCGACAACCTGCGCGCCAAGCCATGGCAATGCCATCCCCCGTACTGATGTCGGGGTTGGTGGTATATAAGTACACTTTGCCGGCGCCGCCGGAGGCCATGACGGTGTATTGCGCAGACAGGGTGATCACTTTTCCCGTTTGGTTATCTAATACGTACGCACCGAGGCAGCGGTTAGGCCCATCATTCGCTGTTTGCCTAAACAGTTTATGTGTGGTGATGAGATCCACTGCGATGTGGTTTTCGAGAATGGTAATGTTAGGATGCTCGCGCACACGATCTGTGAGTGTGGTTTGTACCGCTTGGCCAGTAGCGTCTGCGACGTGCACCACGCGCCGGTGGCTGTGCCCGCCTTCACGCGTTAGATGCAATCGCGCATCATCGGCCTCGCGGGTGAAGTTCACACCTTGTTGCAATAACCACTCAATGCTTGCCTGGCCATTGTTGACCACCATGCGCGTGACTTCGCTGTCACACAAGCCGGCGCCGGCATCCAGCGTATCTTGAATATGCGCCTCTAATGAGTCCTCGCTGTTCAGCACAGCGGCGATCCCGCCTTGCGCCCAGTTGCTTGCACTCATGGCAAGCTCGCGTTTGCTGAGGATACATACACGGTGTTGATCGGCTAAACGAAGCGCCAGTGATTGCCCGGCCAAGCCACTACCTATAATCAGAATGTCGAACACTTTATTCATTTTTGTTTTGCGATCAAGGGAACTTTGATGGTGAATACAAGCTCAGACATATGTCGGTCAGGCGTGTTGCAGTGGCAGGCAAAAAAATAAGGGATGAGGCGATGTTAAACACAGCAAATTTAGAGGCGTTAACGCGCACCGGGTTCGTCGAAAATAATACTAAAGCGTATACTACTCCCAATCATAAAATTACCCAAGGGAGTCATCGCGATATGACTGTTCAGGCGGCGCACGCCAAACAGCAAGAGAACAAAGAGTTTGATCAAATGCTGGTTGAACGTGCTCAGCAAGGTGACAAACGAGCCTTTGGATTGTTGGTTGAGAAATATCATCGTAAACTCGGACGTTTGCTCTCGCGCATGATTCGCGACCAAGCAGAGGTTGAGGACGTTGTTCAAGAGTCTTTTATTAAGGCTTATCGGGCATTACACAGCTTTAGAGGCGACAGTGCCTTTTATACTTGGTTGTATCGCATTGGCATAAATACTGCCAAAAACTATTTAGTGTCACTCGGCCGTAAGCCGCAAGTGATGCAGGATGTGAAGCTCGAAGACGTTGAGAACTTCGACGAAGCCAACGATATGCGCACCATGGAGACGCCTGAAACGTCGCTGATGACCAAAGAAATCGCGCAGACAGTCAATGATGCTATTGCTGCTTTGCCTGACGAATTACGGACAGCGATTACTTTACGCGAGCTGGAGGGGCTAAGCTATGAGGATATTGCAAATGTAATGCAGTGTCCGATTGGCACCGTGCGGTCACGTATTTTTCGCGCCCGTGAAACCATCGCTGCGAAATTGAGGCCTTTGTTAGATACGCCTCAGCATAAGCGTTGGTAACGGGTGTATTCGCTACAAAAACAGTAACGAGTGTATAGGTGTTATGACAAATTTTTTGTTAAATGCTAACATAAAAACATTGATTGATTTGGGGTTATTATGAAGCAGCAATTATCTGCATTAGTCGACGGTGAAGTCGATGTTGAACGCTGTGAACATATTTTTCTGGCAGCAAAGTCTACCGGTGAAGTGGCGCAAGCTTGGCGCGAGTATCATGTCATTCGTGATGTGATGCGAGAAGATTATTGGAACGAATCTGACTTAACTAGCCGCATCATGGCTAACTTAGATGAGGAGCCCACTGTGCTTGCCCCGCAAGCCGTGAGTGCGTCTGAAAAAGTCACCCACATCCGCCCGCGCTTTAATACCTACAGTTGGTCGATTGCAGCTTCGGTAGCGGCAGCTTTCTTTGTTGGACTATTTGTCTTCAATCAGCCAGAGACTAACCCGACGATACAAATTGCGGACAAAGACACTGACCAATATGTTGTCGCACATCACAACTACGCACCAAGTAGCGCAACTTACTACATGCAAAACGTAGCCTTCAACGCTGGCGAATAACATTATTGCTGCTAAAGGTATGTCATTGAAGCTTGTTTTTCGTGGTTTTTTTCTGCCAGCATTATTGCTGGCAGTCTTCAATCAATCCGTGCATGCTGAAGAAGACCTTTGGGTCACGATGCAAAAAACGGCCTCTGCAGCGCGTGAATTAAACTACCAGGGGTTGTTTGTCTACCACAACGGCGCCACGATACGGTCTGTTCAAATCACACACATGTATGAGGGTGGCCGCGAATTCTCTAGAAACGTGGTGCTGGACGGACGTCCGCGCGAGGTATTTAGTGAAGGGGATGATATTGTCATTTTCAACGCTAAAAACGACAAAATAGTCATCGAAAAGCGGCGCGGCCAAAATTTATTTCCGGCTATGCTGCCTACGCAGTTATATCCCCTTAAGCAAAACTACAAGCTGAAGTATATTGGGCAAGAGCGTATTGCCGGACGTTTGGCGCAGGTCATCGATATGGTGCCCAACGATAATTTACGTTATCAATATCGTGTTTGGTCGGACGCTGAATATGGCTTGTTGCTGAAAATGAGTATGGTGGATGCGCAAGGCCATACACTGGAGCAGATTGGGTTCAATCAAGTCGCGATGTTGCAGACCAAAGATCTAGATTGGTTCCAACCCAAAATTGATGCGACAAAACCTTACGTCATGGACGACAGCACTGATCTTACCCACACGGAAGACAATTTGGTGATTGCTAATTTGCCTACAGGGTATAAGAAAGTGGATCAAATTCAATTGAAAGTCCACGGCAAGAACACGACAGTGCAGCAATTGATTTTTTCAGATGGCCTTGCCTCCGTTTCGCTGTTTGTCGAGCCGATGGTGAAGGGCATGCAAGCCCGCGTCGGCAAAAAAAACATGGGCTCGACTAATGTTTATGCACATGTATTAAATGGTTATCAACTGGTTGTGGTCGGTGAAGTGCCTGCACAGACGGTTGAGCAAATTGCGCTGCAAGTAACCTTTAAAAAATAGTGCGTCACTCAATTATTAATCTCACGTGGCGTAAGACGACGCACTCCCGTACATCCCCTCTCTTGAATTTTGTAGTCCAATCCCCATGTCATGTGGGTGAAAACTTCGCAGATCAAAATCGCTGTGCGTCACCGCATGTGACGGGCGAATTCGGTTTTTTATAATCATTAAATGGTAAAAATAATCATGATGAGACAATGGTTTTTTGGTGTGATGCTGGCATGTGCAGTGACAATCACTTTGCCTTTGGCTGCTCAAGCCAAAGATTTACCCGACTTCACTGAGTTGGCTGAAAAGCAAGGTCCCGCTGTGGTCAATATTAGTATTACTTCGGTGGTGCATGGGCCCGGCAGTATCGGATTTCCTGGCATGCCCAATGACGAGAATCTGCAGGAGTTTCTGCGCCGATTTGGCATCCCGGGTATGCCAGGCGCGCCTGGCCAAGAGGGTGGGCAAGACTACAAAACGCAATCCTTAGGTTCGGGGTTTATTATCAGTGCCGACGGTTACATTTTGACCAACGCCCACGTGGTGAGCGAGGCGGATGAAGTGTTGGTCAAGTTGTATGACAAACGCGAATTCAAAGCAAAAATTATCGGCGCGGACAAACGTACCGATGTGGCCTTAATTAAAATTGAAGCTACTGGTTTACCCAAAGTGACCGTTGGTGACCCAAATCTGCTAAAAGTCGGGGAGTGGGTCGCAGCGATTGGTTCACCGTTTGGTCTTGAAAATACCATGACCGCTGGCATTGTCAGTGCCAAAGGCCGCGCATTGCCCCAAGAAAATTATGTGCCGTTTATTCAAACCGACGTTGCCATCAACCCTGGCAATTCTGGCGGGCCGTTGTTTAATCTGCGGGGTGAAGTTGTTGGCGTGAATTCACAAATCTACAGCAAAAATGGCGGCTCTATGGGCTTGTCATTTAGCATCCCCATTGATGTCGCGATTGATATTTCTAATCAGCTGAAGTCCAACGGTCGCATTGCGCGTGGTTGGTTGGGTATCGGCATTCAAGAAGTCACAAAAGACCTCGCCGAATCGTTCGGTCTCAAGCAAACCAGTGGCGCACTGATCGCCGGGATTGAAAAAAATAGCCCGGCTGACAAGGGTGGTTTAGAGGCTGGCGATATCATTCTTAAATTTGATGGCAAGCCGATTGCGACTTCAAGTGATCTGCCTCGTGTGGTGGCAGCCACCAAGCCTGGCAAAGTGGTGCCGGTGGAGATCGTACGCAAAGGGAGCAGTAAAACGCTGCAGTTGGGAGTCGGTGAAATGCCAAGTGAGCAAAACGATGCCCCAGCCATCAACAAAGAGCCTGCCAAACCGGAGGCTAACAAAATTGGCTTGACCTTACGTGAGCTGACGGCGATACAAAAGAAAAAGCTTAACGGTAAAAATGGTTTGTTAGTCATCGACAGTGCTGGCGCTGCCGCACAAGCGGGGATTCGCCGTGGCGATGTCATCCTCGGTTTAAATAACAATGAAACGCAGAGCGTTGATCTGTTCAATAAACAAATCAATGCGGTGCCTTCGGGCAAGACGGTCGCAGTATTGGTGCTTCGTGGCGACAACACCCTGTATGTGCCGATTAAAATGAAATAATTGGCATCCAATGCGGGACACAAAAAGACAGCGAATGGCTGTCTTTTTGTTTTTTTGCTTGTTGAAATTGAGGGCTGTCCCAAGGATGCAAGGACAAAATAAATCACTGATATTCATACATTTGCTGTAAAATACAGCCCATTTGAAAGGCGCTTCAAGCGCCTTTCTTGCTTGTAATTAACCCACAACACAACATGAAAAATATCCGTAATTTTTCGATCATCGCGCACATTGATCACGGCAAATCGACCCTCGCAGACCGCATTATTCAATTATGCGGTGGACTCGAGGCGCGTGAGATGGAAGCGCAAGTGCTAGACAGCATGGATATCGAGCGTGAGCGCGGTATTACCATTAAAGCGCAAACCGCTGCCCTACAATATAAGGCCAATAATGGCGAAATCTATCAACTCAATTTGATTGATACCCCCGGCCATGTTGATTTCAGCTATGAGGTTAGTCGGTCTTTGTCGGCTTGTGAAGGTGCGCTTTTGGTGGTGGATGCCTCGCAAGGGGTAGAGGCGCAAAGCGTTGCCAACTGTTATACCGCGATTGATCTCGGTGTAGAAGTGACGCCTGTACTCAATAAAATTGATTTGCCCTCTGCGGATCCAGTTCGGGTGTCTCAAGAGATCGAGGACGTCATTGGGGTGGATGCGACCGATGCTGTTCGCTGCTCGGCTAAAACTGGTGAGGGCGTGCGAGACGTGCTTGAAGAAGTGGTTGCCAAAGTGCCACCGCCGGTGGGCGATGTGGACGCGCCGTTGAAGGCATTGGTGATTGATGCTTGGTTTGATAATTATGTCGGTGTGGTGATGTTGGTGCGCGTGGTGGATGGTGTGCTGCGCGCTAAAGAGAAAATTCGTCTAATGGCGACCGGCGCCGAGTACTTGTGTGAGCAAGTGGGGGTCTTTACGCCAAAGTCGCTACAACGTACGCAATTGAGCGCGGGCGAAGTTGGTTTTATCATCGCGGGCATTAAAGAGTTAGCGGCTGCCAAAGTGGGCGATACTGTCACCCTGGCTGGTCGGCCTGCAGCAGCGGCATTGCCTGGGTTTAAAGAGGTGAAGCCGCAGGTGTTTGCTGGCTTATACCCGGTTGAATCTAATCAGTTTGAAGCCTTACGTACCGCCTTAGAAAAGCTCAGTCTGAATGACTCAAGTTTGCAGTTTGAGCCGGAAAATTCCACCGCACTGGGTTTTGGTTTCCGTTGTGGTTTTCTGGGTTTGTTGCACATGGAGATCGTACAAGAGCGCCTAGAGCGCGAGTACGACATGGACCTGATCACCACGGCGCCGACCGTGATCTATGAACTGCTGCTGAGAACCGGTGAAGTGGTGCAAATCGAAAATCCTTCACGCCTGCCAGAGCCGTCTCGTGTTGAAGAGATTCGCGAACCCATGATTGTGGTGAATTTGCTGATGCCGCAAGACTATGTCGGGCCGGTGATGACTCTGTGCAATAACAAACGCGGTATCCAACGCAATATGCAATACATGGGTCGGCAGGTCATGTTGAGCTACGAAATGCCACTTAACGAAGTAGTACTCGATTTCTTTGACAAATTGAAATCAGTCTCGCGAGGCTACGCTTCCATGGACTACGAGTTTCTCGAGTTTCGTGCGGCTGACCTGGTCAAGTTAGACATCATGGTCAATGGCGAGCGTGTGGATGCGTTGAGTCTGATTGTGCATCGCGCCAACAGCCTCTACCGTGGCCGCGAGCTGGTGTCTAAAATGCGCGAATTAATTCCGCGGCAGATGTTTGATATTGCGATCCAAGCTTCTATTGGGGCCAATATTATTGCCCGCGAAACGGTTAAAGCCATGCGTAAAAACGTGATTGCTAAATGTTATGGCGGCGATATTACGCGTAAACGTAAGTTGCTGGAAAAACAAAAAGAAGGTAAAAAGCGTATGAAGCAAGTGGGTAACGTGGAGATTCCACAAGAGGCCTTCCTTGCTATTTTGCGTGTAGAAGATAAATAGTCACAGCTAGTGACATAGCTTACTCAGGAAACAAGCATGTATTTTGCAATTTTTATGTTGGTGATTTTGCTGGTGTCGGGCGTGATCTGGCTGCTAGACATTCTAGTCTTACGCAAGCAGCGTCAAGCCGGTGCGCTCGGCGAGGTGGCTGATCCATGGTACGTCGAATACAGTAAAAGTTTTTTCCCAGTGATTTTGCTGGTTTTTACGGTACGTTCTTTTGTGGTTGAGCCATTCAAAATTCCTTCTGGGTCGATGATGCCTACCTTGCTGGCGGGCGATTATATTCTGGTGAACAAGTTCACCTATGGTTTACGGGTGCCTATTTTGAACAAGGTTTTTTACCCGGTGAGCTTGCCGCAGCGCGGCGATGTGTTTGTATTCCACTATCCGCCTGATACCACGATTGACTATATCAAACGCGTGGTCGGTTTACCCGGCGACAAAATTCAGTACCGTGACAAGCAGCTCACCATTAACGGTAAAGTCATCAATCTTGATTTTGTACAACCGTATCAATATGCTCTCAATGTGAATGATGAAAGCGGTAATGCGCGGGCAGTCGATGTCACCGCATCACGCTTGAATGAGCAATTGGGTAGCGTCAAGCATGATGTATTAATTCATGACATCATGAATCAATATAGCCCAGGTAGTCCGGGGGATCGCCTGATGCAAGGGGAAACCATTACAGTGCCTGCCGGTGAATACTTTGCCATGGGAGATAACCGCGATAATAGCTCTGACAGCCGAGTTTGGGGGTTTGTGGCTGAAAAACACCTGGTGGGTAAAGCGTTTTTTATCTGGTTTAATTTTGACCAATGGCGCCGGATCGGGCAAAGTATTGGTTA